>JAAIGF010132513.1_pt1 | contig 151591 bp, 122 predicted proteins | sample 6487441 | NCBI WGS metagenome assembly JAAIGF01 (sample SAMN13974129, study PRJNA590717) | phyllosphere metagenome | biome: pepper field; feature: multiple bacterial spot infested pepper fields; material: pepper leaves; isolation source: leaves from pepper fields | host: Capsicum annuum ... | reverse complement strand
ATCTCGGTTGGGGCGGCGTCAGCCGGTGTGGTCGGGAGCGCGCTTTCCAGCGCTTCCACTGTGGTTGATACCGATGCAGCGGGTGACAATGTCACCTCTTCTGCGGTACCAGACTGCGCGGCCTTACGGGCTTTAACCCGGGCAATCGCCGCTTCAACCGCCGCTTTGCGTGGATCTAACGCCGCGAGTTCTTCGGTTCCGGCAACCGAATCGACTTCGGTAACAGACGATGGCGCGTGCGCCTCGGCCTGTCTGGCTTTGACGCGGGCGATCGCCGCCGCGATGGCGGCTTTCGGCGCGTCGTCTTCCGCTGTGTTCAGCGTTTTTTCCGCCTGATGTTCGCGCGCCTGCGCCTTGCGGGCTTCGCGGGCGGCAATCACGGCGCTGTTATCCGGCTGCTGGCCCGGTTCAATGCGGATTTCGGCCTGAACGGCCGTCGCCTGTTTGGTACGCACTCTTTCCAGCGCCGCCATCACCGCATCTTTGTCGGCGGCTGCCACGCTGGCGGCGGCCTGTTTATGGCGTAGCTCGCGCGCCTGTTTTTCCCGCTCCAGACGGACCTGACGCGCATCAAAGCGCGCTTTGGCTTCTATTGCCTTGCGGGATTCTTGATCCAGCGCCTGAATCTCGGCTTTTTCCTGACGGTAATACTGCACCAGCGGGATATTGCTCGGACAAACGTACGCGCAGGCGCCGCATTCGATACAGTCAAACAGATGGTGCTGGCGCGCCTTCTCGTGCTCTTGTCCCCGGCTAAACCAGTAAAGCTGCTGCGGTAGCAGCCCGGCCGGGCAGGCATCGGCGCATTTGCCGCAACGGATGCAGGCCTGTTCCTCTTCCTGCGCCTGAATCTCATCGCGGGCGGGGGCCAGAATGCAGTTACTGGTCTTGATGATCGGTACGTCCAGCGCAGGCAGGGTGAACCCCATCAGCGGCCCGCCCATGACCACCATCGGCTGAGTGGTGGTGACATGGTAGCCAGCGTGGCGCAGCAGATGACGCACTGGCGTGCCCAACCGCGCCCAGACGTTGCCCGGCTGGCGCAAGGCATCGCCGGTCAGGGTGACGACCCGCTCGGTCAGCGGCTCGCCGTTAATGACCGAACGTTTGATGGCGTACGCGGTGCCGACGTTTTGCATCAATACGCCGATAGACGCTGAATGCTTGCCGAAGGGCACTTCTTTGCCGGTCAGGATCTTGGTTAACTGCTTGGCGCCGCCGGATGGGTATTTCGTAGGGATTACCCGCATCTGGATACGAGGGTAATCCACCAACGCGTAACGCAGCGCCGCGATGGCTTCCGGCTTGTTGTCTTCAATGCCCAGCAGGATACGTTGCGGTTGCAGCAGATGGTCGAGGATGTCGATCCCTTGCGCGATCTCCTGCGCACACTCCTGCATCAGACGATCGTCGGCGGTAATATAGGGTTCGCATTCGGCGGCGTTGATAATCAGGGTGTCGATGCCGCGCAGACCGCCCTGCAGTTTAGCGGCGGTGGGAAAGCCGGCGCCGCCCAGCCCGGCGATACCGGCCTGATGCAGATGCTCAACCAGTTCGGACGGCGTTGCCTGACGGTAATCGGCGAAGGAGCGGCGTTCGCACCAGCGGTCCTGACCGTCGGGAATGATAATGATGCTGAGCTCGGTCAGCCCGGAAGGGTGATTGCTCATATGCTGGCGGATGGCGTGCACCGTCCCGGAGGTCGGCGCGTGCACCGGCAGCATCCGGCCGGTACCGCGTGTCAGCGGCTGTCCCCGCAGCACCGGATCGCCGGCTTTGACGCACAGGTCGCCTTCCGGCCCGAGGTGCTGCTTGAGCGGGATAATCAAATAGTCAGGCATAGGAACCTGCCGCAGCGGTACCTGACTGGATTGGGTTTTCATTTCCGGGGGATGAATTCCGCCTGAAAAATCCCAGATTCTGTCTTTTCTGAAGGCGGCGAACAGCTTAAACATGATTTTCGATCACACGGTTTTCCGCCTGGATAACACGCACCGGAATGGCGTCGAGATTCCATTTCCAACTGGCGGTTGTCGGGGCTAAAGGTCTTAATTCGATACAATCCGTTGGGCAGGGCGGCACGCACAGGTTGCAGCCGGTACACAGATCGCGGATGACGGTATGGACGGCGCGGGTGGTGCCGACAATGGCGTCCACCGGGCAGGCCTGGATGCATTTGGTGCAGCCGATACAGTTGTTTTCGTCGACCCAGGCGACCAGCGGTTCCGGTTTTTGCGGCGCCTCGGCGTCAAGCGGCTGCGGATCGACATTCAGCCGCTCCGCCAGCTTCAGCATCAGCGGTTCGCCGCCCGGCACGCATTTGTTGATTTGTTCGTTGTTGAGGGCGATCGCCTCGGCGTAGGGGCGGCAGCCGGGATAACCGCACTGGCCGCACTGGCTTTGCGGCAGCATGGCGTCCAGTTGCTCAACCACCGGGTCTTCTTCCACCTGAAAGCGGCGCGAGGCAAAGCCCAGGACTAACCCGAACACCAGCGCCAGCGCGCTGAGCGCTGCTATGGCTATCCAGATTGTGATCATCAAAGTTTCACCAGCCCGGTAAAGCCCATAAAGGCCAGCGACATCAGGCCGGCCGTTACCAGGGCGATAGACGATCCGCGGAACGGCGCGGGCACATCGGCTACGGCAAGGCGTTCGCGCAGCGCGGCAAACAGCACTAATACCAGCGAAAAGCCGGCGGCGGCGCTGAAACCATAGATGGTTGATTGCAGAAAGTTGTGCGATTGATTCACGCTAAGCAACGCGACGCCGAGAACGGCGCAGTTGGTGGTGATCAGCGGCAGAAAGATGCCCAGTAAACGGTAGAGCGCCGGGCTGGTTTTCCGCACCGCCAGTTCGGTGAATTGCACCACAACGGCAAAAACCAGGATAAAGGCCAGCGTGCGTAGGTAGAGCAGGTTTAACGGCAGCAGCACATAGGTGTTGACCAGCCAGGAGAACACCGACCCTATCGTCATCACAAATGTCGTGGCAAACCCCATGCCGATGGCGGCTTCCAGCTTTTTGGACACGCCCATGAACGGGCATAAGCCCAGGAATTTCACCAGTACGAAATTGTTGACCAGAAGCGTGCCAACAAACAGCAAGACATATTCGCTCATTACAGTGCCTACAAAATAAAACCGGCGTATTATCGGGCATTGTCCGGCATTCGGCAACTTACCCTCTGTGGGGATATTAGGCAATCGCACTCATCGGGCGCGATAAAGGTAAGAAAAAAGGTAAGAAAATACGTGCGGGAAAATGCGGGTGGGAATAGCGTGCGGCGGCGGCACGCGCATCCATGCTAACCCCTCAGACCACCTATGCCATCAATCACCTGCCTCATCAAATCACCTGCCCCATTAAATCACAAAGTGCCAGACGGATTTCGGCACTTGCCCGATGTCAAACAGTTTTCCGCCAGCGGCTAATTCGGCCCGGCGATGATCGGCAGCCCGATACATATTGATAATGTCGTGATTGTCAGTCAGAGAATAATTCAAATGATCAAACAACTTCTCAAGACTTTCCAATGTACTCACTTTTCTGAATTTCAATAAATATTCGTAAACACTCATTTGCGTAAAATAATCAAATAGAGTTTAAAGGGAATTCAGTATATTCGCCTCGAGGATTCTGTCCAGTACTGAATTCAAAAACGCAGCTTATGATAGGCAGTCGTAATAAAAAAGCATAAATCTACTTCATTTCTTACTGATGCCGAACATCGTGGCTTTATCATTGATTTAATTAACGTATCCTACTAATTACAGGGCGCTGAAAAATACAGCTGCGGAAAAGGCTGGAATATGGCGGTTAACATTTTATTCATCTTATGATGTTTTTTGCGCAACCCACTCGATCTATGTCACATTTTTGGGCTTCGTTATTATTATTTTCCGTGTTTATGGAAACCTTTTGTTTCATTTAAATACGGTGATATTCACGCGTAATAATGACAATTTTTATTTTATTATTCGGAATATCACGTATTGTCAGGTTGGATGTACAGCGACGGATTGTACAGCGACGGATGCTGAACAGACATGAATGCAATAACCGAAATCGCCGCCTGCCGGCATCAGGGCGCCGGCAGGCGTTGTCACGATAGGCAAGTTAACGGATAGCCGGTATTACGCCCGGTGTCCGCACAGTTTGTAGTACAACTCGTTCCAGCGCAGCCCGTCCCTGAGGGCCGGCAGGGTGGTGTCCTGATCAATCACCGTCAACTCGATGTTGTGCAGGTCGGCGTACAGCCGCAGATAATCGAGATCGAGCGATTGGGTAAACACGGTATGATGAGCGCCGCCCGCCAGAATCCAGGCTTCGGCCGCCGTTTCCAGCGATGGCTGCGCCTGCCAGAGCGCGCGGGCGACCGGCAGTTTCGGCAAGGGATGCGGCTGGGCGACGGTATCCACCTGATTAACCAGCAGGCGGAAACGATCGCCCAGATCGATCACGCTGACGTTCAGCGCCGATCCGGCCGGCGCGGAGAAGATCAATCGCACCGGATCCGCTTTGCCGCCGATCCCGAGGTATTGCGCATCCAGCAGCGGTTTTTCCTCGCTGGCGATGCTGGGGCACACTTCCAGCATATGGGCGCCGAGCACCAGATTGTTGCCGGGAGCGAAGTGGTAGGTGTAATCCTCCATGAAGGAGGTGCCGCCGGGTAATCCCTGCGCCATGACCTTCATCACGCGCAACAGCGCGGCGGTTTTCCAGTCGCCTTCGGCGCCGAAACCGTATCCCTGCTGCATCAGACGTTGTACCGCCACGCCGGGAAGCTGCTTGAGGCCGTAGAGGTTTTCGAAATTGGTGGTGAAAGCCTTAAAGCCGCCCTGATCGAGAAAGCGTTTCAGGCCGAGCTCGATACGGGCCGCATCCAGCAGATTTTGCCGTTTCGGACCATGCAGCCTGAGCGCTTCGCTGAGGGTGTAGCTGGCTTCATACTCTTCAATCAGCGTATTCACATCGCCCTGGCTGACATCGTCCACCACGCCAACCAGGTCTCCCAGCCCCCAGGCGCTGACCGCGTAGCCAAACTGGATTTGCGCCCCGACTTTATCGCCTTCGGTGACCGCCACTTCCCGCATGTTATCGCCAAAACGGGCTACCTTGAGCTGACGGCTTTCCTGCAGCGCCGCCGCGACCCGCATCCATTTGGCGATGCGTTCATGGGCGTGACGATCCTGCCAGTGGCCGACCACCACCTGATGAGGCTGACGCATGCGCGCGCCGATAAAACCGAATTCGCGCCCGCCGTGAGCGGTCTGGTTCAGGTTCATGAAATCCATGTCCATGGTGTCCCAGGGGATATCGGCGTTGAACTGGGTATGGAACTGCAACAGCGGTTTGTTGAGGATGCTCAGACCGCCAATCCACATTTTGGCGGGCGAGAAGGTATGCAGCCAGGCCAGCAGCCCGATGCAGTTATCCTGATAATTGGCGTCGCGGCACAGCGCGGTGATTTCATCCGGGGTTTTGACCAGCGGTTTGAGTACCAGCCGCACCGGCAGGTTGGCGTCGCGGTTAAGGCCATTCACCACTTTTTCGGCGTTCTCTTTCACCTGACGCAGCGCTTCCGGGCCATACAGATGCTGACTGCCAATCACAAACCAGACTTCGAGCGGCTTAAATTGTTCCATGATGACTCCTGTTTGGGTTCCCAAAGGGATGTAAAAGTGATGTTCGGCAAACTTTCAATGGTCTGCCCCGGTCCGGGGGCTGTAGGCGGGCTCCGCCAGCCGGCACCACTGCTGATAGCGTTCATAAAGCTGTTGATAACGGGCGACCCGGTTCGGGTCAGGCGTCAGGGTGCGTTCGATGCCGCAGGCCATATGCTGCTGGGCGATGGGGATATCCGGGTGAACGCCGGCAGCCACGGCGGCGAAAATAGCGGCGCCCAGCGCGCAGCATTGATCCGAGGCGACGATCTGCATCGGGCGGTTCATGACGTCGGTACAGACTTGCATGATGGTGGTGGATTTCCGGGCGATGCCGCCCAGCGCCAGCAGGTTTTCCACCGGGATCTGCTGAGACTCGAAGCAGGCCATGATAGCGCGGGCACCAAACGCGGTGGCGGCGATCAGCCCGCCGAACAGTGCCGGCGCGTCGGTGCCGAGATTCAGGTCGGTGATCACCCCTTTGAGCCGTTGGTTGGCGAACGGCGTGCGGCGGCCATTAAACCAGTCGAGCACTACCGGCAGGTGATCGAGCGATGGGGAATCGGCCCAGGCTTGCGTCAGCTGCGCCAGCAGGCTGGATTGCAGCTGTTCCAGTTGCGGTTGCCAGTCTGGGTGTTCGCGGGCGGCCAGTTGCAGCGGCCAGCCCAGCACGCGGCCAAACCAGGCGTACATGTCGCCAAAGGCGGATTGACCGGCTTCCAGCCCGATGAAACCGGGCACCACGCTGCCGTCCACCTGACCGCAGATCCCGGCGATCGTATTGCTGCCCACCCGATCCGCATCGGCGATCAGGATGTCGCAGGTTGAAGTGCCGATCACTTTGACCAACGTATAGGGTTGCGCCCCGGCGCCGACGGCACCCATATGACAATCGAAAGCGCCGCCGGATATCACGACGTTTTCTGACAACCCCAACCGGCGAGCCCATTCCGGCGTCAATGCGCCGACCGGACGATCGGCAGTCCAGGTATCGGTGAACAACGGATACTGCAGTTTTTCCGTCAGGCAGGGATCCAGCGCCTGCAAAAAGTCTTTTGGCGGCAGGCCGCCCCAGTCGGGATGCCACAGTGATTTGTGTCCGGCGCTGCAACGACCGCGGCGGATGGCGTCAGGCGCCGTGGTGCCGGAGAGCAGGGCGGGCACCCAGTCGCACAATTCGATCCAGGACACCGCTGCCTGACGTACCGACGGATCTTCACGGGTGATATGGAGAATTTTGGCCCAGAACCATTCCGATGAGTACACCCCGCCGATGTAGCGGGTGTAATCCGGGAACTGGCCGCTGCGGCACAGCTGGTTGATGGCTTCCGCTTCGTCAATCGCGGTGTGGTCTTTCCACAGCACAAACATGGCGTTGGGGTTGTCCGCGAATTCCGGACGCAATGCCAGCACGTCGCCCTGTTCGTCAATCGGCGCCGGGGTGGAGCCGGTGGAGTCGACGCCAATGCCGATTATCTGCCGACGCTGTTCAGGAGTGAGCCGCGCCACTACCGCGCGGATCGCCAACTCCAGCGATTCAATGTAATCCAGCGGATGGTGGCGGAACTGATTGCTGGCGGGATGACAATATTGTCCCTGGCGCCAGCGCGGATAGTAGACCACTTCTGTTTCCAGCTCCTGCCCGCTGCGGCAATCCACCGCCAGCGCACGGACAGAATCGCTGCCAAAATCAAGACCAAGAGTAATGGCGCCCGCACTCATCGTTGCTGCTCCTGTTAATCGTAGGGATCACGCTGTTTACGATAGACAGGCCGTTCTGGCGCCGTGAGGAGCGGTTGGCTGGAAGTATGCATTTTTCTGTCACGGACAGGGGTTTTGTGATGGCGGTCATAAGTTAATGGCAGGTTAAATTTGCTGAATCTATGTACGAATCAGCTGTAGTTTCTGAATGTGATAATGCTCTCTCTTCGTGATGAAAATAACAGCTACAACTTACGCGTCTGAAGGAAACCGGAGGATGAGATCACAATAACTCTTTGTTTTTTCATCGCTCCCAAAAGGAACATCTTGCCGGGAGCGTTTACACCCGTGAGGGCATCCCCGGTTGCCTGCGTGTTAAAGATAACAACGAGCGGAGAAGACCATGCATAAATTCACTAAGGTTCTGGCAGCAATTGGCCTGGCCACGGTTATGTCACAATCGGCTATCGCGGAAAACATGAAACTGGGCTTTCTGGTCAAACAGCCGGAAGAACCCTGGTTCCAGACCGAATGGCGGTTTGCTGACAAGGCCGGTAAAGACCTGGGATTTGACGTTATCAAGATCGCCGTACCGGATGGCGAAAAAACCCTCAATGCTATCGACAGCCTGGCGGCCAGCGGCGCCAAAGGGTTTGTCATCTGTACCCCTGACCCGAAACTGGGCGCGGCCATCGTCGCCAAAGCGCGCAGCTATAACCTGAAAGTGATCGCCGTCGACGACCAGTTCGTCAACGCCAAAGGGCAGCCGATGGACACGGTACCGCTGGTAATGATGGCCGCCACCAAGATTGGCGAACGCCAGGGGCAGGAGTTGTGGAAAGAGATGCAGAAACGCGGCTGGAAACTGCAGGAAACGGCCGTTATGGCGATCACCGCCAACGAGCTGGATACCGCCCGTCGCCGTACTTCCGGGTCGATGGATGCGCTGAAGGCGGCCGGATTCCCGGAAAAACAGATTTATCAGGTCCCCACCAAATCCAACGATATCCCTGGCGCGTTTGACGCCGCCAACTCGTTGCTGGTGCAGCATCCGAACGTGAAAAACTGGCTGGTGGTCGGCATGAACGACAACACCGTGCTGGGCGGCGTGCGTGCGACTGAAGGACAGGGATTCAAGGCGGGCAACGTGATCGGTATCGGCATCAACGGGGTGGACGCGGTCAGCGAACTGTCCAAATCGCAGCCGACCGGTTTCTACGGTTCGTTGCTGCCAAGCCCGGACGTGCACGGCTACAAGAGCATCCAGATGCTGCATGACTGGGTGACCAAAGGCGTCGAGCCGCAGAAATTCACCGAAGTGACCGATGTGGTGCTGATCACCCGCGATAACTTCAAAACTGAACTGCAGAAGAAAGGCCTGATGTAATGACCCTTGTCCGCTCCCGCCTTAGCCGGCGAGAGCGGACACTGGCCGCGCCGTCATACCTCATAAATGACGGCGCAGACCATTGAGGATGCTGAAATGACCGTACAGTCACCTTATTTATCCTTTCGTGGGATTGGCAAAGTGTTTCCCGGCGTCAAGGCGCTGGATGACATCAGTTTCGACTGCCATGCCGGGCAAATCCATGCACTGATGGGGGAAAACGGCGCGGGAAAATCCACATTGCTGAAAATTTTGAGCGGCAATTACACGCCGTCACAGGGAGAAATTCATATTAAAGGGCAGCCGGTGCGCTTCGCCAATACGATGGACGCGCTGAACGCCGGCGTGGCGATCATCTATCAGGAACTGCATCTGGTGCCTGAAATGACGGTGGCGGAGAACATCTATCTGGGGCAGCTGCCGCACAAGGGCGGTGTGGTGAACCGTACGTTGCTGCGTTATGAATCGCGTCTGCAACTGGAACATCTGGGGTTGGATATCGACCCGGATACGCCGCTGAAATACCTGTCCATCGGCCAGTGGCAGATGGTGGAAATCGCCAAAGCGCTGGCGCGCAACGCCAAGATTATCGCGTTTGACGAGCCAACCAGCTCGCTGTCGGCGCGGGAAATCGAACAACTGTTCCGGGTGATCCGCGAGTTGCGCAGTGAAGGGCGGGTGATTCTGTATGTGTCGCATCGTATGGAGGAAATCTTTGCTCTCAGCGATGCCATCACCGTGTTCAAAGACGGGCGCTATGTCAAAACCTTCGCCGACATGCAGCAGGTTGACCATGAACAACTGGTGCAGGCGATGGTGGGCCGCAATCTGGGGGATATCTATGGTTATCAGCCGCGCCCGCATGGCGAGCCGCGGCTGGAACTGCATGAGGTGAAAGCGGTCGGGGTGAAGTCGCCGATTTCGTTGTCGGTGCGCAGCGGCGAAATTGTCGGCCTGTTCGGGCTGGTGGGCGCCGGACGCAGCGAACTGATGAAGGCACTGTTCGGCGCCACCGGCATTACCAGCGGCGAAGTGCGGCTGGATGGGCAGCCGATGCACGCCCGTTCGCCCGGCGATGCTATCCGCCGCGGGCTGATGCTGTGCCCGGAAGATCGTAAAGCCGACGGCATTATTCCGGTGCACTCGGTGCGGGATAACATCAATATCAGCGCCCGCCGTAAACATATCAAAAACGGTTTCATCATCAATGAAGCCTGGGAGGAGGAGAACGCCGACCACCATATTCAGGCGCTGAATATCAAAACGCCGTCGCCGACGCAGTTGATCATGAACCTGTCCGGCGGCAACCAGCAGAAGGCGATTCTCGGCCGCTGGCTGTCGGAGGAGATGAAAGTGATCATGCTGGATGAACCGACCCGCGGCATTGACGTCGGCGCCAAGCACGAGATTTACCACGTGATTTATGAACTGGCCCGTCAGGGGATTGCCGTGCTGTTTGCGTCCAGCGACCTGCCCGAAGTGCTGGGGCTGGCGGACCGCATCGTGGTGATGCGCGAGGGCGCCATCTCCGGCGAAGTGTCGCACGATGAGGCCAGCGAACAGAAGGTCCTGAGTCTGGCGATGTTAAAAACGACCGCCACTGAACCCGCGGTTGCCTGACCGCCAAGGAGTCGATAAATGTCTACGGTGAGTTCTCCTTCCCACGCCAGCAAATCTCAAGGCCTCAGTCTGTCCCGCATCTGGGATAACTACGGCATGTTGGTGGTGTTTGCTGCGCTGTTTCTGGCTTGTATGTTATTCGTGCCGAATTTCGCCACCTTCGTCAACATGAAGGGACTTGGGCTGGCGATTTCCATGTCGGGCATGGTGGCCTGCGGCATGCTGTTTTGTCTGGCTTCCGGCGATTTCGACCTGTCGGTCGCCTCGGTGATCGCCTGCGCCGGCGTGACCACCGCGGTGGTGATCAACGTCAGCGAAAGCCTGTGGCTGGGCGTTGGCGCCGGGCTGTTGCTGGGGGTAGCGTTCGGCCTGCTCAACGGGTTTGTTATCGCCCAGCTAAAAATCAACGCCCTGATCACCACGCTGGCCACCATGCAGATTGTGCGCGGGCTAGCGTACATCATCTCTGACGGTAAGGCGGTCGGTATTGAAGACGAGCGCTTTTTCACCCTGGGATACGCTAACTGGCTGGGATTGCCGGCGCCGATCTGGCTGACGGTTTTCTGCATGGTGCTGTTCGGTTTGCTGTTGAACAAGACCACCTTTGGCCGCAACACGCTGGCGATCGGCGGCAACGAGGAAGCCGCGCGGCTGGCCGGGGTGCCGGTGGTGCGGACCAAAATCATTATTTTCGGCCTGTCCGGGCTGGTTTCCGCCGCGGCGGGCATCATCCTGGCGTCGCGTATGACCAGCGGCCAGCCGATGACGTCGATTGGTTATGAGCTGATCGTGATTTCAGCCTGCGTACTGGGCGGCGTGTCACTGAAAGGCGGCATCGGCAAGATATCCTATGTGGTGGCCGGGGTGCTGATTTTGGGGACGGTGGAAAACGCCATGAACCTGCTGAATATCTCGCCTTTTGCTCAGTATGTGGTGCGCGGGTTGATTCTGCTGGCGGCGGTGATTTTTGACCGCTACAAACAGCTGGCGAAGAAAACGGTTTGATGGACGGATGCGCCGGCATGAGCCGGCGCTATCCATAACAGACAAGACTCTTTTTTCAGGAGGCCGCATGTATCACCGCATGGCGCATGAGTCACAGCCCAACCCGTTGCTGCCCGGTTATGCGTTTAACGCCTATCTGGTGGCCGGGCTGACGCCGATTCTGGCGGGCGGGCCGCTGGATTTCTTTATCGACAGGCCGGATGGTATGAAGGGTTACATCATTAACCTGACCATCAAAGGACAGGGCAAGGTACTGGATGGCGATGACACCTTTTTTTGCAATCCCGGCGACCTGCTGCTGTTTCCGCCCCGGTCGCGCCACTATTACGGCCGCGCGCCCGGCAGCGACAACTGGTATCACCGCTGGGTCTATTTCCGGCCGCGCGCTTACTGGGCCGATTGGCTGGAATGGCACAGCAAAGGGTGCGACGTCGGGCGGCTGACGCTGTCCAGCACCGGTTTGCTGCAGGAGTTCGATAAGCTGTTCGCCAATATTGAGCAGACCCACCGTTCCGGCCGGCGTTTTGCCGAAGAGCTGGCGATGAATCTGCTGGAGCGCCTGCTGCTGCGCGCGATGGAAGAAGATCCGCAGAGCCCGCAGCGTATTATGGATCCACGGGTGATCGAAGCGTGTCAGTTCATTACCGGCAATCTGGCCGGAGAACTGCGTATCGATGAGGTGGCGCGCCACGTTTGCCTGTCGCCGTCGCGGCTGGCGCACCTGTTCCGCGAGCAGGTGGGGGTGAATATTCTGCGCTGGCGGGAAGACCAACGGGTGATTCGGGCCAAACTGCTGCTGCAAACCACGCAGGAGTCAATCGCCGCCGTCGGGCGGGTGGTCGGCTATGACGACCAGCTCTATTTTTCCCGTGTCTTCCGCAAACGGGTGGGGGTCAGCCCCAGCGATTTTCGCCGCCGCAACAGCGAAATCCATCACCCGGCGTTGGAAAGACCCGCGGAAACGGCCATCTGGCGAGGGGAATCAACCGCCCCGCATCCGTGGGTGGTCACGCCGTAACTGTCTGACGCTATTGTGTAATCAGGCCTGGCCGCCGATGGCGGTCAGGCCGGTTTGGATAACGGAACCGTCCGATAACCATCTGTTTCCCCGGTGCTATACTAGGCTGTGCATTGCGATACAGCATAAAACGTGATTGTGATGCACGGCCGTATTTCATGAGGACAACGGGTCTGAACCTCAGATCCGCCAATGAGGGGAAATATATGACGGATACCATCCGTGTTGGTCTGCTGGGCTATGGTTATGCCAGTAAGACGTTTCATGCGCCGTTGATTGCCGCTACGTCAGGAATGAAACTGGCGGCGGTATCCAGCAGTGATGCTGGGAAGGTTCAGGCTGACTGGCCCTCAATGCGAGTCGTGCGCGAGCCGCAGGAACTGTTCAACGATCCGGATATCGACCTGATCGTGATACCCACCCCGAATGACACCCATTTCCCGCTGGCCCGCCAGGCGCTGATCGCCGGCAAGCATGTGGTCGTCGACAAACCGTTCACCGTGACGTTGTCACAAGCACGGGAACTGCATCAGCAAGCGGAGCATGTGGGTAAGTTGCTTTCCGTCTTTCATAACCGGCGCTGGGACAGCGACTTTCTGACGCTGAAGCAATTGCTGAAAACCGGCGTGCTGGGCGATGTGGTGTACATGGAGTCGCATTTTGACCGCTATCGCCCGGAAGTGCGCCAGCGCTGGCGTGAAGACGGCGGCGAAGGCAGCGGCATCTGGTTCGATTTGGCCCCGCATCTGATTGATCAGGTGTTGCAGTTATTCGGTCTGCCGGTGGCGATTCAGGCCGATCTGGCGCAGCTACGGCCGGGCAGTAAATCCACGGATTACTTCCACGCGACATTGATCTATCCCCAGCGTCGGGTGGTGGTGCACGGTAGCCTGCTGGCGGCGGCGGAAAGCGCCCGTTATATCGTCCACGGCACCCAGGGCAGTTATGTGAAATTTGGCCTCGACCCGCAGGAAGCTCGGCTGAAAGACGGCGAGAAGCCGCAAGCCCATAGCGATTGGGGGCAGGACAGCCGCGACGGCATTCTGACGCTGCATCGTGACGGTGTGCTGGCGGAGCAGACGGTGCCCACCATCCCCGGACATTATCAATCCTATTACGCCGAGATCCGCGATGCGCTGCTGGGACGTGGCGACAACCCGGTGCCGGTTGAGCAGGCCATCAAGGTGATGGAGCTGATTGAGCTGGGGCTGACTTCTCATGAACAGAAAAAGGCGATGACCCTGAAAAGCAGCTAACCGGGATTCGTCACGATTTGTGACGGAAAACCTTGACTGTGAGGCGGGCTTCAGCCTTGCATTATGGGTGTTTATTGCTGATAGTAGGGCATTGTTTAATGCAGGCGATCTTAGGATCGCCTGTATTTTTTATGTCTGAGGATGCAAACACGTTATGGCATGGTTACAACGCTTAAAAATTGACAAATTTTTGCTGGTTTTGATTGCGGTGGTGATTACCGCGTCTATTTTCCCGTGTGAAGGCGCGGCCAAGGTTTTCTTTGAGAACCTGACCAATGCGGCAATCGCACTGCTGTTTTTCATGCATGGCGCCAAGCTGTCCCGTGACGCCATCACCGCCGGTATGGGCCATTGGCGTTTGCATCTGGTGGTGTTTGCCAGCACCTTCATCCTGTTCCCGCTGTTGGGGATTGGCATGGCGTTTCTGTCGCCGCAGATATTAACGCCGGGGTTGTATCTCGGTTTCCTGTATTTGTGCGCGCTGCCGGCGACCGTGCAGTCCGCCATCGCGTTTACTTCTATGGCGCGCGGCAACGTGGCGGCTGCGATCTGCAGCGCCTCGGCATCGAGTATTCTCGGGGTTTTTCTGTCGCCGGTACTGGTCGGCTTGCTGATGCATACGCAGGGCGGACAGACGGATACGCTGCACGCGATTGGCGCGATTATCATGCAACTGATGGTGCCGTTCGTCATCGGTCACCTGTCCCGTCCGCTGATTGCCAAGTGGGTTGATCGTCATCGCAAACTGATCAATATCACTGACCGTTCATCCATTCTGCTGGTGGTGTATGTGGCGTTCAGCGAGGCGGTGGTCCAGGGGATTTGGCATCAGATTAATGGCTGGTCGCTGCTGGCGGTCGTCGTCTGTTCGCTGGTGCTGCTGGGCATTGTACTGGTATGCACCACGCTGGCGGCTCGCAAACTGGGATTCAGTACGGAAGATGAAATCACCATCGTGTTCTGTGGTTCGAAAAAGAGCCTGGCCAACGGTATTCCAATGGCGAATGTGCTGTTTCCCGCGGCGGCAGTGGGGGCGATGGTGCTGCCGTTGATGATTTTCCACCAGATCCAACTGATGGTGTGTGCGACGCTGGCGCAACGTTATGCCAAGAGAGCGGCAGCGTCTGCCGGCGGCGAGGCGACAGAAAAATAATCGCTAAGACAAGTGGTTAGATGCGGTTTTTCATCGGCAGCGGCTATCACTAATATAGTTTCAATTGGTTACAGTTCATAATGTTAATCTTTTATTATAGTGACTATCTGTGCTGCCCCATATTGTGGGCTCACAGACACACGCAGTATCTGATTAGTCACTATAGTGAGGGACACAATGTATAAAAAAGTTCTGTTATCGTTGAGTTTGCTTAGCGCTGCCATCACTTCTCAGGCTTATGCCGCCAACACCGAAACCTGTGTTAAGACTGACGAAAAAACTATCGCCAGTTTGTTCGATCGCTGGAATCAGTCGCTGCAGACCGGCGATGCAAAGAAAGTGAACGCCAATTATGCGTCTGACGCCGTACTGTTGCCGACGCTGTCTTCAAAAATGCGGACGAACGACGCAGAACGTATTGATTATTTTGAACATTTCTTACCGAAAAAACCGTCTGGCAGCATCGATAAGCGAGTCATCAAAATCGGCTGTAATGAAGCGCTGGATACCGGAAACTACACCTTTACCTTCGGCGACAAGTCGCAGGCCAAGGCGCGCTATACCTACACTTATGCCTTCAAGAACGGGCAGTGGCTTATCACCAGTCACCACTCGTCTGTCCAGCCGCAAGATTGATCTGATATTGTCGTTATGACGACGATGCAGTAAGCAGGTCGAAATGCAAAAAGCGGATACCTCGGTATCCGCTTTTTGCGTATTGCGTCAGGACGGTTGCCGTTGCTGTGCTCGCTGGCGCAACAGCTGTTTTTCCTGTTCGGAGATAAACGCGACACGCAGCCCGTTTTCCTGAGCCTGGCGAATGTCATCCGGCGACAGACCGGCCTGCGGAGCCGCTATCTCATACTCATGACGGATTTCGATCCCCTGAACCGCCGGATCATCGGTGTTGATGGTGGCCGGAATACCGTGGTGCAGAAAATGCACCAGCGGGTGTTCATTCATCGCTTTTACCGTACTGGTTTGCAGATTGGAGGTCAGGCAGGACTCGATGCCAATCTGGTGTTCAGCCATGTACTCCATTAATGCGCGATCGACGATGGCGGTCACGCCATGACCGATGCGCTCGGCACCCAGTTGCTTAATCGCCTGCCAGATGCTTTCCGGGCCGGCGGCCTCGCCAGCATGGGTGGTAAGATGCCAGCCCGCATCTCGAGCGCGGGTAAAGTGGGTGGTGAACAGTTCGCCGGGGAAACCGAGTTCATCACCCGCCAGGTCGATAGCGACGATATTGTCCTTGTGCGCCAGCAACGCATCCAGTTCCTGTTCGCAGGCCTGAGTACCAAAGGTGCGGCTCATGATACCGATCAGACGTATCATGACGTCGTGGTTATGGTCGCGGCAACCTGCGGCAATGCCGTCAATCACCGCTTCCACTACGCCTTCCAGCGGCAGTTGATGGCTGCGGGCCATGTAGTAGGGGGAAAAGCGCAGTTCGGCATAATCCAGTCCGGCACGTATGGCGTCTTCAACGTTTTCGTAAGCCACCCGTCGACAGGCATCCAGCGACCCCAGCACGGCCACGCCCCAGTCCAGTTTTTGCAGAAAACGGAGCAGGTCAGGTTCGTTGTCGACGATCTGGACATGAGGGCGCAGTGAAGCCAGGTCGTTACCCGGCAGCTCGATAGTAAACTGGCGGCCCAATTCAAGGATGGTCTGAGGACGGATATTACCATCGAGATGGCGATGGATATCCGTCAGCGGAATGTGCGGATTAATCATGTTCTACTCTTTTTTTATTAAAAAAATCCATCAGTCAGGCGGCATTCCTCATGACGCTGGTTTTATCGCCACTGCGCCGTGAGGGACACGGTCTGATAACTCGCTGTGCAGTATAAGAATAAAGTCACGCACTTTGCTATTGATTGATAAAAAGAAATTTGTATATCACAACAGGCATAACACAGGTTTAGCATAAACGAGTTTTTCTCGCCTGTGCATGGCGGGCGAACGCGTGCCGTTATGGGCGTTCAATTTGTCTAAATGTCGACGCGCGAGAAAAGGCAGGCGGGTGAGAAACAGGCGCCCTGTTGCCGGGCGCCTGTGAAGGGTTACGGGCTGACTGACGCGTCCGGCTGCTGTTCTTCCGGCGCGGCCTGGGAATCATCGCCTTCTTCAGGCACGTTCTCCGACGGCAGCGTGATGAACGGGGCGATGAACTCCGCCAGCGGAATCTTGCGGCCGTTGAAGGTCACGGTACCGTCGCTGTATTGCAGCGAACTGGTAATGGCGTTGTCTTTGGTCACGGTGACCTGGCTCATCTGGCCGATGTTCGCCATCAGTTGCGTCTGCTGACGCGCCATCTGTTCCAGTTGCTTTCTCTCGTCGTCAGAAGAGGCTTTCGGCGCGGTTTGCACCATCAGCTCGGTGATCATATCCAGCGGCACGTTGAGACGAGCATCCAGATTTTTCACCGACTGGCGAATAATCGCTTCTTCATCGGACAGATTAGCGGTCGGCGCTGCGCTTTTCTGCAACGGATCGGTCAGGTCCAGCGCCAGCGTGAAGGTACTTTCGCCTTTGGCGCTCTTCCAACTGAACGGCGCGACCTTGACGCTTGGATTGCCTTTCAGCAACTGCGGCAGGTTGTGCAGAACCAGCGCGGCCAGTTGCTGGTCGTAGATTTCCGGCGTGACTTGGTCGATATTCTGCAACAGTGACTGCAGGTTTTTCTGGTATTCGGTCATGAACTGGCGAGTGCCTTTGCCATCCAGCCCGGAGAAGTTGACGTTCATGTTCAGCGATCCCAGATTTTGATCGCGGAACAGTGCCGAGCCCAGGGTCAGCGTCATTTGTCCCGCCAGGTTGGCGTCATCTTCCGTGGTATGGTTGACCAGCGCGAAATCGTTCAGCGCCAGGCTATCGCCGCCCTGAACGTCCAGCGCCAGTTTTTTCAGCGTTAGCTTGACGTCGCCGACTTCGAGATCGAATTTGCCTTTGCGGGTATCGCTGTTAAGCGCCAGATCCTGCAGCGTCAGCTTTTCGTTCTGTCCCTGCAGATTGGGTTTTTCCATCGTTAGATTAGCGACATTCCCCATCACTTTGCCCGCCCGCAGATCGCCGGCCAGATCCACCAGCAGCGTGGTGCCGCTGAAATTGGCCTTCATTTCCGGGCTCTGAACGTCCAGCGCTTCCAGCGTGACGGCGGAGTGCGTGTCGCCGCTGTAATCGATACGGCTATCGGCAGTGATGAACGGTTTGTTTTTGGTCAGTTCAAACAGCGCTTTTACCGAGTCGGTATTGGCCAGTTCGCCGTGCACGGCCGCCATCGCCGGCTTCAGGCTAAACTGGCTGGCGGTGAGCGGGAAAGGGCCGTGGAAGACGGTGGTGTTAAACACCACTTCTTCGTTCGCGGCCAACAGATGCTGACGGGCGTCGGAACCGTCTGACTGTACCACCAGGGTAACCTGGCTTGTGAATATGCCGCGCTGATAGTCGCGGAATGTCACCTTGATGCCCGCCTGCGGGTAGGCGTTTTTCAGCCCGTTGTTCAGGTTGTCGGTAACTTCGCCGATGTGTTGCTCAATCTGTTTACCGGTAAACCAGGAGGCGCCCCCCCAGGCCGCTGCGAGTGCAATAACGATTCCCGCCGCTACCACTGTTTTTTTGGCCACGCTATATATTTCCTTGTTGATTCACGGTGTCGTATCCCTCATCGGGGAGTACATAGCTTTATACCATTAAAGGCCGGTTATAGACGCGGGCAATCTGACCCTGGCCCTGAACCTGAACCGGTGATTCGCTGGCGGAGATAAAGCAGGATTCGCCTGGCAGAAGCTTGACCTGTTGAGCTCCTTTTTCCAGCACCGCCTGGCCTTCGACGCAAAAAATTATCGCCGCGCTCTGTTGGCTGAGCGTTTGCGGCGCATCCGTAAGATAATGCAGTGAAAAGGCAAAGTCATCGACCGGAATGGGGAAACTCAGTTCATTGGCCGTTTTTATCGGCGAGGTGAGCAGAGAAGCGGCAGGTTTCGATTCGAAACGGACGTTGGCGAGCAGCTCGGGAATATCAATATATTTGGGCGTCAGGCCGGCGCGCAGGACGTTGTCCGAATTGGCCATCACTTCCAGCGCCACGCCCTGCAGGTAGGCATGCGGGGTTTCGGCATACAGGAACATGGCTTCGCCGGGTTTCAGTGTGACGACATTCAGCAATAGCGGAGAGAACAGACCGCCGTCATCAGGGTAAAACTGCGCAATAAATCGGATGGTATCCCAGGGTTCGCCGTGTTGACTATCCAGCACGCGTTTCAGTTCTGCAATGGCCGACGCTTTCTGTTCGCCGTTCATGCTCAACAGGCTGGAGAACAGCGTTGTCAGCGTCTGGCTGTCCGGGCGCTGTAAAAACGCGGCGATCGCCGGATGGGCGCCGGCCAGCGGCTGCAAAAGACCGGCAATCTCGGTCAGTTCGCGAAAGCCGTTCATCGCCAGGTAGGAGGTAAGGGCGAAGACCAGTTCCGGTTTGTGGTTGGCGTCCTTGTAATTGCGTTGGGGAGAATCCAGCGCGATGCCGGCGGCATTTTCCCGGGCGAATCCCGCCTCGGCGGCGGATTTATTCGGGTGTACCTGAATCGACAGCGGCTGTTCGGCGCACAATACCTTGAACAGGAACGGCAATTCGCCAAAGCGCTGGGCTACCGCATCCCCCAGAAAACCGGGCTGATCGCTATTGATCAACTCCCGCAGATTGTGCGTTTGTCCTTGCTCGTCAAGCAGCAGAGAACTGCTTTTCGGATGTGCGCCCATCCACAGTTCCGCCATTGGAAGGTTACCCGGGTTTTCAATCCCATACAGTTCAGTTAACGCGTGTTTACTGCCCCAAGCGTAATTCTGCACACTGTTGCGCATTTTTTGCATAATATTTTCCTGTCATTAAACAGATTGTTAATTTCCATAACGGCGACGGTGGAAACTCCGCTGGAAAGGACCGCACCGTCTTAATGCACGCCATGTTAATGCTTTATATGCCATGATTCCAGAAGGGTAAAAATTCGCACTCATCTGAAAGTGACTTGTTTTGCAAAGGAGAAAACCATGTCAGACACTCGAATCGAAAAAGACTCCATGGGGCCGATTGCCGTACCGGCAGCGCACCTTTGGGGAGCACAGACCCAGCGTTCGCTGGAGCATTTCCGTATTTCGGAAGAAAAAATGCCGAGAGCGCTGATCGTGGCGCTGGCGCAAACCAAGCGGGCGGCCGCCCGCGTTAATATGGATCTGGGGCTGTTGCCCACAGACAAAGGCGATGCCATTCTTCAGGCCGCGGACGAGGTACTGAACGGGCTGCACGCCGGCGAATTCCCGCTGGCTATCTGGCAGACCGGCTCCGGTACCCAGACCAATATGAATATGAACGAAGTGCTGGCGAATCGGGCCAGCGAAGTGTTGGGCGGTGTGCGGGGCAACGAACGACTGGTGCATCCGAATGACGATGTCAATAAAAGCCAGAGTTCTAACGATGTTTTCCCCACCGCGATGCATGTGGCGGCGGTCACCGTGGTGCGGGAACACCTGATCCCTGAGCTGAATGTGTTGCAGCAAACGCTGGCGGATAAAGCCGCGCAATTCGTCGATATCGTCAAAATCGGCCGAACCCATTTGCAGGACGCGACGCCGCTGACGCTGGGGCAGGAGATTTCCGGCTGGGTGGCGATGCTGGCGCATAATTTGCGTCACATCGAAAACAGTATTCCGCACCTGTGCGAACTGGCGTTGGGCGGCACCGCGGTCGGTACCGGATTAAATACGCACCCGGAATACGCGGTGCGGGTGGCGGCGGAACTGGCGTCGCTGACTGGTCACCCGTTTGTCACCGCGCCGAACAAGTTTGAAGCGTTAGCCACCTGCGACGCACTGGTTCACGGGCACGGCGCCTTGAAAGGGCTGGCGGCATCGTTGATGAAAATTGCCAACGATGTTCGCTGGCTGGCGTCCGGGCCGCGTTGTGGTATCGGCGAAATCGCTATTCCGGAAAATGAACCGGGCAGTTCCATCATGCCGGGCAAGGTCAATCCTACGCAGTGTGAAGCCATGACCATGCTGTGTTGCCAGGTGATGGGAAACGATGTGGCGGTAAACATGGGCGGCGCGTCCGGTAATTTCGAATTGAACGTGTTCCGTCCGATGGTGATCCACAACTTCCTGCAGTCGGTACGGCTGCTGGCTGACGGCATGAAAAGTTTCAACGAGCATTGCGCCGTCGGGATTGAGCCTAATCGCGAGCGCATCAACCAGCTGTTGAATGAGTCGCTGATGCTGGTGACGGCGCTCAATCCGCACATCGGTTATGACAAAGCGGCGGAAATCGCCAAAAAAGCCCATAAAGAAGGGCTGACGCTGAAAGCGTCGGCGTTGAAGCTGGGCTATCTGACCGAAGAGCAGTTCACCCAGTGGGTACGTCCGGAGGACATGGTTGGCAGTATGAAGTCTTAACGCTCACATGCCGTCATCGGTGTACAGATGCAGCCGGGGGATCAATAGCCGTAATGGCTTGGCTTTGGGACGGTGCCGGTGCTGAATGTTGTCAGCGTCGTAGTCGTTCAGTTCGCCCATCACGGGTACCGCGTCCTGGCGGCATAACACCAGCAACGGCGAAGGGCAGGGATACTGCACCTGCTTCTGCTGCTCCTGATACCAGACTCTGGCGATAGGCTGCACTTTCACCGGTCGTTTTATTTTCAGCGACGCCTGCTCCGGCAGGCGTTTTACATCACGGATTTCTTGCTCCAGCAGGGACGCCCACTGTTCCTTGCTGTACGGCGCCTGGCTGCGCCCGGCGCGCAGGCTTTTCTCCAGTTTTTCCAGCAACTCATCGCGGGTGATATTTTTGATGATGTTCTTATTGGCCCAGCCAAATCGCACCGACGTCGGGTCGACCAGCAGGGTAATAGTGCGGTAGGCGCTGAGTGTGATTAGCCCTTTTAAGTGGGTATGAACAAAATCGAAACGTTGCTCCGGTTCCAGCCCGGATTCCACCGTAATGATCTGTTCGAGTTCTTTTTTCCGCGCGTTGATATCGGTAATTAACTGATTCGCCTGCAGGTATTCCGGCTGATCAACCCGAAAACACAGTACGCCGGGCAGGCGAATCGCCGCTTTGCTGCTGACGGTTTCCGCGTGGTGGTGAATAAATAGATGGCGAAAATGCTGTAAGCCGGCGTCGCATGCGTCATCGCCTGTTACTGGTGTGACGTGAATCTGCGTGACCGGGTCGTGCTCGGTGCCTTTCTCTACCGGCGGAAGGGTAAAAATGTGCCCGCCGGCAAAGCGAAAGGTCCGAAACAACTGATGCATTTCGGACAATTGCGCTTCAAGGGTAGTGAAGCAATGATTCATACGCTCGATCAGGTCGTAAGCGGCCATACAACATCCATTTAGTTACAACATACTTATGCATTCTAATCTAAACGCTCAGTTTAGCAACCAGCATTACTATCGTTTTAGCAGCGAAAAAAGCGGAGAGAGACGGTGGGGAGACTCACCGGCCGGCGCGTTCTGGCTCGGTGAGTCGCAAATGATACCATTACTGGTGAATTACACCGTGTTTTTCAGGGACTTCAGTTTCAACCCGATCCACAGCGCCAGTACCAGCAGGCATGACAGAAACAGTACCAGACCGGTCCAGCCGTAGTGGTACCAGAAGAAACCGCCGGAGGTACCAGCCAGGCTCGACCCCAGATAATAGCAGAACAGATACTGGGATGATGCCTGGCCTCTGGCGCGCAGCGCCCGCACGCCAATCCAACTGCTGGCGACCGAGTGGGCGGCAAAGAACCCCGCCGCGAACAGCATCATCCCGGCGAACATTATCAGCAGCGAGCTGAACAGGGTCAGCAGCAGGCCGGACAGCATCAGGGCCACACTGCCGACCAGCACCGGTCCCCGGCCAAAACGGGCGATCATCGCCCCGGCGCGCGGGGAAGCGTAGCTACCGGTCAGGTAGACCACCGACAACAATCCTACGACAGTCTGACTCAGGTTATAGGGTGCGCCCAGCAACCGATAGCCAATGTAGTTGAACAGGGTGACAAAGGTCCCCATCAGCAGGAAACCCTCGGCGAATAATAGCGGTAAACCCGCGTCACGCCAGTGCAGGCGGACATTGATCCACAGTGTTTTGGGCCGCAGCGAACCCGCGCGAAAATGGCGGGAATCAGGCAAGATCCGCCAGAACGTCAGCGAGGCCAGCAGGGCGACCACGCCGATGCAGGCGATAGAGACACGCCAGTTGAAAAAATCGGTAATAACCCCGGTCAGCAGGCGCCCGCTCATGCCGCCAATAGAATTGCCGCTGATGTATAACCCCATTGAGAACGCCACCACGCTGGGGTGAATTTCTTCGCTCAGGTACGTCATCGCCACCGCCGCCACACCGCTGAGCGATAAGCCAACCAGCGCCCGCATGGCCAGTAGTCCCGTCCAGTTCGTCATCATCGAACCAATCAGGGTACAGACCGAGGCCAGCAACAGGGACACCACCATCACATTTTTACGACCGATGGTGTCCGACAGCGGGCCGGTAAACAATAACCCGACCGCCATGGTAATGGTGGAGACAGAGAGCGACAGGCTGCTGGTTGCCGGCGACACGCCAAACGCCTGCGACAGCACCGGCAGTATCGGTTGCACGCAGTACAGTAAAGCGAACGTCGCCAGGCCGGCGGAAAACAGCGCCAACGTGACGCGAATGAACGCCGGCGTACCTCGGGTGATAAACGGATTTTTATAAACGGGCGCGTGAGTGTTGCGTTGAGGTTGAATGTCGTCGGTGACAGAAACGGACATTCCTTGTGCAGACAGCGGGGTACTCAAAATCAATCCTTATCCGGAAAAAATACGGCAGAAACATCAGTGAGCGCATCATAGAATTGGCTCGATTGTTTTGTATAATATATTAATCATTAATAATGATACTTTATAAATATGAATATCGAGCTCAGACATTTACGCTACTTTATTGCCGTAGCGGAAGAACTTCATTTCGGGCGCGCCGCTGAAAAGCTGCATATCTCCCAACCGCCGCTCAGTCAGCAGATACAGGCGCTGGAAGAGCAAATCGGTGCCCAACTGCTGGAACGTAACAATCGCAACGTGCGTCTGACCCAGGCGGGCGAGCTGTTCCTGAAAGAAGCCTGGGCCATCATCAATCAGGTTAATCAGGCGGCGGAGCGCGCCGCCCGTATCCAGCGCGGGGAAATCGGGGAGCTCAATATCGGTTTCACCTCGTCGGCGCCTTTCGTCAAACAGGTTTCGCGCAGTTTGTTGCAGTTTCGCCAGAGTTACCCCGAAGTACATATCCAGATGCTGGAGATCAACACCAAACAGCAGATTGAGCCGCTGCTTGACGGCAAGCTGGATCTGGGCGTGATGCGTAATAATCCGCTGCCGGAAACACTGCGCCATCAGCTGTTGCTACACGAGCCGATGGTCGCGGTGGTGCATGAAGAACATCCGCTGGCCGCCGCCCCCGGTGGTCACATCAGTATTCAGCAGTTGGCCAACGAACCGTTTGTTTTTTTCGCCCGGGAAGTGGGAACCGCGCTGTACGACGAAGTGCTGACATTGCTCAAGAAATACGGCATTACCCCTTACATTACCCAGGAAGTTGGCGAGGCGATGACCATTATCGGGCTGGTATCTTCCGGTCTGGGGGTGTCCCTGCTGCCGGCGTCATTCCGTCGTATCCGGGTAGATGGCGTCAAGTACCTGTCTTTGCAGGAAAAAGATGCTATTAGCGAAATGTGGTTGGTCACTCATCAACACCGGCCGCTGAACACCGCCGCTCAAACGCTGATCACACTTATGCTGGGCAGCACCGTCAAAAATATGTGCGGTTAATCACATATCGAATCAAATATTTGACGGCTATTTACAAAAGCTCCACCATAGCCTCAGTTTTTTATTTTACAGCGTAAAAAATACCAATTACGCCTAATCGCAGGAGCCGTTTCAGAGTGATTGTCAGTGGTCAGCCGGGACACATCGATCAGATTAAACAGATTAATGCAGGTGGCGTTTATCGGCTGATCGATGAAAATGGCCCCATCTCCCGCATCGAGTTGTCAAAACAGGCCCAGCTTGCTCCTGCCAGCATTACCAAGATTGTGCGCGAACTGATGGAAGCCCATCTGGTACGGGAAACGGAGTATCAGGAAATGGGCAGCCGTGGGCGCCCGGCTATCGGTCTGGTTTTGGATACCGAAGCCTGGCACTACCTGTCGGTACGGATCAGCAACCAGATCATGACGCTGGCTCTGCGCGATCTCAGCGGGCACTTGGTCGTGGAGGAACTGGTTGATTTACCTACAGAACATCCGCAATCGTTGCTTGATCGCATCCTGATTGAAATCGATCAGTTTTTTATTCGCCATCAGCGCAAACTGGAGCGCCTGACGGCTATCGCCATCACGTCGCCGGGGATGGTGGATTCGTCCACCGGCATCATTCATCGTATGCCGTTTTACGATGTGGAAGAGATGGCGATCGGCCCGGCGCTGGAAAAGCGCACCGGCGTGCCGGTTTATTTACAGCACGATATCTGCGCCTGGACTATGGCGGAGGCGCTGTTTGGCGCGTCACGCGGTTGCCAAAACGTCATCCAGATTGTCATCGACCATAACGTAGGCGCCGGCGTCATTACCGGTGGCCGCATCCTGCATGCCGGCAGCCGGACGCTGGTGGAAATCGGCCATACCCAGGTCGATCCTTACGGCAAACGTTGCTATTGCGGCAATCACGGTTGTCTGGAAACCGTCGCCAGCATAGAAAGCATGCTGGAACTGGCCCAACAGCGTCTGAAAGGGTCAATGAGTTCGCTGCTGCACGGCTCGCCGTTAACGGTAGAGTCTTTATGCGACGCCGCGCTGAAGGGCGATCAATTGGCGAAAGATATTATTGTTGATGTCGGCAATAATGTGGGGCGGATTACCGCCATCATGGTTAACCTGTTCAATCCGGAAAAAATTCTGATCGGTTCGCCGCTGAATCAGGCCGCCGATATCCTGTATCCCGCCATCATCGACTGCATTCGCCGTCAGGCGCTGCCGGCCTATAGTCACCACCTACAGGTGACGTCCACCCATTTCTATAATCAGGGGACCGTACCCGGCGCGGCGCTAATCAAGGATGCGCTCTATAACGGCTCTTTGCTGATTAAACTGATGCAGGGCTAATCAACGACGCAATCAAGGCGCGGTTTCCCGTTGACCGACAAAACATTGCGCTAACGCAAGCCGCTCCGGCGGCCCATCCCCTAGACTTTGGACTTCATCAGTAAGTTTTTTTGAGGTTTATTTTTCAGGTGGGGCCTGCCGGAGTGGTGTTTTCATGTTAAAGCGTATGTTTGTTACAGGAACGGATACTGCCGTGGGGAAAACGGTGGTATCGAAGGCGTTATTACAGGCGCTGACGAAAACGGGCAAAACCGTAGTGGGTTATAAACCTGTCGCCAAGAGCTGTACGGAAACGGAAGAGGGATTGCGTAACAAAGATGCGCTGGTGTTGCAGGAAGCGTCGTCGATCCCATTGACTTACCAGCAGGTTAATCCGGTGTCGTTGCAGGAAGATGAAATCAGCGCCAGTGAGCTGGAGATCAATTACTGTGCGATGACCGAGGGCTTGAACCAGCTCAGCGAGTTGTCGGATATGGTTGTCGTCGAAGGCAGCGGCGGCTGGCGTACATTGATGAACGACATGCGAACCTATTCGGAGTGGGTGGTTCAGGAGCAACTGCCGGTCGTGCTGGTGGTTGGGATCAAGCTCGGTTGTATCAACCATGCGCTGCTGACGGCGCAAGCCGTTATTAATGATGGGCTACCGCTGGTGGGCTGGGTGGCGAACCGCATCAACCCAGGTCTGGCCAACTATGCCGAAATCATTCACGCTCTGCGCGAAAAAATCCCCGCGCCTCAACTAGGCGAATTACCGTATCTGCCTCGTGCCGAACAGCGGGACCTGTCCGCTTATATTGACCTTTCTGCTATTAACCAGTCGTTCTAATTTAACCAGTCGTTTTACTAATCTGGCAGACACATTCCCTGTTCGTTATCCCAAAGAGCAGGGCATTCTTTATAGCTGTGCCTGATTATCCGTATCCGCCCGCTTTTCACTTGTCTGAATGAAGGGCAAAAAAAGGGGGAACGTTGTCCCCCGGAGATCGGTTAGCCTGTTTAAGCATTAAGCATCAACGTGTTGTATCGGTTGACTATTTCTGCCAGTGCTGCCAGTAACGACGTGTTTTCCGAAACCGGTCAGCGAGATTTGCCGGTCGGCGCCGTAGGTTGGGCCAGAACATCGGTGTCATCCGACAGGCGAATATAGACGATTTTTTGCGTATCCTGTTCGCAATGGCCAACAACCTGTCCGCCGTGCTGACTGACCTGATCATTAGGCACAATATCCAGTTCGAAACCCGATTCAGGGACACCGTTCGCGATAATCTTGCGGGCGATATCGTCACGAACGCGTTCGCAGGACGCTTGTGCCATTAGCGGTGTAAGCAGCAGTAACAACGTACCGGCCAGCATTGCTTTCTTCATCACATCCTCCTGTCGAGTCAATGGATTGCTAAGCCCAGCGATGAGCCGATAGATCCGCTGGCAGTATAGGTGAAAAATCAGGGTGTTACCGGGCGGCCAGAGCGACGGTCAAGGCAACGTAATGAATTGGGCTCCCAGTAAGCATTGAAGTTGGAACTGGCTTTGCATTTCTCTTCAAGCGCTTCGGCCATATCGGCCTTGTCGAAATCTCTGTCCGCCTTGTCGACCCGTTTTTCGAGATGCTTGTTGACTTTATTACGCAAGGTGCGTGTTTCGTTCCAATCCTCGCTGCTCTGACGCGCCGCTTCTTTGGATAACGCACTGTTGCCGTTATCAATAATGATATGTTGCGCTGCCTGTGCAGACTGCAAGAGATTCAGACTCAACAGCGATGAAGTAAGGAGAAGGAGTAGATTACGTGTTTTTTTCTGCATGTTTCACCCAGACAGGAATTTCTGTAAATACGATCGTTGTCATAACCAAGAATCATTACGGTGACTATAGCATCCGCCGCCATAGCCAAACTATAACCAACCCGAAATATTCAGGAAAACGCCTTAACGCCCTCAGGGTAGCAGCGAGGCCATAATCCTGAACATTGGCACGTGCTCAACAGCAAAGATAGATCCCTGAATCGCCCCGCGCTGTTGGCGTACGCGTGGCAAGCGGTAACCGCTACCGCGCCGAAAAGCCAGAACGGGGGATTTACTCGTCGCGATTAACCTTAAGACCGCCGTAGGTTTGGCTCACCGGCATCATTTCCAGCGTGTTGATGTTGACGTGCGCCGGCAGTGTCGCTACCCAGAATACCGCTTCCGTCACATCTTCCGGCGTCAGCGGGTTGGATTTATCATAAGTCTGGCTGACCTTGGCCTCATCCCCTTTGAAACGCACGGCAGAGAACTCGGTTCCGCCCACCAGACCCGGCTCAATATTGGTTACCCGCACCCGGGTGCCGGACAGGTCGGCGCGCAACCCCAGGCTGAACTGGCGTACGAACGCCTTGCTGGCACCGTAGACGTTCCCGCCCAGATAAGGCCAGTTGCCTGCAGTAGAGCCGATATTAATGACATGGCCGGCATTGCGCTTCACCATTTCCGGCAACAACGCATGGGTCATGAACACCAGCCCCTTGTTGTTGGTATCGATCATGGTTTCCCAGTCGCTGACGTTGGCTTTGTGAGCCGGCTCCAGCCCTAATGCCAAACCGGCGTTGTTGACCAGCACATCAATATTGCGCCATTCGGCAGGCAGGGAGGCGATGGCCTGTTCAATAGCCTGTCGATCGCGAACATCAAGACGCAGCGTGAGAAGCGCCGCGCCAAACTCAGCTTTCAGAGCATCAAGACGATCCTGACGGCGGCCTGTAGCGATGACCTGATGGCCTTCTTTGATAAACCGCCGGGTAATCGCTTCACCAAATCCCGCCGTTGCGCCGGTAACAAAAATAATCATGCGTTTTTCCTCTTTCATTCCTGACTGCAGTGATCCCGAACTAACCTGATGACTCTGTGCTACGTTAATCGCAAAGAACCAGCCTCATCGGCTGCTGTGACACCATCATAACAATGAGCATACCTTAACCCTGACGCTATCTCTATGTCAGTATTGATCTTTTCGGTAAGCCTCGCAGCCGGGATTCACACTTGCAGTATGTTGCAAACATAACCTCGGACAGGATTCCAGCTTAGCTAAAACAGGTTTGTCACACGCGGTTTTTTCACACTATATTGCTTTGTCGAGGCAATTATTGGTTCGGGTATTGATAACACGGGTAAGGAACACACATGGAAAGCAGTAAAAGTCACCAGCAGTCCGTCGAACAACAATTTGGCGAGCAGGCCAGCGCTTATCTGAACAGTGCCGTTCATGCGCAGGGAGAGGATTTGGCCGAATTGGCTCGCCGTCTGCAGGGTAAAAACCATGCCAGCGTGCTGGACTTGGGCTGCGGCGCCGGTCATGTCAGCTTTACCGTTGCCGGCCTGGTCGACAACGTGGTGGCATGCGATTTGTCGCCGCGCATGCTGGATGTCGTAACCAGCGCCGCACAGGAAAAAGGTCTGACCAATATCAGGACTCAACAGGCGGTGGCGGAATCATTGCCGTTTGCCGACGGCAGCTTTGACGTGGTGATCAGCCGTTATTCGGCCCATCACTGGCAGGATGTCGGTCAAGCCTTGCGGGAAGTAAGAAGGGTGCTGAAACCGGGAGGCGAAGCCATCCTCATGGATGTGGTTTCACCAGGACACCCGGTGCTGGATGTGTATTTACAAACCGTAGAAATGCTGCGCGACACCTCTCACGTGCGCGATTACACGCCGGGTGAATGGCTGACGATGCTGAGTGAAGCCGGGCTGACAGTACGTTCGCTGCAAACTTCACGCCTGCATCTGGAATTCCAGAGCTGGGTGACGCGCATGCGAACCCCTGAACATTTTGTCACCGCCATTCGTGCTCTGCAGCAACAGATGTCAGCCGAGGTCACACGCCATTACGACATTCGACAGAATGGCTCTTTCACCACCGATATTGCGTTTATCGTCGTCAGCCAGGGCTAAGGGTATCGCCCCGTTGGGGCGATACGACGAGTCATGCGCCGTGCATTTCCTGATTATCTGCTTCAACGGCGTCGTACAGCCGCTCCAGAATATCAGGGAATGCCGACTGAACCCGGTTCCAGCTGGGTACAAACGGTTTATCCCCCGGACTTTCGCTGTATGCCTGGCCGGATAGGGTAATGACATCGGCAAACAGCTCCACTGCCGACTCCTCGGTATGCCGGTCAAAATGCAGGCCGTTCATGCGCGCATCGTGTTCAAACGAATCGATCATATCCAGCGCGGTGCGGTAGTAAGTGGCGCGCAGTACCCGGAATGAATCGGTCGTGATGTTGACGCCCTGAATCGCCAGTTTGCGGTACAGCGCTTTGGTGATGTCCATTGCCATACGCTGCAACCCGGAGCTAGGGTCGTTTTCCGATATCGGCTGATGTTTGTGGTCATAGTTGTCGGCAATATCCACCTGGCAGATACGGCTGGTCGCCGTCCCCCGATGGATTTCCGACAACATGCCGATCTCCAGCCCCCAGTCGCTTGGGATGCGTAGATTACGCAGTACATGGCTGCGCATGGCGAACTCACCGGATAACGGGTAGCGGAAACTGCGCATATATTCGAGGTAATCAGAATTACCGTAAACGCTTTGCAGTGATTTCAATAGCGGGAATACCAGTAGCCGCCCGACGCGCCCGTTTAATTTTCCTTCGGCTACCCGAGCGTAGTAGCCTTTACAAAAGTCGTAGTGAAAATAGGGATTGGCGATCGGATAGAGCAGGCGGGCCAGCATGGCGCGATCATAGGTGACAATGTCACAATCATGCAGCGCGATGCACGCAGTACGACGCGACGCCAGGGTATAACCGACGCAAAACCAGACATTACGGCCTTTTCCCTGTTCCATCGGCGCCAGTTCCTTATCGGCCAGCTCCTGGCTGAGCCGAGTCAGACGGGGGCCGTCATTCCACAAAATGCGGTGCCGCTGTGGGAGTCGGGAAAAGAATTGCCGGGCAAACAGAAACTGATCGCGGTCCGCCCGATCAAGCCCGATAACAATTTCAGACAGATAGGGTACCTGAGCCAGCATATCGACAATCTTGTCCAGCGCCGGACCTTCCAGTTCTGAAAACAGGGAAGGGAGGATCAGCCCCATGCTGCTTTGACCAGAAAACACCTGCAGCTCGTATTCCAGTTCCTCTACGCTGCGTCGGGTAAGGTTATGAAAATTGGTGATAATACCATCCTGATAAAACTCACTCATGTTGTGTTCCTCCCTAATCAATCAAGCAGTTCAGCCCCATAACGGCTGATAAAATAGGTTAATCCTTCACTCCAGCCAGCCGGTCCGACTGCCTGTGTGCGATAGGATTGACCACAAAAATTGGGTGACAACGTCACCTTTTCGCTAACGCGCCCTTTAATGATGACGGCATAATCGGTTGCCTCCAGCAGCGAAATATCATTCGGTCCGTCACCTAAACCGAGGGTGACCAACGACGAATGGGCTGTCGATTCAATATGTTGCCTCAGCCAGTTCACTGCTACGCCTTTACCGATGCCTTCATGCATCACGTGAAAAAAACGGCCGCCTTCGGTCAGCGACAAGTGTTTTTGAGCCAGACACGCCCTAAACATTTCCAGTGATACCTCATCCCCTTGCCACAGCACGGGTTCTGAGGCGGTGCGTTGGCGAGCCAGAGCAGCTTGCGACAGCGTTAGGCCGGTGACAGCCGCCACAGTGGCATCGTCCATGTCGCTAAAACCTCGGAACAGAAAACCATACTGCGCGCGTAAAGCCTGTAACTGTCGGCAAATGTCGGGATAAGTACGTGAAGTGGGCGGTCGTGATGTCTGCAACCGTGTTTGCCAGGATGCCGGCAGCAGGATATGCGCGCCGTTTTCCGCGATGGCCGGCATGTCGTGCAATTCCAGTTCCTGCTGAATCGACATAATTTCTGCCGCGGTTTTACTGGTCGTGATAACCACCGGCACACGGTGGGACCGCAGTCGCCTCAGCCACGGGAGAGCCTCATCCCAACGATAGGTGTCATGGTCCAGCAGCGAGCCATCAAGATCGGTAAAAATAACCCAGTTTTTAGTCAATTCAGGCATTTCGTCTCCTATAGGCGCTCGACAGGTATTGATTTATCCAGAGTACGGCACAAGACAAACTGACATGCGGATCGGGCGGGAAACGCTATTAGACTGATTATTTTGATGAAAATGATTTGAGTGCTCTATTAAGCCTATGCACAGATCACCGTTTTCGCAAATTCAGCGCCAAAATGACCGCTGAAGCAAACTGCTGGCGAAAAATCAGGGCTGAGCATAAGGTAAAAGCTATTGATGATCTCAATCGAAAGAGAATGTTCATGACGACCAGGATGCAAGATCTGCGGCTGTCCACAGCCAGTAAAGCCGATTACCGATGGATAGAAGAGTTAAGCAGAGCAAATATGATGGATTACAATCGGCGTTATGGCCTGATCTGGAATAGAGAACGTTACAGTACCTTACTGCATTCACTCGATGTATTGGTTATCTGTTCTCACCAGCATAGCGCCGGGTTTGTCAGCCAGCAGATTAATAGCCAGGATTCATTTTGCCTGATAAACGATTTGCAGCTTTACCCACAATGGCAAAAGAAAGGCATGGGGACATGGGTATTAGAACAAATCGAAGGGCAAGCACAGCAACAGGGGCTAAAAAGCCTTCGCATTTGTGTCTTTCGGGATAATCCGGCCAAAGTCCTTTATCAGCGTCATGGGTTCAGGCCAGTCAGTGAATCGACGGAGATCCTCAGGCTGGAAAAAGCATTAAGGTGACAAGGAAGCCGCATCCGGAAGAAAAACCATCGAAGTACGAAAGTTAATGTCAGGCCGCTGCAGGCAGGTCAGTACGTCAGAGCTACGCGAAAGATTTATTATATTGAATGGGATTGACGATGATTGGACCAGCCAGGAACGCCAGAACCCGCCGGATCTCACCTTGGTTCGCATAATGTATATTATGTTAAATTGTGTTTGGCGGGAAACTAGCTCATTCAAGTTACAATCAATCATACACTTACCCTTTCCACGCCGTTGCGTTGTAGCCGAAGTCAAGGCTCACACAGTTGACATTAACCCAGCCCGATCGGATAGATGCTTAAGAACCATTAGTTCACTACTTTGACTACTGTCATCCTCCCTTCCAACAGAATATCTCTTTCCGGATTGTGATGCGTCATCCCGTTCCAGTATTTCTGTGTGGCCACACGGATTCAGCGCTCAGGTGCCACCCATCAGTCCTGAGGAAATTACTATCCACTGTCACTTTTACAGTTGCATGTACCTTAGGGGCGCAAAATGATGCATTCCAGCACGTGGTTGTCCTTTGCAGGTAACACTTTGCCTTATCGGCTCCTCGCCGCCGCCTGATTGCATCCCTGACACTGCTGCGATCCGGTTCGCAGTGAAGCGCCGAAAATCACACAATTCGTCTTAAGTAAGGAACTTTTTTTATAAAAAAAACCGAAACCACGCAACATGCGAAAACAATCATGGACATCAACGGTATGGAGACGATGGAATAATCGATCCATCGTCTTGCGGCCAGATAATAAAAAACCTCAATAAAAACAGGATGAATTAGATAAATACCCAGACTAACATCAGATAAAAACCTCAATTTATTGCTATGAGACTTACGCAGGCGGGTAAATTTCAAAATCCACATAACAGAAATAGACATAGCTATAACGTTAAAACTTAAATAGCTATAAAAATAAAGACCTATTTCTTTTCCTGAAAAAGACGATAGTAAATAGTAACCAATACAAGTTAAAGACAATGAAATTAAAAACAGAAAGATATAAAATGAAAGATGTTTGCTGGTATGATTTTTTGCGATCAGATGACCACAGATGTAATATGGAACATAATAAATGAATTCACCAACAAACAAGAAATCACTATTCCCGATTAAAAAATTATACATGTCACTTAGAGAGCAAAAAACAAACATCAGGAAAACGAAAAACAACAGCCGTTCTTCACTCATATTAGCCACTAACACCCTAATCAGCGGAGTGAACATATAGAGCCCTATTATCATGTACAAAAACCACATATGATAATAAGGCCTTCCATTCATGACGCTTTTTAGTATGTCGCCCTCCCCCTCACCATTTAATTTGGCTTTAAATAAACTCCATGAAATAAAGAAAAAAGACCAAAATAATAATGGAACCAATATCTTACCTATCCTTTTTTTGTAAAAATCAGATAGATTTTCGATCCTTCCAGGAGAAAGCAGTAGCGCCCCGCTAATCATAATAAAAACAGGAACACACCAACGAACTGATGAATCATATAAATTACCCGCCCACCAGGAAAAAGTCCCAAGCTCGGCCTGGGTTACCGTATAAGCAGAGATATGCAAAACAATAACAGCAAAAGTTGACACAATCCTCGCTATATAAAGCCATTCCATTTTATTATGTTCTCTTTGTTATACTTATGATAAATAATCAATAATGCATTATATTTTATAGATAATAATTAGAACTTACCCTAACCAATAACTGTTGATTGGTGTGACCGGAACGTATCCCCGGATAGCGCATTTTTAACGGACAGGGGAATCGTCCGGATCAATAGCCAGGCGTAACGAACACCCCGAAATATGTAAAGATATCGAGGCTACCCAGATTAAAAAATGGCAATTAAAATGATCCTAATGGGATAATGGCTCAATCATATCACAGTAAAAATAGCATTCCACGCATAAAACACGCTTACTGGCATTATAAAAGGAATTTTTTCCTAATTGGTTTGTGAGCGTGGTGTCATCGTTCCACACCACCTTCCGGCTGACGACATGTCAGCACGGTCTTACTTTAAGCGAATGTGATTATTTTTCGCCCACTGCCTTAATCTGCCATTAGCATTGGCATAAGGTGACGATGTGTTAAATGAGATCATACGTCCCATTGTCCATTTGCCATACCATGACTTTCCATACAGTTCTTCATTAGTGCGCTCATCAATAAGCTTCACTATTTCATCTTTTGCCGACTGGAGATTGTTTATTAATGACGGGTAATTTAATTCTTTGTAATCCATGTAAAATTTCTGTGCCAGTAGCCCAAGTTGATTCCACTTATAACCGGTTTCCGGGAAGTCGACAGGCTGACCTCTTGCATCATCGGTGATCCACTTTACCACCAGCGTGTTCCATCCCAGCAAATACGCAACAAGATCACACACGCTCATCTCCGTGCCTTTTGCATGGCCATCCATCGATTTATCCGAAGTGAGTTCAGGCGGAATCGCGCTAAGGTAACCGATTAATTTATTGAAATTTTTATCAATAGCGGAGAGCAGATCAGACTTTGTTTGTGGGACACCCATCAAGAATTCCCTCTCAGGTTTAAAACAGATGATATGAAGGCAGTGTCTGGTGTTTGAAAAGCAATCAATTATGTACCACTCATCACAACAGGGGAAGACTCATGAGAAAACACGGGTTCAGAGCAGTGCCGGGTGCATGCGCAACGATGAGTGGTGATGATGCCCTGATGCTAAGGCTCACCGGCCAGGCTGGCATGAACACTCCCGACCGCTGTCACTAATTTCCAATCAGTTCTTGATTGAAGATGATGAGTATCATTGCATTACATCATGTGATTTCCCTACTTATTCCTCCTGACGTTATATTTAATCAACGCCATGAAAAATAATTTTTCATGATGAATGGTTACTCTATTAATTAATTTTGAGACTTATCTCATTCACTGAAATATAAATATTTAACAATGTTAATGTGAAGCAGGACGTGCTTCTATCTTACATCAAATAATATATGGACGTGAATATGATGAAATTCAAAACGGCTTTATTAATATCTTCAGTGTTATTACCTCTGTCCCACAGTTCTCAGGCTGCCTGGGAACTTGGCGATATCTGCTATGGCTATGCGACCGCCACGGGTTCGGGTTATTCCGGCGGCGCTTTATTGTTGGATCCGATCCCTGCCAATATGGAGATAACCGCGTTAAACAGGACGCAACTGGACTATAAAGGTGTTAAAGCCGCACTCGCCGGCGCTTATCTCAAAGTCACCGGGCCGAAGGGAAGCACTATTGTATATGTTACTGATTTATATCCTGAAGGCGGTGATTGCGCACTGGACTTGTCATTCAATGCGTTCGAGAAAATTGGCAATTTGCAGGATGGGAAAATTAATATCCAGTGGGAGCTGGTAAAAGCGCCGGTAAGCGGCAATGTGGTGTACAGAGTTAAAGAAGGTTCTAATCCTTATTGGGCGGCAGTACAATTCAGAAATGTCAAATATCCAATTATTGGGATGAAATATCTGCGAGGCAGTCAGTGGGTTAGTGCGCCAAAAACAGATTACAATCACTTTATTCTGGAATTCGTTGGCAAAAATGATATTCCGATCGAATTTACCGATATCAAAGGCAATATATTAAGCGATACGCTTCCGCCGATGTCAGACAGCACGTCATCCGCCTATTTGATCACCGGAAAAGTCCAACTGCCCTAATCTCCATGATGACAAGATGCCCTTGAGTAATGAGAGTTGCCGGTTATACCGGTAACTCTCTTTTTAGTCCCCTTCGCTTTTTTCATTAAATCGCAATCGCGACATTCGTGTTTTTGTCCGCAAGCCGGCTATCCACGCCGTGTGTTTCTAACCGCACAGCGTGCTGCCCACCGACACCCTCACCTGCCGCTCTGACAACCAACACCATGCGGCATGCCCGCAACATTCCCTTGACAGTTCAAGAATGCCAATGCAAAACTATACCGTACAGTTCAGTTAAATACTCGGCACGATCTTATCGCTAACCGGGGAGCTAACACCGTGTAGAGAAGGTTTCCGCCTTCATCAGGGAAGTGTTACGTCATCAACAACAAGTTCTTTATTACAGGATACGTCAAATGAAAGCATTCGCCCGGGCCGCCCAGCCAGCCATCGTGACTCTCGCCATCTTTTTGGCCGGTTGTTCTGGTAGCCAGCAACCCTTACGCTACACCGGTATTGGGTCATCAGCCCAGCTGACCCCTAACAGTGGTGATGCATCCGACCGAATCCCCTTCAGGTACGCCGCGCCGGTGGACTGGAAAAAGTACAACAGCATTATCATTGAGCCTGTCGTGGTTTATTCAGGCAGCGACAATCAGTTTGGCGACCTGTCCACCGCTGACAGGCAACAACTTGCCGCCTATATGCAAACAAAGTTCGAAGAGGCGCTGCGCCCGCGTTTCAGACCAGCGACAGCATCTGCGCCAGATGTTTTACGTTTGAAATTGACGCTTACCGGTGCGGAAACCACCACGCAGGTTGTGGGGACATTCACCAAATTCGACTTGGCCGGCGGGCCTTACAACATCGTGCAGTCTATCCGTGGGAAAGAAGGCATGTTCAGCGGATCGGTGAGTTACGCTGTCGAGATCTACGACTCTACTTCCAATCGCTTGCTCCATGCCTATGTCGCCAAACAATACCCGAACGCTATGAATGTCTCTGCCAGCATTGGCTCGTTGAGTGCGGCAGAAGTCGGGCTCGATAAAGGCGCGGAAGAGCTGGCCGGCATCCTGAAATAAGCGATTCCCGTTGACCGGCAGAATCGCCCGCGACGCGTTCCCGTGGGCCCCTCGCGGTTATACCGGTGAATGTTAAAGACCACAGATAACCGAAAACCGGTTATCTGTTTCACCTCTTAAATCTTGCTGAGTCTGTCCGCCGCGATGAAAAGCTACCCGTATTTGATCGCCTGCCCACACTGCGGCTGCGTGTATCGCCTCCGCCCTCTGGTCGGCAAAGATGTGGCGCAATGTAGGCGTTGTCTGACCATTCTTTATCGCTCACCCCCGATGGATCCGGCACGTTTACTCCCTCTGGCCTTTGCTTGCGCCGTCACCTTTTTGATGGCCAATGCCTGGCCGGTCATGACGGTGAGTTTTCATGGGCTAACGCATGACGTGACGCTCTGGCAATCCATGTGGTCGCTTGCTCAGGGCGATACCTTCCTGCTGGCGTGGTGTGCGGTGTTGTTCCTTATTCTTGCCCCTTCATTACAAATCATGCTGTTAACCTGGATTTTGTTGTTCGCAAGCGCCGGTCGACGAGCGCCGGGCTTTATTGCCCTCATGAAAACGCTGCGGTGGCTACGCCCCTGGAACATGATGGAAGTGGGCCTGCCCGGTTTTCTGATCGCAGCGGTGAAACTGTCCGGCCTGCTGGATGTTGCTGTCGAGCCCGGAGGGTGGTTTCTGGTTGCCTCATTGATGCTGGTTCTGATGATTACCCGTCAGGATAATCATTGGCTTTGGTCGCTTGACTCAGCCGTTCATCGCGGAAGGACGCATCATGCATAAAGCGCCTTCAGCTCGTCAGATGAATGTCTGCGATTGCCCGGTTTGCGGTCTGGTTTGCGACGCGCCGGCGCCGAATGACAGCGCAGCCCGTTGCCCACGTTGTCACACCCGGCTTGATGCACATTCCCCGGGAAGCACCGCCTTGTCGTGGGCTTTGCTGCTTGCCGCCCTGATTCTTTATATTCCGGCCAATACCTTGCCGGTGATGTACACCAGTCTGCTCGCCAGCGCCGGCGAAAGTACGATTATGACTGGCGTTATCGATTTCTGGCAGCACGGCTCGTATGGCATCGCCCTGATAATATTCATTGCCAGCGTCGTGATTCCTTGCATGAAATTCCTGTCCCTGATGATCCTGCTGGTCACCGCGCGTCGGAAAAGCGTATGGGCAAGACGCGAGCGCACCCGGCTCTATCGCATAACGGAATGGATAGGCCGTTGGTCCATGCTGGATGTGATTGTCGTTGCGGTGGTGTGCAGCCTGGTTCGTTTTCATACGCTGGGAGAAGCGGAACCCCGCCCCGGCATTCTGTTTTTTGGGCTGGTGGTTATCCTGACCATGCTCTCCGCCATGAGTTTCGACCCGCGTTCGATCTGGGAGGATGAGCAATGAATCAGATGTTACCGGGCGAGATCACCGCCATTCGTCGCAACTGGCGTCATGCCGCTATCTGGTTCGTCCCGGTTATCGCGCTGGCGATCAGCCTCGCCATGCTGGTTCAGTCTCGGCTGGCCGCCGGTCCTGACATCACCCTTTCCTTTCGCGGTGCGACAGGGCTTGAAGCCGGTAAAACCACGGTCAAATACAAAGACGTTACGGTCGGAATAGTAAAAGATATCGTTCTTAACGATGACGGTTCCCGTGTACTGGTCAGGGTTCAACTAAACAAAAACGCAGAGAATCTGGCGCGTACCGGCTCACGGTTTTGGGTAGTCAGGCCACGCGTGGGGATGAGCGGCGTCAGCGGTATTGATACCCTGTTGTCCGGCGCCTATATCGGTGTGGACAAAGGCTATTCATCGGAAACCCGGCGCGAATTTACCGGTCTGGAAACCCCTCCTGCCATTATTAATGACATGCCCGGCAGCCACTTTGCCATTGACGCCGACGATTTGGGATCGCTGGATATCGGCTCACCGGTTTATTACCGCCGGGTACAGGTTGGGCGCCTTGCCTCTTACCATCTGAAAGAAGACGGCCGTGGCGTCAGTTTGCAGGTTTTCATTGACGCGCCTTATGACCGACTGGTGCAGCCTGACACCCGTTTCTGGAATGTCAGCGGCGTCGACTTATCCGTCGGCACCAACGGCTTTCGCCTGAAAACACAGACCGTGGCGGCGGTGCTGGCCGGCGGCATCGCGTTTGCCACACCGGATGGCAATAAAACGCCGGCGATTAACCCCTCTGTTAGCTATCGACTGGCGCAGGATCAGGAATCCGCCCTGTCGGCGCCGGACGGACCGGCAATTCCATTCCGGCTTCGGTTTGAACGTGCTTTGCATGGTCTGGATGTCGGCGCGCCGGTAGAATTTTCCAGTGTTACCATCGGCCGGGTCGTGGCCGTCACGCTGGATTATAATCCCACCGGCTATCGTTTCCCGACGGTAGTGGATGTTGAAGTGTACCCCGCACGTCTGGGGAGTTTGCTGAATAAACTCTCTGGTTCATCGTCATCGGCACCCTCTTCGCCGGCAGAAACCGTCAACAGAGCCGCCCAATTCACCCGCGACCTGGTCGCCCACGGGCTGCGGGCCCAGGCGGTTCCCGGTAACCTGTTAACCGGGCAGCTGTATATTTCATTCGATTTTGTGCCTGATGCCCCCAACGTTCCCTTTAATTCAAACGCTCGCCCTATCGAATTACCGACCGTCAGCGGCGGGCTGGATAAATTGCAGGCGCAATTGGGCAGTATCGTCGCCAAAGTTAACAAAATGCCGCTGGAGTCCATCGGCAACAACCTGAACAACACCCTGGTTGAACTGAACAAAACGCTGCGGCTGGTCAATAGCCAGACATTACCGACGGCGAACAGCCTGATGAAACAAACGCAGCTGACGACGGAAAACGCCCAGGAGCTGATAGCGGAAGACTCGCCATTGCTGATTCATTTTACCCAGACGTTGCAGGAAGCGAGCCGGACGCTACGCACCCTGAGGGAATTTACCGAACAGCTGGAGCGCAACCCGGAGTCGCTGCTGCGTGGGCGCACACCGGCTCCGACCCCTGACGCAGCGGATGACCGCGCTACTTCGCCCAAAGGAAAACATCCATGAGATTGATGCTGCCGCTGCTCGCTGTCATCACGGTTCTGACGCTACCGGCCTGCCGTTCCCCACAGGTTCGCTACCATACGTTGGTTCCCCCTGCCGCCGGTGTGGTATACCCGCACCCGGCGTTATTCGAGATTGATTTATTACCGATCGAGGTACCGGCGCAGGTGGACAGGCAGCAGGTGGTAATTCGCGATGGTCAGGATGGCGCCATGATTCTTGACGACGATCGCTGGTTGAGCCCGCTGAGCGATGAGATTCACACGGCACTGTCATCACTGCTGGTCCAGCGGTCGGGCGCCCAAGATGCATCGGGGCAGCCCCTGCCGCGCGATATCCCGGTGCTGCGGATCCGAATGCAGATTCGACGCTTTGACAGCTGGCCCGGTCAGTTCGTCTCGCTAGACGCCGACTGGAGTCTTAGCGTCAAAAACGGAGATAAACGCCTGAAACTGTCTTGCCGCAGCCAGTTAACGGAAAGCGCCGTCGGCGATAACGCGCACCTGTTTTCTGCCTGGCAAAAGATTATTGCACAGGTCGCGACGCAGATGACGGAAACCGCCCGGCGGTGGCAACAACATGAGGGCAACATAGCCTGCCAATCGTGAAACAGAAAAGCGGTATGTAAATAAACAGAAGGAACCAACCGAGTGAGGCGTCAGTGCAGTGATGGCAGGCATTTCCTGAAACAGGAGCCAGTTCGGTTACCCGGTCTGGCTCCTGTTTCATACACAGAGGCGTCGCGCTAAATATGACTGCCGATGGACAGGCAACCGTTCAGGATCATAGCAGCCATGATGATGCAAACCAGACCAACAATTCTCATGTTCTTCCCTCACTCACAACCGAATAAGATGGCATCTCCCTAGAACAGGGAGACACAGCCGGTCAGCATACAGACAGCCGCAGTAAATCCTGCCAAAGCCAGAATTCTCATGCTCTATTCCTCAATAATTAAACTGTACGGTTTAGTTTATATAAAGAAAAAACACTGTCAAGCCGCTGATTGTCTGAAAAGAAGCGGATAAAAGCGCGCTCAGCGCGTCATGGTGTGGCACCGGAGGTGTCGGAGAACCGACGATGGTCGATTGGAACATCAGTAGCCGGCGGGGATTCATTTTCTAAATAAGTCGCCGGCCTGCGAGTGGCTTATTAGTCTTTCCGGAAAGAAGCGCCATGCAGGAAAAGCTCGACGCCGTTTCTCACCATTTCCCCGATCCGCGCCGGCGAACAGTCGGGCGGTTCACGCTGCAGTAGCATCGCATCCGCTTCCGCTTTGACCAACGCCGTAAACTGTTTGGCCCTTAGCGCGGGATCTGCCTGAGTCAGCTCACCTTTTTGCATGGCATCGGCCATGAGATCAGCCAGCCTGGCCATACTCTCTTTCGTCCCCGAGCCCTGAAATAACTCGCCAATGTCAGAATGGCCGGCCTCGCCAACCACAATACGATAGATTTGCAGCGCCGGATTCCCGCCGGTCAGCACATGCATCATTTTCTCACCAAACCGCGTCAGCTTATTCTCCAGGGAAAGCAGCTCCGCTTCCGGCGTACTGAGTTCTGCCGCCGCCTCCGTCAAAAAGCGCGTACTGTAGGTGCGTACGATCGTCTCAAACAACTCTTCCTTTGAGGTGAAGTAGTTATAGAGCGTTGCTTTCGATCCCCCTACACGCTTAGCCACTTCATTCATGGATGCCCGCTCGTATCCGGTTTCCTGAAAAAGCTGAGTGGCGGCATCAATAATCGCCTGCCGTTTTTCCTCGGTCAGTGTTCGCATTACTCCTCCTCTGGCACCTGTCCGGATGGTTCAGTCAGCGTTATTTTTAGGTAACCGGACAGTACAGTTTAATTATGTCGCAGTATGCCATATTTCAGCAGTTCAAGAAACCGCACGGCGTCGGCCATCCCCCCTTATTCGCAAGACGAATGTCGATAGCAGCGCATTCAGCACTTAAAATTGTACATTTGTATTAAAATAGATATTTAAGTTCGTAAAGTTAAATTTTATAAAAATAAATCAGAATTAAATTCTTTATATAAGATAACAAATGGTTTTTTGATCCAAAAGTTCATTCTGTTTTTTTGAGCAAGACTGTCAAATCCACGCTATTCTCTTCTTACTGCCGGCAAGGATACGATGCAGGCCAGATTACGGAACGCCGATATTGCCCGCTTTCATCGTGGGCTGGCGTTCCCGCTGACGCCCGGAGAGGAACCATGAGATCGAAAAGCGAAATCACAGCAGAACAGCTGATACGCAGCGCAGCGACCATCATTCGGCGTGATGGCCTGCACGCCTGTACACACCGGGCAGTCGCTGAAGAAGCACAGATGTCGCTAGGCGCCACCACCTACCACTTTAAAACGCTGGATGACCTGCTGGCCGCGGTGATGCATCAGGCGATTGAAGACTTTGCGGTCAGCACCCGGCATTGGCTTTCTCTGCACGGAGCCGACGATCCCGCCGGGATCCTGACCGATTTCGTCTTCTGGACTATCGGCGAGCGCTCAAGGCTGACTCGTGAATATGAACTGTTCGTCGCTGCGGTTTCCCGCCCTCTTCTGCGTCCACACGCTGCCGAGTGGCTACAAGCTCACGAAACGATATTGGGCGAGCATTTCGGTTTCAGCCGCCCGGTGTCACAGACGGCGGTATCGTTCACCGATGCCTGGTTGATGCGCGGTATTCTGAGCGGCATCGATGATTTGCCGGATGCGGCGGTGATTCGGGCGGCTTTTCACGCCATCGTCACCAACAGGTCCGCCATCGGCCCTTAAGGCACACCTGTGCGGGTCACGGTCACCCGCCACTATTGAAACGAAACATGTTCCTCCGGGGCGGCCAACTGCCCCGGCAGGCATGGCTTTGCCGGTAATAACCAACCGGCGAAACTGGAGCAGTACCTACACGGGCAAAGTACCTGCATGAAAAAGTACCTGCATGGGAAAAGTACCTACACGTAACCAAGGACTATCGTATGAAGAATGTGAATAACGCGATGAAGGCAGCCGGGCTGATGCTGGCTCTCGCGGGAGGCACGGCCGCCTTTTCAGGGTATGCCGCCACCACGCCGGAGCAGCGATCGCTGGACCAGATTTACCAGAGCGCGCTGAGAGAAGGCGGCGTGGTCACGGTCTATGCCGGCGGTGATACCGCGGGTCAGCAGGATGGTATCAAGCAGGCGTTCGAGAAACGCTTTCCAGGCATGACGCTGAATGTCATCGTGGATTACAGCAAGTTTCATGACGCCCGCATCGACAACCAACTGGCTACCGACAGCCTGATTCCGGACGTTGTACAGTTACAGACGCTGCAGGATTATCCGCGCTGGAAAAAGGAAGGCGCGTTGCTGAACTATAAACCCGCGGGTTGGGACAAGATCTGGCCGGCATTCCGGGATCAGGACGGCGCCTGGACCGGCGTTTTCGTCGATGCGTTCAGTAATGTGGTCAACACCAAACTGGTCGATCAGAAAGCCTGGCCGCGTGAAGCCAATGATTACCTGCGCCCGGACCTGAGAGGGAAAATCGTCGTCACCTACCCGAACGACGATGATGCCGTGCTGTTCTGGTTCAAACAGGTGGTGGATAAATACGGCTGGGATTATGTGGCGAAGTTCAGCGAGCAAGAGCCGGTTTACGTGCGTGGCACCCAGGCACCGGCGGACGATGTGGAAAGCGGCAAGTCTGCGGTAACCTTCTCCACTGACGGCGCGCTGGTTCCTGACGCCAAAGCCAATTCCCGCTTTGTGCTGCCGGCGCAAGATCCGTTTGTCGCCTGGGCACAGCGCGCGGCGATCTTCAAACAGGCCAAACACCCGGAATCCGCCAGGCTGTATCTGAGCTGGCTGCTGGACCCGAAAACGCAGACCGACGTCTGGTATATGTGGTCGGTTCGCACCGATGTAGCGCCGCCGGCCGGTTATAAGCACATTTGGGAATACAAGAATGCCAGTCCGGAAGCGTTTGAGCGTTTCATGAGCGACCGGGCGGCAGTCGAACGCTTCAGAGCGCAGATCGGTCTGTATCTGGGCGAAGTCAAAGGCGAACCGTCGCCGGGCTGGCTCGGCCTTCACCCGGAACAGGCGTTGCCGCATTAAGTTATCCGCCACGAAACACGTGAGCGTATGACATACCGCTCATTTGCCAGGGATTCCGATGTGTCTTGGAATCCCTTTTTTATCGTTGCTGAAAACCCATTCCCGCACCTAAGCCAGGCTTCATCACGCCTCGCGTCACTCATGTCACTTTATGTTTTCTGATGTTATCCAGAATTTCGGCGCCGTCACGTCCGGATGAACATAACAGTCTACACTATGATTACACGGCATTTTTCCTGATTCTAACCATTCACCGGGATGTGCATATGACACATACGCAGCAAGAAAAAGCACCAGGTTTGCTGGCTATTTCCGCACTGGGCATTGTATTTGGCGATATCGGTACCAGCCCGCTTTATACCTTCAATACCGTGATACAACTGGCCGGCGATGCCGCCCGACCGGAAACCATACTGGGCCTGCTTTCCACATTGTTCTGGACGTTGATCATTGTTACTTCCATCAAGTACGCGTTGTTCGCCATGCGGATCGACAACAAAGGCGAAGGCGGCGTGCTGGCGTTGATGTCGCTGTTGCAGAATAACCAGGCCAAGCGTCAGAAATGGATTATTGCCGCCGGGCTACTGGGCGCGGCCTTTATCTATGGCGACGGCGCGATCACGCCGGCAATCTCGGTGTTGTCGGCGTTGGAAGGGCTGGAACTGGTGTTTCCGGAAACCGCCAATTACATCCTGCCGCTGACGATGGTCCTGCTGGTTCTCATCTTCGCCATTCAGCCGCTGGGCACGGACAAAATCAGTCGGTTTTTCGCACCGGTGATGTTGCTGTGGTTTGCTACGCTGGCTCTATTGGGCATCAAGAGCATCATTGATTATCCGGCCGTACTCTGGGCGCTGAACCCAGTCCACGCGCTGACATTTTTCGCCACCCACGGGCATATCGGCCTGCTGATTTTGGGCGGCGTGTTTCTGTGCGTCACCGGGGCGGAAGCGCTGTATGCCGATATGGGGCATTTTGGCCGTAAGCCCATCTGGATTGCCTGGTATGCGATAGCGCTCCCCTGCCTGCTGCTCAATTATGCCGGTCAGGCGGCATTTATCTTATCCGGCACCGAGGCTAACAATAATATTCTTTACCGCCTGTGTCCCCCCGCACTGCAAATACCAATGGTTATTCTCGCCACGCTGGCCACCATTATTGCCAGTCAGGCGATTATCTCCGGCGCGTTCTCCATGACGCGACAGGCGATTCAGCTTGGCTGGCTGCCCAGAATGAAAATCACCCAGACGGCGGAGCAAAGCTATGGGCAAATCTATCTGGGCACCGTCAACTGGCTATTAATGGTGGTCACGCTCAGTCTGGTGATTTTCTTCCAGTCTTCGGAGCGGCTGGCCGCCGCTTATGGCATTGCCGTTTCCATTACGATGCTGATGACGACGTTGTTGCTGTATATGGCAATGCGTAAGATTTGGCACTGGAACAAGATGCTGAGTCTCGGCATCACCGCCATTTTTATCCTGATCGACGTGGGATTCTGCGTCGCCAACATGCTGAAAGTGTTCGACGGCGGCTATGTTCCGCTGCTGCTGGCGATGCTGATTTTCTGCGTGATGTTTATCTGGCGTCAGGGTGTGACGCGCGTATCGCAAACCGTGGCGGAAAAAACGCTGCCGGTAGACGAGTTTCTTTCATCGCTGCAGGCTGATGGCATTTCACGCGTACCGGGCGTCGCCGTATTTTTAACCCGAGTGCAGAATGTCGCACCGCCGGTGATGCGCTGGCATGTCAAACGTAACCAGGCCTTGCATGACAAGATCATCGCCCTGACCATTCAGGTGCTGGATGTGCCGCGCGTCAGGGAGGAAGACAAACTGGTACTGACCGAAAAACTTCCCGGTTTCTGGCAAGGCGTGGCCTACTACGGATTTATGGAGAAGCCCAATATTCCCGAGCTGCTCAAGCAAACGCCGCCGCTGAAAGCGTGTGCCGATCACGAATCCGTGACCTATTATATCGGCCATGAATCGATCGTCGCCAAAGACAGTGCGGACGCCCTGCCGCGCTGGCAATCCTACCTGTTCGCCTGGATGATGCGAAACTGCCTGCATGTCACGGAATACTACCAACTGCCGGGTAATCAGGTGATCGAGATCGGTCGACGCATCGCCATCTAGTCATTTACAATGCGGGGCAGGCATATTCCCAGCCTGTCCCCGCGTTTCGCCCGACGTCTTCCTGTTTGATAAAGAGAAGACTGTAAGACGTTCGCATCATGGGTAAAATCCGCCTTTCCTTTCCTGCTTTGCGATAAGCACACTACTATTTCAGGTTGAGTGGGGAGTATTGGAGATATAAGTATGTTGTAACTAAATTGATATCGAAAAGGTAAAACAACATGGGGAAAGGCTCAGCGAGAAATAAAGGGCGGAGAACCCGCCCTTTGGTTATCAGATGGTTACACAACGAAATCGGCTGTCTGTGATACCTGACCTACAATTTTCACCAGGAATTCCGGCGAGGTATTGTTATCAAGGTTCAGATAAAGGTTGCTGACGTTGGCTGATGAATCCCAGTTGAGCAGGATCTCACCACCGCCGCCGCTGAACTGATTAACAAAATGCAGGTTATTACCGGTGTTCAGTGCAGAAAGGTCGATTTTATCGACACCGGTCTGGAAATCGAGAATCCAGTCCGGCGCCGCCACTTTGGAGTCGGATACCGCGGTATACACAAAGGTATCACGACCGCTGCCGCCATACAGACGGTCTGCCCCGCCCCCGCCGTACAGAATATCGTCGCCGGCGCCGCCCTTCAGAATGTTATCAGCGCTGTTGCCGATCAGTACATCGTTGCCGGAGCCGCCGATGGCATTCTCAATGGTCACGCCGTGCGCGATTGACACGTTGCCTTTCAGCCCGCCGACATCAGACAGTGACCCTTCGTTCAGGTTGATACGCTGGTTGTTGCTGTAACCAGAGAAATCAAAGGTATCGTTGCCGCCCGCATCCCATACCGAGAAAATCAGCGCTTTGCTGCTGCTGGTCGCGGTGTAGAAATCACGATCGGTGTTGGAGTTGAAGCCATAGACGGTATCGCCGGTGCGGGTGGTCATGTTGGCGCCGTACAGGCGCTGAATGGCTGCGATATCATCCAGCATCGGGCCGGCGGCATAATGACCTTTGAAATCCCCACCGGTATTCTTCTCACTCCAGTAGCTCATGATGCTGAACTGACGGGTATCTTCGGCATAGGTCACATCGCTGTAGCTGGGGTTCCCTTCGCCGGCGTTATAGTCGCCCGGATGATTCAGCCCCAGCGCGTGGCCGATTTCATGCGTCAGCGTCTGACGGCCGTACTCCATTTTGTCCGGGCTGCGAATGTTGTCCACATTGTAGTTGTACCAGGTGGTACCGGATGCGCTGCCGCTGCCCGGCAGATAGGCATACGCCTGCGTGCCGTAATCCAGACGGCCGCTGGAGTCACGGGTATAGTTGCCAAAAGTGACGTTGGCCGACTGATTCCCTGTCACTTCCGTGAAGGTGATGTTGGCCAGATCAGACCAGGACTGTAATGCCAGTTTGGCCTGAGCAACCTGTGCGGCATTGAATTTGACAAACCCGGTATCGCCGTCCGGTGTGGAGCGCGCGGACTGAAGAAACTTGAAGGTCAGGTTGGCGGATTTACCAAATACATTCGAACCATTCCAGCTGACATTGTCACGGGTAATTTGTTCGCCCGCATCCTCAATCGAATAGGATGGTTTGCCGTTAATCGTCAATCCATTTCCTCGCCCGTGATAATGCAACAGATCATAAACAGAGTCATAGCTGCTGCTGGCAGATAATGAATGCAACGCGTCATCATCACGTGAAGACAGATTTTTTTCCATAAAACCCTCATTGGTATAAATAATCAGAAAATTCCATAGCCATTAAATTTTAGATAAAGAACATCTCTGCCAATTTAATGACATATTTTCGGCATATAATCTTGATGATATTTAACGCAAACAAACAGCGCCATCACTGGCGCTAATATTTATATAAGCCACTGTAATGTTTTTGTAAAGGTTCATTGGTTAATTTTCTATTTATTGGCGATTTAGCCCACAGCTTCAATATGGTGCTAATTGATTAAAATGAAATAAGTTATTTGAATGACGGGAAATAGAAAGAAAAGAAAACGATTGCTTTTTTAAATCTGAAATTAAACGCAAGGCGAAATCATTTCACAAATAAACTTTTTCCAATTCGCAATATATTATTAATGAAACAGGGCAGATAAACTGCCCTGAGCAATATTTTCAGAATATCATTACACAATAATATCGGACTGTGTCGCCTGACCGACGATTCGTACCAGGAAGTCTACCGAGCTGTGTCCGGCTTCATGCAGCCACAGGTTGGTGATGCTGTTGGCCGCATCCCACTGCAGCATCACTTCCTGTCCTTTGCCGGTGAACTGATCCTGTACAAAGCTCAGTTGGCCTTCGCTGCGGAACGCCGACAGGTCGATTTTATCAATACCTTTCTGGAAATCGGCAATCCAGTCATACGCCGCTACGGTGGAGTCCTGACCGCTGCCGTAAACGAACGTATCACGCCCGGCGCCGCCGTACAGCGTATCCGCACCGGCACCGCCGTACAGCACGTCGTTGCCCGCGCCGCCCTGCAGTACGTTGTCGGCGCTGTTGCCCACCAGAATATCGTTGCCGGAACCGCCAATCGCGTTCTCAATGGTCACACCGTGCGCGATCGACACGTTGCCTTTCAGCCCGCCGACATCCGAGAACGACCCTTCATTCAGGTTGATACGCTGGTTGTTGCTGTAGCCGGAGAAGTCGAAAGTATCGTTGCCGCCCGCATCCCATACCGAGAAAATCAGCGCCTTACTGCTGCTGGTCGCGGTGTAGAAATCACGATCGGTATTGGAGTTGAAGCCATACACGCTGTCACCGGTGCGGGTGGTCATGTTGGCGCCATACAGCCGCTGAATCGCCGCGATATCATCAATCATCGGCGCGCCGCCATAGTGACCGTTATAGTCAGCGCCGGTTTCATTCTCGCCCCAGTAACTCATAATACTGAACTGGTAGCTATCCTCGGCATACACGGCATCGTGATAAGACGGATCCCCTTCGCCAGCGTTGTATTCACCCGGATGCGCCAGGCCGAGCGCGTGGCCAATCTCGTGGGTAAATGTCTGACGGCCGTACTCTTCCGACCCCGGATTACGGATATTAGACTGGTTATAGTTGTACCAGCTGCTGCCTGCGCCCTGATAATTGCCCGGATAATAGGCATAAGCCTGAGTGCCATAATCCAGGTTGCCATTCGCATCACGCGTATAGTTACCAAAGGTGATATTGGCAGACTTATTTCCCGTCACTTCGGTGAACGTCAGATTTGCCACGTCCGACCAGGATTGCAGCGACAATTTCGCCTGCTCAATCTGTTCGGCATTAAATTTCACAAACCCGGTATCGCCGGATGGAATGGAGCTGACTGATTGCAGAAACTTAAACGTCAGATTGGCTGATTTGCCAAATACATTGGTTCCATTCCAGCTGACATTTTCCCGGGTAATTTGCGCCGCCGCCTGGTCGACGGAATAGGATGTTTTGCCATTGACGGTCAGGCCATTACCCCTGTCGTGGTAATGCAGGAAATCATAAACAGAATTATACGCACTGCTGGTATTGGCCGATAATGCGTGTTGAGCGTCATCTTGACGTAAAGACAGATTTTTTCCCATAAAATCCTCTGGAAATAGCATAAAGAAATACTGTCACTCTTTATTCAGGGCGAACAACGCCCTGCCGGAATGACATGATAATAAGATTCCCTTGGAAATCTTATTAAACAGGGTAGTTAAACCACCCTGTTTAATATTTTCAGTGGTTGATTACACAATAATATCGGATTGTGCAGTCTGGCCGACAATACGCACCAGAAAATCCACCGAGCTGTGACCCGCTTCATGCAGCCACAGGTTGGTGATGCTGTTGGCCGCATCCCACTGCAGCATCACTTCCTGCCCTTTGCCGGTGAACTGATCCTGCACAAAGTTCAACTGACCCTGATTGCGGAACGCCGACAGATCGATCTTGTCCACACCGGTCTGGAAATCGGTAATCCAGTCGTATGCCGACACGGTGGAATCCTGACCGCTGCCGTATACGAAGATGTCGCGCCCGGCGCCGCCGGTCAGCGTATCCGCGCCGAGGCTGCCGTACAGCACGTCATCGCCGGCGCCGCCCTGCAGCACGTTGTCGGCGCTGTTGCCCACCAGAATATCGTTGCCGGAACCGCCAATCGCGTTCTCAATGGTCACGCCGTGCGCGATCGACACGTTGCCTTTCAGCCCGCCGACATCCGAGAACGACCCTTCATTCAGGTTGATGCGTTGGTTGTTGCTGTAGCCGGAGAAGTCGAAAGTATCGTTGCCGCCCGCATCCCATACCGAGAAAACCAGCGCCTTGCTGCTGCTGGTCGCGGTATAGAAATCACGATCGGTGTTGGAGTTAAAGCCATAAACGGTATCGCCGGTACGGGTGGTCATGTTGACGCCGTACAGTTTCTGGATCGCGGCGATATCATCCATCAGCGGACCCGCCGAGTAGTGCCCTTTGAAGTCGCCGCCGGTGTTTTCCACCTCCCAGTAGCTCATGATGCTGAACTGACGGGAATCTTCCGCATAGGCAGCGCTGTTTTTGTAACTGATATCCCCTTCGCCGGCGTTGTATTCCGCCGGGTGGCTCAGCCCCAGCGCATGGCCGATTTCATGCGTGAACGAATGCCGTCCATACTCATCGGTATCCGGGTTGCGAATACTCGATTGGTTGTAGTTGAACCAGGCGCTGCCGGACACCGGATGCGTGCCCGGATAAGCGGCATAAGCCTGCGTATCCGTATTCAGGCTGCCGTCGGCATTGCGCGTATAGTTAGCGAATGTGATGTTGGCCTTTTGATTGGGGCTGACTTCGGTAAACGTCAGGTTTGCCGCATCCGCCCAGGACTGCAATGACAGTTTCGCCTGCTGCATCTGCACCGGCGTAAATTTTACCGGGCCGGTATGACCGTTAGGCGTCGAGCTAAACGAGTTAAGGAATGAATAAGTCAGATTTGCCGCTTTGCCGAATACGTTATCACCGTTCCAGGTGGTATGCGGCCGCGTTAATCCCTCACTCACCGCCTTGTCGGTGGTATAAGACGGTTTGCCATTGACAGTCAGACCGTCGCCACGCTGATGGTAAAACCAAAAATCATACACATCGGCATAGCCGGTATAACTGCCTGCCTTGGCAGCGGCGGCAGAGGTATTTAACGAAGCTTTTTCGTTTTGTTGCATATAACTTCTTCCATAAAGTCTGACGTATTACTGTCAGAATGCCTTTTTTCGCCATTACGTCGCCGACCATTATCACGACGGCTAATTTAATGACATACCAATCCCTCGCAGCAGGCTGCGAAAGAAATTTCGTGGAAACGACGATCAATTTTTTGTGGAAACAACCATCAATTTTCGTAGAAACATTAATCAATTAACGCAAAAGGTTACCGTTAATTCGCTTTATTGCCGGTAGCCGTATTCATTCCGTTTTTATTTATTGGATGCGCAGCCTGAAACCAGGCCGCCAGTTGCATCATATCCTGCTCATTTAGCGTACCGGCGGTATAGCGCAAATTCAGCCATGCCTGTAACCAGCGATATTTGACTTCCGTCAGCTCGCGGCGGGCGTTGTACCACTCCTGTTCCGCCATCAGCACGTCCAGATTGATACGTTCGCCGCCGGCGACGCTTTGCCGCGTAGCGCGGATCGCTTCCGCGGCGGCAGCCACGCTCATCTGCCAGGCCCGGATTTTGGCGGCTCCGTTGGTGCACAGGTTGAACTGACGACGCAATTCCGCAAAGGTCTGCCGGGTCTGGTTATCCAGTTCCGCCTGACTTTGCTGGTATTCCGCCGCGGCCTGACGCATCGATGCCGAAACGGCGCCGCCGGAATACAGCGGCACACGCACCTGCAGACCAACGGTCTGGGTGTCGTATTTCTGGTTGTAGTTGTATTCGGACTCCGACAGGCTGTTGCGGGTGGATGCCACCAGATCCAATGTCGGCAGATGACCGGCGCGGTTACGCTCAATTTCATAGCGGCTGTAATCGACGTTTTCACGCTGCACCGCCAGCTTGGCGTTGTGTCGCACCGCCAGCTCACGCCATTGCGACAGCGAACGATTTTCGGTGACGTTATCCGGCAACGCGTCCAGCGCCAGCGGCGACAGGTCCTGAATTTGCAGCGGCGAACCAATCATGTTTTCCAGATCGGTCATCGCGGCATCCAGCGTATCTTCCTGCTCGATACGCTGCGCTTCAGTGACGGTGTAACGTGCCTCCGTTTCCCGCAGGTCGGTTTGCGTTCCTTCCCCCGCCGCCAATAAGCGACGGTTCAGCGCCAGTTGTTCCTGATAGGCGCGTCGCTGCGCATCCAGCAGCATCAGCTTTTCCTGTGCCAGCAATGCTTCGCTCCAGGACTGATACAGACGCACCATCAGGTCCTGACTGCGATCGCGAAATCGCTGATCGGCCATCAGTTTGCGGGTGACGCCCTGCTGGTAACGCGCCCAGGCGGCATAGTCCAGCAGCGGCTGGCGCAGCGTCAACGTCGAGACGTAGTTATCGTAATCACGTTTCGTCGTGTTATTCACCGTCCGGTCCCGTTGCGTCACTTTGGAATGACTGTAATTGGCGCCATAGTTATATTGCAGCGAGGGCAGCAATCCGGCGCGGCCGATCGCCACTTCCTCCTGCCCGGCGTCCCGTTCGAAGCCGGCCGCCCGCAGTTGCGCGTCATTGCGCAGCGCCAGTTCCCACGCATCCAGCAGCCCCATCGCCTGGGCGCTGCCGCCCGACAGGGATAACACCACCGTCAGTAATACCGCTTTCCTTCGCATTGCTTCCTTCCGTTACTCTTCCGTCAACGCCAGATGCATGCGATCCATCAGGGGTTTAAACAGATAATTGATAAACGAACGCTCCCCGGTGCGGACAAACCCCTGCACCGGCATACCGGGTTTAATTTCCAGCCCATGCAACGAACGCTTGCCTTCTTCGCTCACCTGAATGCGCAGGCTGTAGTACGGCGTGCCGTCCTTTTCGTCCACCAGCCGGTCAGCGGACAGCAAGGTCACCGTTCCCGGCACTCGCGGTGTGGTGCTTTGGCTAAATGCAGTGAACTGCAACTCCACCGGTAGCCCGGACCACACCTTGTCCACCATTTCTACCGGAATACGGCCATCCACCAGCAGCGGCTGATCTTCGGGAACGATTTCCATCATGACCTGCCCGGGAGCGATCACTCCGCCTTCGGTGAAGATCTTCATGTCCACTACGGTGCCGGCAACCGGCGCGCGCACCTGCACATTGGCCAGATTGAAATCCGCCTTCTCGCGCTGGCTGATCACTTCATTCAGTTTGGCCTGCACGTCGGACAATTCGCTGTTGACCTCTTTGTCGTATTCCTGCTGGCGTTGGGCGATGCGCAATTTCTGTTGCTGAATATCACGCCGGGTTCGCCCCACTTCGCCGCTGGTCTGGGCAATTTCACCGCTGACCTGCGCAAACAACCGTTCCGTTTCCAGCATTTTATTGCGCGGGACATAGTTATCCGCCGCCAACGGCCGCAGCCCCTGCAACTGCTGGTTCAACGCCGCCTGCTCGGACTGCTTGCTGCTCATCACCTTTTGCAACGCGCCGAGCGACGTTTCCAGCCCATCAATACTGGCGCGCACGCCGTCGGTTTCCAGCTTTAGCGCCTGCTGACGGCTATGCAGCAGGTCTTCCTGCAACGCGATGATGACGGCCATTTCCGGCCGCTGGCGCGCCTGCGTCAGCCGGGGCGTCGCCACCAGCGACGACTGATTACGCTGTTCCGCCAGCAGGCGGGCTTCGCGGGCGATCAGTTGATCATATTGGGAGCCAAGCCCTTCGCTGGTGGTACGGGCGTCTACCGCATTCAGCGTCAGCAGCACCTGACCGGCGGCAACGCGGTCCCCCTCTTTCACCTGGATCCGGTCGACAATGCCGCCCTGCATGTGCTGGATCACCTTGCGATTGCCGGACACCACGACATTGCCTTGCACCGCCACCCCTTTATCCAGCGGCGCCAGCAACGCCCACAGCAGAAAACCGCCAAAACCGGCCAGCACCAGCCACCAGCCCAGCCGTAACGCCCGCTCTTCATCCCGGCTGGCGCGATCGCGCATTGCCGCTTCGTTCAATTCATCCTGAGTGGTTATATCCATGCCTGTCATCACGAGATCCCTGTCATTGCGGCATTGCGGCCGTGGGGTTCATCCGGGCCTGATTGGCGGCGCTGCGCTGTTGCAGTTCCGTCAACACATCCCGCGCCAGTCCCATACGCTGCTGCTGGCCCTCATGGAGGATCAGAATTTTTTGCGCCAGCGTCGTCAACGCCGGGCGATGGGTAATCAACACCACGGTCGCGCCCCGTTTCTGCAACGCGACAATCGCCTGCATCAAGGCCTGATCGCCTTCACTGTCGAGGCTGGCGTTCGGTTCATCCAGAATCAGCAGACAAGGGTCGCCGTACATGGCGCGCGCCAGGCCGATACGCTGCCGCTGACCGCCGGACAAACCGCTGCCGCCATCGCCCAATTCGGTGTCATAGCCATTGGGCAACGACAAAATCAGTTCATGCACCCCGGCCAGCTTTGCGGCTGCCACGACTTTTTCCGGATCGGCCTCGCCAAAACGGGCGATGTTCTCCGCCAACGTGCCCTTGAACAACTGTACGTCCTGCGGCAAATAACCGATGGTCGGCCCAAACGTGTTTTTGTCCACCTGATTCAGATCAGCGCCATCCAAACGCACTTTGCCTTGCGTCGGCGCCTGCGCGCCGACCAGCAAACGCGCCAGCGAGGATTTGCCGGATCCGGATGCGCCCAGAATCACCAGCGTTTCGCCAGCCTGCAACGAGAAATGAATGTTCTGCAGCCGGGCGTTGCCCTGTGCCGGACGCAGCGAAACCTGTTCCACGCTGAGATGCCCTTCCGGCGCAGGCAGCGCCATTGCCGCCGGGCGCGGCGGATAGGCGACAATCAGCCGGGTCAGGCGCTGCCAGGCAATGCGCGCGCTGCTCCATTGTTTCCATACCGCGATTAACTGATCGATCGGGCTCAGCACCCGACCAACCAGAATCGAACCGGCGATCATCATCCCCGGCGTGATCTTGCCGTCGATCGCCAGCAACGCCCCCAGCCCCAGCATCAGCGACTGCAACGCAATGCGGCTGTACTTGGACGCGCCGCCCACCGCGGCGGCACGCTCGCTGGCCAGATTCTGCAGGGAAATAAAACGGTAGTGGCGCGTCAGCCAGCGCCGACGCAGGTTGCCCAGCATTCCCATCGCTTCAATGACGTCGGCATTGCGCAACTGGGCGTCAGCCAGATGGGTCGCCTGTTGCGATTGCTGATTGGCTTCCGCCAGCGGTTGGTTGGTCAAACGCTGGTTCAGCCAGGCCAGCGCCACCAGCACTATGGTGCCGCCCAGCGCCAGCATCCCCAACCAGGGATGCAGCAAAAACAACACCAACAAAAACAGCGGAAACCAGGGCACGTCGAAGAAGGCAAACAGCGCATTGCCGGTGATGAACTGGCGCAGCAGCGTCAGATCGGTCAGCGCCAGCCCGGCGCGGCCGTCGCCGGCCTCCAGATTACGGGCAAACGCCGCATTGAAGACATCCTGATTGAGCGCCAGATCGATACGGGTGCCCAGCCTCACCACCAACAGACTACGAACCCACTCCAGCGCGCCCATAAAGGCACACAGTCCCGCCATCAGCAACGTCAGCATCAGCAGGGTTATACCGTTGCCGGACGCCAGCACCCGGTCATATACCTGCAGCATATATACCGAAGGCGCCAGCATCAGTATATTGATGACGGCGCTGAAAATCCCGACGCTCCAGAAACTGCGGCGGAACTGGCGCAGCACGCCGAACAACGAACGATCTCGCTCAGAGGAAGCATTCACGGCTGGGCACTCTCCCTCAGGCTTTCTTTTTCAGGGTGCGAACGCTGCCGTCAGCCAGCTTATGTTCGTAGTGATCGCGGTTGCGGCTGAAAAACGCCACTGCCGAGCCGTCTTGCTGCGTCAGCGTCAGACCGTCTGGCGTAGGCCGCCAGCCGACCGGCGCTTCCGGCAGCAATTTTTGCAGGCACGCGCTGTCGCCAGCCAGCCGCCAGGTCGTGCCGTCAAGCACATCCGTGTTCAAGCGGATATCACAGTGTTGCTCCGCTCCGCTCAATACCCACTGCCCGCTCAGTTCCGCCGCGGACGGCAATCTCAGACTGCTCGCCATACATCCTCCACTCAGTGCACTCAATAATGTCGCAATAATCAGCTGTTTCATGATATTCCCATCATTCGGTCATCAGTGAACGCGTTTAATAATTGAAACCATCGTGTTAAATACGTGGATAACGGCAGGCATATCTCCCACGCGAGAAAATACCTGCCGTTATTCAATCAATCAAAAAATAACGGGAACGCGCCCATTATCGTTAAACAATAAAATCCGACGGCTGTAATGCCGCACCGACAATGTTGACCAGAAAATCAGCCGTGTCGTGCCCGCTTAACTGCAACCACATATTGGTTTGATGAGACTGACTATCCCAATTCAACAACACTTCGTTTCCTTTTCCCGAGAAATTATCAACAAAGCGGAGATCATGATTTTTATTAAACGCGGATAAATCGATCCTGTCTTCTCCACGCTGGAAATCGGTAATGGTATCCGGCGACGACAATAGCGAATCCTTTTCCCAGGCATAAACAAAAATGTCTTTCCCGGCGCCGCCGGTTAAAATATCAGCGCCGCCGTCGCCATAAAGCACATCATTACCCGCACCGCCGTCAATACGATTATCAGACAGATTCCCCACAATCACATCATGGCCTGAACCGCCAATCGCATTTTCAATCACCGCGTCCGCGGCAATGGAAACGTTGCCTTTCAATCCGCCGACATCCGAGAAAGTGCCGCTAATCAGGCTGATGCGCTGATTCGCGCTATAACCGGAAAAATCAAACGTATCGTTGCCGCCGGCATCCCAAACGGAGAATATCAGCGGTGTTTTGCTGTCTGTCGCCGTATAAAAATCACGACCGCTATTGGAGTGAAACCCGTATACGGTATCGCCCGTGCGGGTCGACATATTGGCGCCATACAATTTTTGAATGGCCGAAATATCATCCATTAGCGGCGCGGCGGCATGATAGCCATGAAAATCGCCGCCGGTGTACCCTTCATTCCAGTAGCTCATAATGCTGAACTGGCGGGTATCCTCCGCGTAGGTCACGTCTTTATAACCCGGATTGCCGTCGGAAGCGTCATAATCGCCCGGATGATACAACCCCAGCGTATGGCCGATTTCATGCGCTAATGTATTACGACCAAATTCATTGATATCCGGCCGTTGATTGTCAGCCTGATTATAATTAAACCAGGCTGAACCGGCCCACTTCCAGCTGCCGGGATAGAAACCGAACGCCTGACTGTTGTTATCGGTATTACCATCCGGGCTCAATGTATAGTTGCCAAACCGGATGGTGGCGTGTTGATCGTCTTTAATTTCGCTAAAAGTGACGTTCGCCACATCAGCCCAGGATTGCAATGCCAGTTTGGCCTGCTGAATCTGCGCGGCATTAAATTTGACAAAGCCTTTGAAATTATCAGGCATGTCGGCATCAGAAACCGACTGAAGAAAAGAGTAAGTCAGCGCAACGGATTTACCGAAAACCTTTTCACCATTCCAGGTAATATTGCCACGGGTTATTTGATCGCGGGCTTGCTCCAGCGAATAGGATGGTTTATCGCCGATGTTGCCATTTCCACGGGCGTGGTAATTCCATAATTGATAGACATCCGCCACGCCGGTATAGCCGCCGGACGATGCGGAAGAAAGATCGGTTTTCTTTCCATATAAAGCCATAACATTTCCTCCATGAAATTCGCCTTTATACCCGACATACTGCAAGTTGCACTGGGTATACCATCCCTTGCGGGTATGACATCTGTTTATAGAACCGCTTGTTTATAGAACCGCTTGTTTATAAAGCCGCAGCTAAACACCAACTTCTTCACTTTTTGTCCTATTGAAAGTGAATGCTCCCTGTGGCGCGTCAATCAGATTGAAATGCAGCATAGGCTGACAACACAGACAGGTTAGTAAAACAGAAATAAAATGACAAGATTCTGTCAGGAAAATCGACGTTTCATTACCATGCGTTCAGGCTACGAAAAAAAACCACATAGAACATTGCGGAAGGGAAAATTGGCAGAATAAAAAGTGGCGCATCTGTCGCCAGACGCGCCATCGCGTTTAATAACGTGAAAACAAATTACAGCGACGCCAGCGTACCGCGGATGACCTCGGCATAAGGCGTCGTCGGGCGACCCAGCAATGCCGCCAGCGCGTTCTTGTCATCAAACAGCCCGCCTTTTTCCGCGCCGGCGTCGGAATCCGCCAACATATCAGCCAGGAAATCCGGCAATCCCGCGCCTTTCAGCGCGTTGGCGAAATCCGCCTGGGACAGGTTGACATATTGCACCGGTTTGCCGCTCTGCTTCGCAATTTCCGCGGTAAATTCCGCCAGCGTGTAACTGTTATCGCCGGCCAGCTCATAAACTTTCCCTTCCTGACCATTCAATTGCAGCACGATTGCAGCCGCTTGCGCATAGTCGCTGCGCGCCGCCGAAGCAATGCGGCCTTCGCCGGCGGCGCCGATAAACGCGCCGTGCGCCAAAGCCGGCGCGATGCTGGCGGCATAGTTTTCGGTATACCAGCCGTTACGCAAAATAACATGAGGAATGCCTGAATCGCGCAGCGCGCCTTCGGTCGCCAGATGCTCGACCGCCAAGCCCAGCGACGAGGTATCCGCGTGCAGCAGACTGGTGTAGACAATCAGCCCGACACCGGCTTTTTTCGCCGCGTCGATCACCGCTTTGTGCTGGGTTTCGCGCTTGCCGACTTCACTTGATGAAATCAACAGCAACTTGTCTACTCCGCTCAGCGCGCTGACCAGCGTATCCGGCCGGTCATAATCGCCATGTCGTACATGAATCCCCTGTGCGGCCAGAGCGCTGGCCTTGGCCGGGTCGCGTACTACCGCAACGATCTGTTCTGCCGGTACCGATTTCACCAGCGAATCAATCACCAGACGGCCCAGTTGGCCGGTTGCTCCTGTAATCGCAAACATAACGAACTCCTGTTAATGAGAAAACCCTGTGCCATGCTTCAACCCGAATACGCTCAACGCCAGACAGGTTGAAGCTCGTGCCAGCAGCATATGACTCAAACTCACTTTTAGTAAGTACTTACAGAAATGTTAGTGTGAAATAAAAATGCCGACATCATCACAGAATGCTCGCCATCGGCTTCCCGCTGGTATGCTGCCGGGTAACCTGTAAGATAATCGACCTGCCGGTTTTTTAGTTTCAGTCACATCGCACTTATGCGATATTGCTTTTTCAGAGAGCTGATGACGCAAATATTTGTCATATTTGTCACTTCTTTACGTATTTGATTCGTGATCATCAGAATTATAATCGCAGATATTGAACACGATTTTCTGCCTTGACGGTTTATCACAAAGGGTCTCTTTGGCGTGGCAAAATTATTTTTACGCAGTGGAAATTTAGACGATTTTCTTGCGTTGGGAGAGAACGGCCAGCCCGTTTATGCTTCAGCGCTGCAATTACGGGAGACACTGCGTCTTCGCAAACAACAGCACATCGCTGACTGTCTGGCCATCCCCCAACCTAACGAGGATGGCGATCGCATCGACTGGTATGCGCCCTTCGCCGGTAAAATCACTTCCTGGATGGCAGCCAGCGACGAGCAGCGCGAGCAGGCGTTGCTCTTGCTCGAACAGTATCTCGGCACCGTTGACGCCATTAGCGAGCGGGCGCGTCAATCCAACAAACCGGCCCAGAAACTCTTCGGCGTATTGTTGGCGAAAGCTTTTCAGTTTCCGGGTTCCAATCATGTCTATCTGGTGGACGATAAACCGGTCATCACCTTCTGGGGATTTGTCAGCCTGGGCAAAAAATCCCGCGTTGACGTGCTGGAGTGCCTGCGCCCGGTTGAACCGGTCGAGATTCCCGAGCCGGTTCCTGAACCGCTGCCGGAAGTGACCACGCAGGTCGACGACCCCGAACCGGAACAACCGGCGCTGCCGGTCGAACCGGAACCCGTGGTGATTGCCGAACCGGCCGCGCCGCCGCAAACCGCCCCGTCGCCGCGCCGGGTCTGGACCAGTATCTGGTTGCTGGCGCCGGGCGCCGCGCTGTTGGCGACGCTGGCGTTCCAGATCCGCGGCTGCGTTTCTCACCCCGAAAGCAACACCCCGCCGGCGGTGACCACCATCAAACCGGAAAAACGCGCGCTGAGCGCCACGCCGGCGGATACGCTTCCACAGCCGAATCTGCCGCTGGAGGTGGCTACGCTGTTGCCGCCGCCGGCAGTGGTTGAGCAGAAAAAAACCGAAGAAAAAGCGCCGGAAGCTCCCGCGCATGTCGAGGTAAGCGCCGCCCCGAAAGGCGCGCTGGTGATGCCTGCCGACGCCGTAAAAATCGGCTCCATCCGTTTTCTGGACGGCAACTGGCAGGCGACGCTCATGGCGAAAAATCCGCTGACCGGCAAACCGCCGGTTCTCCGCTACCAGATCAAAGACGGCAAAGGCCGGGTGCGCTTTACCTACGGCGAAAAAGTCACCTGTCAGGCCGAGGTGGAAGCCGGGTTGCACCAGTCCGGCAATCTGGTGATCAACAGCCGCTATCGGGCGCGCTGCAGCGATGGTTCCCGTTATCCGATGCCGGAAATCGTCTGTACCCGACAGGAATCGAGCGAGGCCGCAGAATGTAAAGGCCGCTACGATGCCGACACTGTGCTACCGATGACGATTAAGCGTGAGAGCAAATAACCATGCTGGCAACACTGACAGATTACAAACAACACATTACGCTGATTCAGAATAGCGGTATTCAGTTTCTCGATTTTGCGTTAAAGCTCCCGCCAGCCCGGTCAAGCTTCGCCAATCGCTTTGTTCGCAAGAGCGCCAACGGGCCGCTGTTGCGGCTGACGTACAACGAGCACAGCGGCAAATACGCATTGCCGAGCGATATGCAGGTGCTGCCGGAGGCCGTCAACCCGGAATCCAGTTATACGCTGGAACAGTCGTTGCGTCTGCTGAGCAACGTATGGCTGCCGCTGCCGTTCTTCCGCTTTAACCCGCCGCGTACCTTCATGGGCGGCCCGAACAACTGGGCGCGGGTGCAGGTGCTGGAACTGGGCGAACCGGACGATGACGGCAACACCCACCGCCTCTGTCTGGCCTTCGATACCCGCGTTTATCCGGAAAGCCACGATCTGGAAGCGCTGGCGCCCAGCGAAAACGACATCAACGCCGGGCGGTTATTCACGCTGGCCTATCGCAGTGAAGAACTGGACGATTTTCTCGACCAGACCTGGGTGGACGGCTGGCTGCGCGAAGCGTTTTCCCAGCAGGCGCTGCAGGTGGAAAGCCGCAAACCCCGCGATATCCGCCAGAATCTGCGTGAATTCGAATATCAGGCGCATTACCTGAATCTGCTGGATATTATGGCGACGCTGCTGGATGTGCCGGAAATCCGCATCACCAGCAGTACGCTGAAAGAGCCGGCCATCAATGTGGATCTGATTCTGGATGTCGGCAATTCCCACACCGCCGGGATTCTGGTGGAGGATCACGCCGACGAGAGCAACGGCCTCAAGCAGACCTACGAGCTACAGATCCGCGATTTGGGCCAGCCCCATTATTTGTACAACGAGCTGTTCGACAGCCGGGTGGAATTCGCCCAGGCGCGTTTCGGCAAGCAGAATTTTTCCTTCGAAAGCGGCCGCGACGATGCGTTTGTCTGGCCGTCCATTACCCGTGTCGGCCGCGAGGCCAGCCGTCTGGCGCTGCAGCGTCAGGGAACCGAAGGCTCCAGCGGTATTTCCAGCCCGCGCCGCTATCTGTGGGACGAAGAGCCGTATGTGCCGGGCTGGCGTTTCAGCCAGACCAACAGCCCGCGTCAGCAGGAGCCGCTGGCGACCGCCATGCCGCTGACCATGCTGGTCAACGATGAAGGCCAGCCGCTGTTCAGCCTGCCGCTGGACGAGCGCCTGCCGGTGTTCGACCCGCACTACAGCCGCAGTTCGGTAATGACGTTCATGCTTTCCGAGCTGCTGGCGCAGGCGCTGATGCAAATGAACAGCGCCGCCCAACGCCTGAAGATGATTCACGCCAACGCGCCGCGCCAGCTGCGCAACATTATTCTGACCCTGCCCTCGGCCATGCCTAAGCCGGAACGCGAGATCTTCCGCCGCCGCATGATCGAAGCGATCGGGCTGGTGTGGAAAGCGATGGGCTGGCACCCGGCCGATGAGGATTTCCTGACGGCGGATGACAAGCGCCGCAGCAGCGTGCCGGTGCCGGACGTTCAGATGGAGTGGGATGAAGCCACCTGCGGACAGATGGTGTACCTCTATAACGAAGCGCAGGTGAATTTCGGCGGCCGGGCGGAAGCGTTCTTCGCCAGCATGGCGCGCCCGGACAAAGAACTGGCGGACGACGAGCAGCCGGGGAAAACCCTGCGTATCGCGTCTATCGATATCGGCGGCGGTACTACCGATCTGGCGATTACCCAATACTGGCTGGACGACGGCGTCGGCAGCAACGTCAAAATCATCCCCCGCCTGCTGTTTCGTGAAGGGTTTAAAGTCGCTGGCGACGACATCCTGCTGGACGTGATCCAACTGTATGTCCTGCCCGCGTTGCAGGTCGCGCTGAAAAAAGCCGGCGTCACCAGCCCGGACAGCCTGATGACCCGCCTGTTCGGCAGCGAAGGCCGCATGGACGGCCAGCTGACGCTGCGCCAGCAGGTCACGTTGCAGATGTTCATTCCTATCGGCCAGGCGATTCTGGAAGCCTATGAACAGTTCGATCCGCTCGATCTGAACGCGGAAATCGACACCACGTTTGGTGAAATGCTGCCGCAGACGCCGACGCGCAAAGTGCTGGAATACGTCAACAACGAGATCCAGCGTGAACTGCCGGACGAGGAAACCCCGTTCGACATCCTGCAGGTGCCGTTGATCCTGCGTCTTGCCAAGCTGCACAGCGAATTTCTGGCCAACCGCATGAGCATTACCCAGCATCTGCGGCTGATGTCGGAAGTGGTGTCGCTGTATGCCTGCGACGTGCTGTTGCTGACCGGCCGGCCGTCCCGTTTTCCGGGCATTCAGGCGCTATTCCGCCACCTGCAGCCGCTGCCGATTAACCGCATGATGTCGCTGGATGGCTATCACACCAGCGACTGGTATCCGTTTAACAAGCGCGGACGTATCGAAAACCCGAAATCCACCGCCGCGGTGGGGGCGATGCTGTGCCTGCTGGCGTTGGATCTGCGCCTGCCCGGTTTCTACTTCAAGGCCGGCGATTTCGAACCCTATTCCACCGTGCGCTATCTCGGGATGCTGGACAGCAGCCACACCCTCACCGCCGATAACGTCTACTATAACGATATCGATCTGGATGACGCCGATTTCACGCTGGACGATCAGTCCGGTTTCGAAGTGCGCGGCTCACTGTGTCTCGGCTTCCGCCAGTTGGACAACGAACGCTGGCCCGCGTCGCCGCTCTATTCGTTGTCGATCGTCGATCCGGAACTGGCCCGCAAGGTGGCCGGCGACAGCGTACTGCACGTTCGCCTGAAAGTGGTGCCGGGCGATGATAATCTCACGCCGGAACGCGTCGAGATCGCCGACGCGGTGCTGGGCTCCGGGCTCGCTATTTCGCCGCATCAGCTAAGGCTGAAACTCAATACCTTGTCCAGCACGGTTTCCGGCATGGCACATTACTGGATCGATAGCGGGAGCGTCTTCAAGAAATGAAACCATTAACGCCCAAACAGCTGTCGAGCCGTCTCAGCCGTCAGTTACAGTCCGTTTCGCAAGGCGTAGATCAGGCGATCGCCTGGGTGGATGAAACCCGGCGCAACGTTCCGCGCCTGGATATGGAAGCCGATCGGCTCATCGTTAAGCTACGGCGTTGCCGCAACAAGGCCCGCGGGCTGTCCGATTCGTCGCTAAAAGAGATCGCCATGGGCATGTTCGGGTTAGCTCAGGGCGGCAAAACCTATCTGCTGACCTCGCTGGCCGGCGGTGAAAACGGGCGCATTGAAACCTCCGTCGGCGGCGTCACGCTGGATTACCAGAAGAACATCAATCCGGACAACCAGCAGCCGGCCTTTGTCACTCGCTTTACCCGGCAGGCTGAAGGCAAGAACACCCCGAACCCGGTGCAGGTCCAGTTGCTCAACGAGGCCGATATCGCCCGTATTATGGCCTATGCCTTCGTACTGGAAGAGAGCCAAAACCCGGCGCCGGAGCTCGACGAGCAACATATCGCCGAGCACCTGAAAACCCTGACGTTGCACCGCCAGCAGGAAGCGGTGCCCGGGCTGGACGGCGATGACGTGGTCGCGCTGTGGGATTATCTGGTGCGCCACGACGCCCGGCGTCAAAAGCCGCTGGAACGAAAATTCTGGCCGCTGGCGGTGGAACTGGCGCCGCATCTCAGCATCGACGACCGCGCCAGTCTGTTCTCGATTCTGTGGGGCGAACAGTCGGAATACACCTCGCTCTACCGTCATTTCGCCCACACGCTGGAGCAATTGTCCGGCGCCCGGAAGGTACTGGCGCCGATCAGCCTGCTGGTGGATGAATCGCTGCAACCCGACAGCGGTATTTTCAACGCCAGCCTGTTCGATCGACTCAATAGCCCTTCCGATCTCAGCGCACAGGTGCGCCCCATCGTCAACGGCCGCGCGGCCAGAAATGTGGAGCTGTCGCTGGCGGAACTGCTCATGCTGGCGGCCGAAGTGCAAATTCCGCTGCTGTCGCCGCCAAAGGAAACGTTGTTCGAACAGGTGGACCTGCTCGATTTTCCGGGATTCAGCCTGCAGGATGAGCCGGAATTCGAGCCGGACGAGGACAACCCGGAGCGACTGTTGCGCCTTAAGCCTCACCCGTTGTCCCGCGCGTTGCTACGCGCCAAACGCGCCTATCTGCTGGAGCGTTATACCGACGATCAGGAAATGAATCTGCTGATGGTCTGTACCGCCGCCGCCTGTAAAGCGGACGTGCGCCACGTCGGCCGGGCGCTGGATTTTTGGGTGCGTCATACCCAGGGCGAAAACCCGCAGGTCCGCAGCCGCCGTAAACCCGGCCTGATCTGGGCGGTGACCCGTCATGACCGGCGTTTCACCCACGGTTACAACAACGATGAAGCGGTGCAGCGTTACGTGGGTAACCCCGGCGATGCCTGGGGCACCATGCTGGCGATGGACAAGCGCGGCATCAACCGGATGGCGGCCTGGCTGGACGCGGAAGTCCGCCGTGAAGTCAAGCTGGGGCGAATCAACGAACAGCTGAGCGAATTGCAGCGCGAGCTGTCCGATAACCTGCTCGGCAGTTGGTATCAGCCAGCCGGCGCTGATGATCCGGCGCACAAACAGCATATCGCCGAGTCGATGCTCAAGGCGTTGCAAACCCGAACCGGCGTGCACGGCGAGCTGCTGGAGCGGTTATTGCCCTCCCGCGATGAACTGCGCCGACTGTATCTGCAACAGCAGGAGCAGACGCAACGCAACTTCGCATCCTATCAGGAAACGCAGGATACGGCGGTGCCGCTGGCCAGCTACGAACCGTTTGGCGTCGGGATGGATATCGACCTGTTCAGCGACGACGCCGACCCGAGCGAAGAAGACGAAACGGTCATCGCCCCGGCGCCGACCGAGGAAGAACAAACCGAAAACCACAGCTATGAAGCGGAGTTCGCCCGTAATCTGTACCGGTATTGGATCAACCACCTGCGTAACCTGCCGGAAAACATCGCCATCATTGAATTGCTGGGGATTAACCGCCCTACCATCGAAATGCTGGTGGAGGAACTGATTACGGCCAGCGTGCGGCTGAAGATTGAAGATGAGTTGCAAACCATGCTGGTGGATTCCGGGCAACTGGGCATTAACCGGGAAAGCAAGGCGGATCGCCAGGTATCGCGCGCGCTCAACGTCCTCGGCGATTTCGTCGCCTGGTTGGGTTTCCAGCAGGTGCCCGAAGCCAGTCGACCGGACAGCCGCGTCAACAAAGGCAACAAGATCTTTGCCAAACCGGAAAAGCAGACCGCCAACTTCGGCACCTCCCGCCGGTTGACCAGACTGTCGGCGACGCCGGTCAACAATACCGCCTATTACATTTATGACTGGCTGATCGGCCTGAACGAGATGATTATCCAGAACGCCGGCTATGCGGCCGGGCGTGATATCAAACCCAAACAGCGCGAACGTCTGGGAGCGATTCTGGGTCTGATCAAACCGGCCGAAAACTAACCCCTGCGGCGGAGCGTTATGCTCCGCCCTTTCAGCATAAAAGTTTACACAATCAAATAATTATGCTGCTTTCCTTATCTCCTATTTCGATAAAATCACGTTAGAAATCAGGCTGGTCTTGCAAAAACGCGGCTCTCACGTCATAGTTTTACACGGGGTATGCACTGTGGTACCGAATGTGTAACGAATACTTTTATTGCCATGTTTTTTTCTTTGATTCGCCCGGTTTAAAACAACACTGTGACGCTAAAAAAAGGAACGCAGGCTACCCCGCTCTTTTTTTCCACCATCATGACGACCACTCGGTTATTCCTGTAAAGGAAAACGGATTGGCCCTTCCTTCCAGGGATATCGGGTTACAGCTATCCATTGGGTGTGTTCTAAAACGCACTAACACCCGTATTGACATACCAGACTGCGGTGATGTCGCCTGATCGGCAACGTCGCCGGAAAACGATTGATATCCCCGCTCCACGACGCCTGACGCCCGACTCAGACGCGCGGTTTTCTCTCAGCTGTTCACGACATGGCACAGGTAACGCATCATGAGTAACAGTAGTGAACCCGACACCGCCTTTGACGATTTCATGACCTTATCCGCCCTGCTTACCGGTTTCAGTCAGTTTGAACTGACCGGAACCGGGCTGGCCCGCGACTATTTCACCTGGCTGCAGCACAACGCCGCCGGTCCGTTCAAACAACTGCTGCACGACTTTGCGGCGCAACCGAATGATGACGCATTACGGCTCAACTGGCTGGAAGCCACGGTGCTGACATCACTGACGCTCGGCCCAATCGCCCGCAGTCTGCTGCGTCTGTGGTACACCGGTCAGTGGGTCCCCATCAGTCCAGAGCCGGACGCCGCCGCCTATTTTCTCAGCGACGCCGCCTGGCGCGAAGCGCTGATCTGGCAGGCCATCCACGCCCACCCACAGGCGATCCGCCAGCAGGAGTTCGGCGCCTGGGCCGAGCCGCCCATTGCTGAGTGGAGAACGCGCGGATGAATGTCATTACCCCTCATCAGGCTGAGCAGACCGATTACGACGTGGTGATCGTCGGCGGCGGCATTGCCGGTGCGCTGATGGCCAAAACCCTGACACGCGGGGGAAAACGCTGCCTGATACTGGAGGCGGGCGACGGCGAGAACCTGCATTACGCCGGATACCGGCAGACGCTGCAGCGTTATCGGCAACACCCGGGTAAAAGCCATCAGGTATCCGGGCCGCGTAACGTCAACGCGCCGTCGCCGCACGATACCGCCCTCCAGCCCCTGATGCCCGACGGTTATGACGACCGCGGCTATCTGGTGCAACGCGGCCCGTTGCCATTCAGTTCCACTTATTGCCGCCAGCTCGGCGGCACCTCGCTACAATGGCTCGGCAGCGCCATGCGCATGCTGCCGGAAGATTTTGAGCTGCAAAGCCGCTACGGCATCGGGCTGGACTGGCCGTTGCGCTATAACGACCTTGAACCCTGGTATCGGGCGGCGGAGTACGAACTGGGCGTCTCGGCCAATGTGGAGGAGCAGGCTTATCTGGGGATCCGGTTTCCGCCGGATTATGTTTATCCGATGCAAGGTCTTCCCCCCGCCTGGGGCGATCGACAACTGGCGCGCCGCCTCAACGGCATGACGGTCATGGAAGACGGACAGGCTACGCCGCTGACCCTGCGCGGCACGCCGTCCGCGCGCAACGGCGTGCCGCACCCCGGTTATGACCACGGCCGCGGCTATCATCCTCGCGGTGCGGCAGGCAGCCCGCACCTTGGCCTGCGCTGCTCCGGCAATAGCTACTGCACGCCGCTCTGCCCAACGCAGGCTCGCTACAACGCACTGAAAACGCTGGAAGACGCCGATCCGGCCTTGCTGGACGTCGTCACCTGTAGCGTGGCGCACAAGTTGCTGATCGACCCGTCGACCGATGCCGTCACCGGCGTTCAGTTTCGCCATTATGTGCATCAGGAAACGGCGTTGCATCACCTGCATACCGTCAGCGCCAGACGTTATGTGCTGGCCGGCAACGCCATTGCCAATGCGGTGCTGTTGCTGGCGTCCGACGCCTGCAAAGGTAATGATCTGGTGGGACGACATCTGATGGATCACCCGGTGCTGCCGGTCTGGGGTCGGGCCGATGCGCCGTTGTGGCCGATGCGCGGTCCGCTTACCACCTCGGGGATCGAAGCCATGCGGGGCGGCGCGGCCCGCGCCCATCGGGCGGCCTATCGCATCGAGCTGAGCAACGACGGCTGGCGCTGGCCGGTCGACGCCTTATATCACGATGTCGAACAGTTGCTGGCAGAGCCGTTGTGCGGTCCCCGCTTACGCAGTCAAATGCGCGAACGGCTGTCACGGCAATTCAGCGCGCGCTGCCTGGTGGAACAGTTGCCGGAATACAACAACCGGGTAACCATTCATCCTGACTACCGCGATGCGCTGGGCAATTACCGTCCGGTAATCCACTATGACCTGTCGCTGTACACCCGCACCGGCGTCGCGCGCGCCGGCACCGTCATGCGGCAGATTTTCCGCCACGCCGGCATTCGCGATCACAGCCATTATTCGCCCGCCGACCCCGGCTACTTTACCTGTCAGGGACAGCCGCTGGCGTTCGTCGGCGCCGGGCATATCGCCGGTACTCACTGTATGGGCAGCTCGCCCCATCATTCGGTGGTTGATCGTCAACAGCGCAGCTGGATTCATAAGAATCTCTATCTGGTGGGGGCTGGAAACATGGTCAGCATGGGAACGGCGCCGCCCACCCTGACGCTGGCGGCGCTGACGCTATGGGCCGCGCACACAATTCTTTCCGAACTGGACAGAATGTGTGCCAGCACACGTTAAACGCGAAAAAAGCGCTACAAAAGATGATGATATTCGGGTTTCATGCTACGAATAAATAGATAAGACTAACTACACACTTCGTCACTGCCGCAACTGACTAAGACGGAATAACATCATGAACTTAAACGAACACGCCGCACACCAAGATTTGGACACTATGTTCAGGGAAAAAGGTTATGTCAAACTAACCAGCCATAAGGATCTGGCTCACGAATTAGACGATATTCGGGACTTGTTGCAAAAAGCGATGGTGCTGGAACACGCGGTGATCCCCCCCTATCTGACCATGCTCTATACGATGGATGACGACATCGATCCGCGTGTCCCTGAGGTGATCCATTCCGTCGTGATTGAAGAAATGCTGCATTTCGTCATGGTTGGCAACCTGCTGAATGCCGTGGGCGGCACGCCGAATATCAGCGGCCCCGACTTTTTACCCGATTACCCGGCCACGCTGCCGTTCGGCATCGAAGACCTGGAAATTCAGCTGCACCCGTTTTCTCAGCACGCCATACATCAGGCGATGCAAATCGAACACCCGAAATATGTGCGCCCGGAAGTGGTAGCCAGCCATGTCTGCAGCGACATGTCGATCGGTGAATACTACGTCTATATCGAGTCGCGCCTGCGAGCGGCGGTAGAGTCTTTCGGCGAAAAAGCCGTGTTCTGCGGCGACCCTACGCGCCAGATTGAGCCGGAGCAGTTCTGCCACGGCTCCTACGGCACTGTCGTTCCGGTGACCGATCTGGACAGCGCGATCACCAGCCTGCGTCAGATTTGCGATCAGGGCGAGGGTTCGCCGCACAATATCTGGCAGGGCGACGACAATGACGTCCCGCACTACTATCGCTTCAACGAAATCTACTGCGAGCGTCTGTATGCGCGCGGCGACACCATCGCCAGCGGCCCGACCGGTGACCCGTTGACGATCGAATGGGACAAAGCGGTCAGAACCCACAGCGCAGCCAAAGTCAGCGACTATCCGGAAGGCGAGTTGCACAAGGCGATTATGCGTTTCAACCGTCGCTACTGCGAACTGCTGGAAAACCTGCAACTGGCGCTGTCCGGCCGCCCGTTAAAACTCACCCCGGCGGTGATGGCGATGGGCGCGCTGCGTGAGGATTTCCGGGCGATCGTCTCCCATCCATTCCCCGGCGACAACGCCTACCGCGCAGCGCCGACGTTCGAATATACCCCGCCGCCGCCGCCGCGTTTCCAGGCCAAGAGTCAGGCGGTGACGTTCTCCAACAATCAGGCGACGCTGGAGAAACTCGGTCAGGCCTATGCCGCTGGCGATCTGCCGATGGCGCTGACCTGCCTGAGCGAACAGTTGGTATGGGACATGACCGGCCCGGTGGATGTGCCTTATACCGGCGTGTTCTACGGTCACGAAGGCTTCTCCCGTTTCTGGTCGCTGATGAGCCAGACGGTAGAATTCAGTAGCGAAGTAGTGGAAAAAGTCTTCTTCAGCGACAATCAGGCGATGGCTTACGGCAGCCAGCAGGGGATCACCAAATCGACCCGCGTGCCTTACAGCTACGACTGGGCGATACGGTATGAATTCACCGACGACCACCGTATCCGGCTGATGCGCAACTACTTCAACCCAATGCGTATTCAGGCTGCGCTGGCCGCTACGCCGCCGAAACCGCGCTCGTTCATCAACAAGTAATGCGTCCGGAATTAAGTCGTACGCCCGGAATGAGTCGTACGTCCGGAATGAGTAACGCGCTTTAATTCTTCCCTTTCCCGCACCGCCTGTCTGGCGGTGCTTTTTTTTTGGGCGCGTCACAGGCTGAAAAACGGCTCCACAATCTGTTGCACATCGGGGGTGGCCGTCGCCACATGCATACCGCCCACCTCATAGTTTCCCCGATATTTCACCACCAGCCCGGCTTCCGTACAGATCACCACCCCGGCGGCGATATCCCAGATGCTGGTGTTTTTCTCCACATAACCGTCAGTAAACCCCAATGCGGCAAACCCCAGCCCGACGGTAGCGCAGCGATAGCGCGCCACCGCCCAGCCTTCGTCGCGCAGGTAGCCGTCCAGCATCGCCACTTCCGCCGCCGCCCATTTATTGCTTTCCCCCAGCGCCACCAGACGGACTTCGCTGAACGGCACCTGACGGCGATACGGCATCCCGTTACGCCATACGCCGCAGCCGATCGCCGCCGACAGCGTCAGGTTCAGCATCGGCAACGCAATGGTGCCGACCATCGCCAGCCCGTTTTCGACGTATCCGATGGAAATGCCCCACAACGGCAAACCGCGCAAAAAGTTGGTGGTGCCGTCTATCGGATCGACGGCCCAAAAGCTATCGCCGGCCTCGCCGCCCATTTCCTCGCCCAAAATAGCGTCCTGTGGGAACGCCTCCCGCAGGCGGTCGCGGATTAACTGCTCGACCTGCCGGTCCGCATCCGACACAAAATCATTGGCGGATTTCTGTTCCACCACCACGCTGTCACGCCGGGCAAACAACTGCCTCGCCAGCAACGCGGCTTCCTCCATGACCGTGTTGGCGGTCTCAAAGCGTAACTGCAGATCAGACATGGCATCCTCCGGTTATCAACCCACTCCAGTTATCAACCCAGCAAATCAGGAATATCAGACAGGATCGTCTGCGCGCCATTAGCGAGGAAGCGCCGGGCCTGTGCGGCGTCATTGACGATCGCCACCGCGTATTCGATGCCGCTGTCCGCCAGAATGTGCTGGGCTTCGTCATCCAGCAGTGCCGACAGGCAGTGCAAAATCTGGCAGTGGGTTTCCTGCAACAACGCCACCGGCCGTTTGGGCGGCACCACCACGGCAAACGCTCGCGGCACATCCGGCATCAGTCGCGCCGCCGCCTGGATGGAACGAACGGAAAAACTCGACAGAAACAGGCGGTCGCGGTTGGCGGGCCACATCGATTTCAGCACGCCCAGCGCCACCTCCGCCGTTTCCACGTCGTCACCCGCCGTCGGTTTCAGCTCCAGCTGTAATCCCATATCCAGCTCCAGCACGCACGCGATCAGCTCCTGCAGCGTCGGGATGGTCACCCCGGCGAATGCTTCGCCGAATTGCGCTCGCGCATCCAGCCGGCGAATTTCCTCCAGCGTCAGGCCGGCGACCCAGCCGCGCCCGTTGGTGGTACGATCCACCCGATCATCATGGATGATCACCGGCTGGTTATCCCGCGTCAGTTTGACATCCACCTCCAGCCACGTCGCTCCCAGCTGCGCCGCCTTACGCATGGCTGCCAGCGTATTTTCCGGCGCCAACGCCGAGGCGCCGCGGTGGGCGATTAGCGCGTCATTTACCACGCGGTGACGACGGAGGTGATCAGTTATCGCATCAGACATAATGGTTTCCCTGGTGTTTCAATGCATCGGTGTTGAGTAAGCAAATATGTTGAATTAAAAATACGTTCGGCCTTGCCCGCGTCGGATACAGAAAACGGTTTTCAAACGTCAGTTGTCCAAACATCGTTGTTCAAGCCTCAGTTGGTTAAACATCAGTTGGCTAAACGTCAACGGTTCAAACGTCATAACAAGGCCGCGCGATGTCATTTCAGCATCACGTTTTGGATAAACTGCTTTTTGATTTCATCGCCCAACGGCTTGGCCGCCCAGGCAAAACTGCGCGACCGATCCAGCGCATCCGCCGCCTGAGCGCCGTCGCCTGTCGGCGTCAACAACGCAGTGCCGAACTGCGTATGAAAGCGCTGTTGCGTGTCCGGCTGCGTCAGCCAGTGGATAAACAGTAACGCCGCCGCCTTGTGTTTGGCGTTGGCCGGAATCCCCACCACATTGCCGCCGCCCGGCATGCCAAAATCAGGCAGGTAGAACTTGATGTCCGGCGACACTTCGCCTTTGCGCTGTAGCGAAAGCACCAAATCCTCCCATGACGCGGCGAGTTTAAATTCGCCGGCATTCAGTCGGGTAATGCTGTCGGCATTGGACGCGCTGATCACCATGCTGCTTTTGTAACGGTTGAACCAGCGCCAGGACGGCGCAAGCCGTTGCAACACCTCCGGCGCGGCATTGCCGTCGCGGTAGTTCACGTCGGTGACCAACGCCCGGGTGACGGATTCGATAAACGCCGGACCGGAGCCGCCATTTTCCACGTTAAAGGCGAACTCACCGGGGTTTTTCACCAGAAACTGTTCGAACTGAGGCAGTGAGTGCGGCAGCGCGGCCGCGTCGATGCGGGCCGAATTGTAGGCGATCACGGTCTGATTGCCCCAGAACGCCACCGCGTAGCCCTGGGTATCGACCCCTTCGATCTGGTAGGTCAGCTTGTCGCCGGCCGGCAACCGGGATCTGAGCGGCCCCCAGAACAGTTTGGAGCCGTTTAACAACCCGAACTGGCTGCCGCCCACCGAGATTACGTCGATATCGCCTTGCTCACGGTGCTGTTCCGCCAGCAGTTTATTGATGCTGGCCATCGCCTCGCCATCCGGAATGGTGACCCGAATGCCATACTGTTTCTCGAACGCCTTCACCTCTTCGCGCAACCGGTCCTGATAGTACCAGTTGAACCAGGTAAGCTGACCTTCCTGACGCGCCTGCGTCTCCACATCCTGCCAGGACATCGCGTTCAGCTCCGCCGCCAGCGCCGGATACAACGGCAACAGCAGTGCCGGCAGCGCCATCAGCTTTCGTAGGTTTGACAGCTTGAGTCGAGTAAGCATGCAAGATTCCCCTGAATGGTTAAGCGGCATCGTCGCTATCCTTTGTTGACGAACGCAGACGCCGGAACATTTTTGAGACAGCGCTCCATCAGCAGCATCAACACCACGTTGGGTACCACCAGAATCAGCGACACCACCGCCGCGTTGGGCCGAATGAAGTTATAACCCAGGTACGAATACAGAATGGTCGGCACGGTGATAAAGTCGGGCGCGCCCACAATGTAGGAAACGGAAAACTCTTCGATGGACAGAATGAACACCATGATCATCGCCGCCATCGTCCCGGACTGAAGCGCCGGCCAGTAAGCCACCCGGAAGATTTCCCGTCGGGAGGCCCCCAGGTTGCGCGCCGCATCCACCAGATCCTGCCGGACCTGACTGAAAGAGACGCTCAGAATGCGGATGGCGTACGGCAGAAACAGCACCGTGTGACCGAGAAAGATCCCCATGAAACGCGAGTACACGCCCAGCCTCGTCAGTAACGAGGAGAAGAAGATCGCCACCACGAACCCCGGCAGCACAATCGGCAGCAGCGTCAACGCCTGCGCCAGCCCTTTGCCGGGAAACGACAGCCGACCAAACGCGTAGGCGGTCGGCATCGCCAACAGCAGGCAGGTCAGCGTCACCATCGGCGCCAGCAGATAGCTGTGCAACAGCGCGTCGGGCAGCGATGTGTTGTGCCATAATTCACGCCAGCGCAGCAGCGACAATACCGGCGGGAAGACATCCGGGTACGCCCACGGGTGCGACGGATCCACCAATGACCACAGCACCGCCATAGCAAACGGCAGAATCAGCCAGACGGTCCCCAGCAGCAGGATCACCGCTACCAGCAGGCGGTTGAGTCGGTCAATCACAGCCTGTTGCATCGGCTATCTCCCCATCCCGTTCACAACCACGCGCGCCGCCACCGCCAACAACCCGGCGCCCGCCAGCGACAACAGCATCAGCATCACCGCCACCACCGCCGCCTGATTCCAACCCTCAGCGCCCGACTGCTGCACGCGCAGCATCAGCTGCGACATGGAATTGAGGTTGACCGGCCCCGCCACCGACTGAAAGGAAAAATCGCCGGCGGCGCCGATAAAGATCAGCATCATCGCCGTCTGCAACGCCCGCAGCGTCAGCGGCAGCACAATGCGGCGAAAACGGACCCAGGCGCCGGCGCCGAGATTACGGGCGGCGTCCAGCACCGCGTCGCCGATGGCCTGTACCGAACCGCTCAGCAGCAGCAACGCAAACGGCATCTGTTTCCAGATCTGCAACAGAACCACGCCGATGCCGCTGGTGTCGTTTTGCATCCGAATCGGCCGCTCCGTCAGCCCCAGCCGTAGCATGGCGACATTGAGAAACCCCTGATAAGAGATGAAATTGACGAACAGAAACGCCGCGGTCAGCCCCGGCACCAGCAGCGGCGCTTTCAGCAACGCACGCAGGGTGACGGCCCCCGGAAACGGCTTGCGCAGCCAAATCGCCAGCGGGTAGGCCAGCGCCACCGACAGCAGCGCGCTGAGCAGCGCAATGCGCGCCGAGTAGAAAAAAGAGCGCCACAGTTGTTCGTCGATCAGCATGGTTTGCCAGAAACGCAGCGATAACCCGCTGTCACCGGCAAAATTGAAGAACCCCAGCGACTGGGAAAACGCCATCCCCAGCACCGCGCCCATCGCCAGCATGATGATCCCCAGCCCCGGCAGCAGCATCAGGTAAGCCATCAACGACGATCTCATGCCGCCACCGCCTCGCGTAAAAACCGCAACGCGCCGGGCGCCAGCGAAAAATAGTAGGTTTCGCCCTCCAGCAGCGGCTGATAACCCAACAGTTGGATACGGTAATGAACGTTGTCGGTATCCTGATGATAGCCTTCAACATCCGTCAGATTGCCGAGAAAGGTCTGGCGTTTAACCCGCAGCGAAAAGATATTCTGCCCCAGCGCGGGCAACGACAGCAGGCAGGCGTTTTCCGGCCGCCAGCAGAGATAGACCCGCTGCTGAGCCGGCGGCTCGTCCGACGCCACCGTGAATTCGCCCAGCGCGGTGGCGACCCGATACTGCCCGGCGTCCCCATCCCGCGCGGTGACCGTCCCCACCATAATGTTGGCGGTGCCGATAAAATCGGCCACAAAGCGGTTGACCGGCCGGTGATAAATCTCCTGCGGGGTTCCAGACTGAATCACGCTGCCGCCGTGCATCACGACAACCTTGTCGGACATCGCCAGCGCCTCCGCCTGGTCGTGAGTCACATAAACCGCGGTAAAACCGTGCTTACGCTGCAAGGCGCGGATCTGCAACCGCAGTTGCTCGCGCAGCCGGGCATCCAGATTGGACAAAGGCTCGTCGAACAGCATCACATCCGGGCGCACCGCCATTGAACGCGCCAGCGCCACTCGCTGCTGCTGACCGCCTGATAGCTGGGTGGGCAATTTATCCAGATGCCCGGCCATCGCCACGGTCAGCGCAGTTTCAACGACCCGGTGGCTCAACGCTTCCCGCGGTATTTTGCGCTGCTGTAATCCAAAGGCGATGTTTTCCGATACCGTCAGGTGGGGAAACAGCGCATAAGACTGAAAGCACATCGCCGTATTGCGTTTTTCCGGCTCCAGGCCGTTCATTTCCCGGCCGCCAATGCGGATATGCCCGCCGTCCAGCGGGACAAAACCGGCAATGGCGCGCAGCAGCGTGGTTTTGCCGCATCCGGACGGCCCCAGCAGCGTGACGAACTCTCCTTCGTTAACGTCAAACGACACCCCTTTGAGGACAGCAACATCACCGTAGGCCACACTGGCGCGCTCCACTTCCAGTCTACTCATTACATAGTCTCCCGTGAGTCGCAAGGCATCATGTTCAGCAAGGTGAAAACGTCGTTAATTCAACTTATAATGCAGTATGCATAATAATAATGACAGATATGTTGCAAAGATGTAGTCAAAAGAAGAAGACTTAATTTATTGATATCAAGATAAATATATAAAAACATCCTGCAGATTCGTTTTCGATACGCTTATTTTGGGGTTGTATATCATGCATGGTGAAATTATCATTCGTTATGTTTAATAATTCACACGATATGCATTAGCGGCGACGCCTCGTTGGCGCTGATTTAACCGCACGATTTAGCGATATAAAAAGGATCGGCACACCATGAATACTCGCCCTGGAACCAGCATCTGATGCGGTCAATACTTCACGCTGACGAAAGCATTACCGTGAACGAACGTATGGTGCTGGACATTGTCCGCCGCCATCGGCACATCATGCGTTCGGCGGTGTCCCCACAGACCAACCTCACCCAACCGTCGGTACACCGCATCATCGACAGCCTGCTGGAACGCGGACTGCTGAGGCTGGGCGAAAGCGTCGTGCACGGACGCGGCAAACCCAGCCCGTCGCTGGAGCTGACGCCCGCCGCGCGCTACAGCATCGGCATTTCGGTAAATACCGATATGCTGGCGTTCTGCCTGTGCGATTTCAGTTGCCAGGTCGTGCATGAAGAAACGCTGGATATCGCGCTGGATGACCGCACGCGGGCGATGTTTGCGCTGAAAGACCGGGTGCGCAAGGCGCTGCAACGCTATGCCATTCCGGCGTCGGCCGTCGTCGGCATCGGGTTCGCCATCGCCGGTTATCTGATGGAAGAGAAACGGCTGTTCAATGCACCGGAACCGCTACGCGACTGGTCACTGGTGGATCTTAAAAGCGAGCTGGAAACCCTTTTCGATCTGGATGTCTGGACGGAGAACAACGCCACCACCGGCGCCATCGGCGAATCCGTGCTAGGCGCGGGGCTGCAATACCCCACCTTTGGCTACCTGTCGTTCAATTACGGGTTTGGCGCCGGCCTCATCCTCAATGGGCAGCCTTTTTCCGGCGCGTTCGGCAATGCCGGGGAGATCAGCCGTATTTATACCGAACAGGAATTTACTTCCCGCCCGGCGCTGGGCGAACTGCTCAAGCGGCTCAATGCGCGCGGGATCGATATCCAGCGGGTCAGCGCCCTGCGCCAGCAGTTCGACCCGCAATGGCCGGGCGTGGACGAGTGGGTGGCGGAAGTCAGGCCGTACCTGAACCGGGCGATTGACGCGTTGCGGGCGGTGATTGACCCGGCCGCTATCGTGTTTGGCGGCGAATTGCCGACGGCGCTGGGCGAGATGCTGCTCGACGTACCGCCGATCCAACAGCCGCCGCGTTACGGCCTCGCCGCCCACTATCCCCAGCTGTTGCTAAGCCGGATCCAGCACGACCCGTCGGTGATTGGCGCGGCGTTGATGCCGTTCAAAGCACGTTATTTCGCCTGACGGCCACTTGGTGTAAACCGCCGGTAAGTCAGAGTGACAACGTCACTTTTCAGACTGGCGCTGCCGCGGCCGTCAGCAACGTTACCAGAGTGGCGACCTCTGCGTCGCAGGGCTGTTTTTCTTCCTCCACCACCAGATACAACGGTGTGAAACGCCGCCCGCCCTGCGGCAGCGACAACGGTTTCAGTTCGCCGGAAGCCAGCCAGGGCGCGATGCGCGCCTCCGGCATCCAGCCATAACCGACGCCATGCATGACGGCTTCTATCGCGGCTTCGACCGTGGTGAACGTCCAGTTTTCGGCGCTGGCCGGCTTACGCAAACTGTCTTTTTGCTGTTGCCGGTCGATGATTTCAATCAGCGGATACGCTGCGAGATCCTGAAACGATAACGGCGCGGCTAGCCGGTGCAACGGATGTTCAGCCCGGGCGACGGCCACAAACGCCATTTCCATCAGTAGCCGCCCCCGGTTGATGCCCTCCCACGGTCGGGAAATCAGCCAGATATCCGCCTGATAATCCGCCAGTTGCGCCCGGCTTTCACTACGCAGCACCTCCATCAGATGCACCTGCGTATGCGGGTGGCGAGACTGAAAGGTGCGCAGCGCGCTAAACAGCATGGATTTAGGAAAAATACTGTCCACCACCAGATCGATTCTTGCGCGTCCGCCACGCCGTAGCACTTCCGCCCGCGACTCCAGCGCCTGAAAGGCGTTTAGCAACGGAATCACCTGCGCCAGCAATTGTTGCCCCTGCGCCGTCAGCACCGTTCTGCGCCCGGATGGCGCCAGCAGCGACACCCCCAGCCGCTCCTGCATCAACGACAATTGGTAACTGACCGAAGATTGACTGCGGTTGAACGCCTGCGCCGCCGGGGCAAAACCGCCCAGCTCCACCACCGCCTGCAGCAGCGTCCATTGTTCCAGTGTGGTTTTCGTCAACATCATGCTTCAGCCCGCCTTTGTGTACCGAGTGTATCGTTCAGCCATCGCCTCAATTCATCTAATTATCGAATTAATTTGCGCTAAAAACAGCGTTATTCATCAATTTAATCTGCTTTTATACTTCCGTTAACAGCCTATCCCAATAGGCGCAATTGGCGTAGCCAGTTTGGACACGGGAAGCCGCGGAGAACCCGGAGCGTACACGGAGTACGTGAGGAGTTCGAGCACTGCCCAGGGCCAAAATGGCAAGTAAAATAGCCTATTGGGACAGGCTCTAAGTCAACAGAAGGAAAACAGTATGAGTAGCTTCGACAAACAGGATCTCAGCGGTTTTGTGGGAAAACATCTGGTCTACACCTACGACAACGGCTGGAATTACGAGATCTACGTGAAAAACGATCACACGCTGGATTACCGCATTCACAGCGGCATCGTGGGCAATCGCTGGGTGAAGGACCAGCAGGTGTTTATCGCCCGCGTCGCCCGCGACGTTTACAAAGTGTCCTGGACGGAACCGACCGGCACCGACGTGAGCCTGATCATCAATCTGGGCGATCGGATTTTCCACGGCACCATTTTCTTCCCCCGTTGGGTCATCAATAACCCGGAAAAAACCGTCTGCTTCCAGAACGATCACATTCCGCTGATGGAGTCTTATCGTGCGGCAGGACCGGCCTACCCGACTGAAGTGATTGACGAATTCGCCACCATTACCTTTGTGCGCGACTGCGGCGAAGACGATAACAACGTTATCAATTGCCCGGCCAGCGACCTGCCGGACAATTTCCCGCAGAATCTGCGTTAAGTCACCCTGCGGCGGGCCGCCCGGTTCGCCGTCTCTTTTCCCCAGCCGTACCGCATTCATACCACCGCTATACGCCTGCGCCGGGCAAAATCAGACATCATCAAATTGAAGTGGAACGCCGTTTTGAAAAATGCAAAAATCACCCGTTCCGCGTGAATACGGCCCGTTTTCACGCTTTACAGAATAACCGTTAACTTTATGGATGAAGAAATATGGATATTTTGCTTAGTCTGGTCAAAACCCCGGCGGTGATTATCGCCATCGTGGCGTTTCTCGGGTTGCTGTTTCAGCGCGCCCCGCTTTCCCGCCTGATTACCGGCACCTTTCTGTCTTTTATCGGTTTTACCATGATAAAAATTGGCGGCAGCATTCTGATGAAAGTGCTGACCGCCTTCAGTTCGCTGTTTTCTCACGCCTTCGATATTGTCGGCGTGGTGCCCAGCAATGAGGCCATCATGGCGGCGACCATTGACAAAATTGGCGCGACCGCCGCGCTGATCCTGTTGTTCGCCATGGTGTTGAATATTCTGTTGGCCCGATTTACCCGGTTGAAATACATCTACCTGTCGCTACATCTGGTGCTGTTCATGGCCTTTGCCTTTACCGCGGTACTGATTCAGCTCAATTACAGCAATACCACCATCATTGTGGTGTCCTCACTGCTGATCGGCGTTTACATGGCCGCGTCGCCCTATATTCTCAGCCGATTCAGCCGCACCATCATCGGCTCCAACGAATACGCCATTTCCCATGCCGCCATCTCGTCCTATGTGTTGGGGTCGTATATGGGAAAATGGTTCGGCAACAAAAACAGCGACACCGAACATCTGACGCTCAGTCAACGCTTCGACTTTCTCCGCGAACCGAATGTGGCCACGCTGTTGACCATGCTGGTGCTGTTGCTGCTTTCCTGCCTGTTCGCCACCCGGCCGCAAATCAGGGACGCGATGGTGATGGTGTACGGCGCGGGCGCTGCGGATAAAAACGTGGTGATTTTCATTCTGGAACAGTCCGCCACCTTCGCCTGCGGTCTTTATCTGGCCAAGGCCGGCGTGAACCTGTTCACGGCTGAAATCGTGCCGGCGTTCAAGGGCTTCGCCAATGTGTTCGCTCCCGGCGCCATTCCGGCGGTCGATGTGATGGTGCTGTTTACCAAAGCGCCCAACGCCACACTGATCGGCTTTCTGATCAGTTTCTCGGTGGAGCTGGTGTGCATTCTGCTGTTCCCGCTGATTGGGCTGCCGATTATCGTGCCCGGCATCATGGCCAGTTTTATCACCGGCGGCGCCGCCGCCATTTTCGGCAACGCCACCGGCGGCGTGCGCGGGGCGGTGATCGCCAGCAGCCTGAATGGCCTGCTGCTGTGCGTGCTGCCGGCGCTGACATTGCCGTTGTTTTCGCATCTTGGCGCGCAGGGCGTCACGTTCGCCGACCCGGATTTCACGCTGCCGGCGCTGATTCTGGATCGTCTGCTGCGCTGGTTTAACTGACGTATTGTTCAGTCCATCCCAAAACACAACGGCAGGCCACCAGGGCCTGCCGTTTTTCTCTGTCATACCGAATACGTCGGCTCAGAAAGTCGTCCAGTTATCCGCTGACGAACTGTCTGAATAACCGGCGGGCAACGCGGCGGGACGAGCGCTGCGATCCGCTATCTGCGCTCTGCTGTCCGCCATGCGCGGGCGAGCGGCAAGCGCCGGCTCATCCTGTGGCGACAGGCGGAATACCGACACCAGCCGCGACAACTTCGCCGCCTCATCTTCCAACGAATTCGACGCCGCAGACGATTCATGCACCATTGAGGCGTTCTGCTGAATGGTGGTATCCATTTCCGATACCGCCGCGCCTATTTGCGCGATGCCGCGGCTCTGTTCATCCGACGCCGAAGCGATTTCGCCCATGATGTCATGTACCCGTTTGACGGATGCCATAATGTCATCCATCGCGCTACCTGCGTCCGACACCAGCACCGTCCCGGTATTCACCCGGGTCACCGATTCTGAAATCAGCCCTTCAATCTCTTTGGCCGCCTGGGAACTGCGCTGCGCCAGATTACGCACCTCGCCGGCCACAACCGCAAAACCGCGCCCCTGTTCCCCTGCGCGCGCCGCTTCCACCGCGGCGTTCAGCGCCAGGATATTGGTCTGGAACGCAATGCTGTTGATGACGGTGGTAATATCGGAAATCTTTTTCGAACTACCGGAAATATCATCCATGGTCTGGATCACCTTGTGGATGATCTCGCCGCCCCGATTGGCGTTACCGGAAGCCTGCTCGGAAATCTGGCTGGCATGCCGGGCATTGTCGGCGTTGTTTTTCACCGTGGCGGTCAACTGCTCCATGCTGGCGGCGGTTTCCACGATCGCCGACGACTGCTGTTCAGTACGCGACGACAGGTCATTGTTGCCGGCAGCGATATCCGAAGAGGCTTTCGCCACGCTGTAGACGCTGTGCCGGATATCGGCGATCAGCTGACGCAATTTTTCAGTCATCGACATCATCGCCAGCGTCAGTTGCCCCAGCTCATCATGACGTTCCACCACCACACTGGCCGACAGATCGCCGCCGGCGATCTTCTCCGCCAGTTTCAGGTTGGCGATCACCGGTCGGGTAATCTGGCGGGTAACCGACCAGGCAATAAATAGCCCCAACACTACAGCGGCGATGCCGGAAATGACCGTCTGGAACACCGAGTTATTGATAATATCGTTGTTACGAACGCCGATTTTTTTGAGAATGCCATCGATATCGCTAATCAGTTTATCGCCGGTCGCCCTGAGCGCGGAATCAGCCGTTCTCAACTGATTAACCTTATCGTTGTATTTCACTCCGCTCTGGTTATAGCGTTCAATTCGGTTACCGAGTTCGCCGACGCTATTTTTAGCCTCCGCAGGGAGCAATCCATTCAGGGTGTCGAAGGATTTTTTCGCCTGATCATACCCCCCCTGCATCGATTTAAACGCCGCCTCACTGCCTTCCTTTTGCAACAGATGCACTTTATCCACCAGTTGTGCGTAGAGCACGGTGGTTTGATGGTACTGACGCAACAGAGTGGTATCGCTTAAACTGGTGTAAAGCGCATCGCTCAGGGCTTCTTTCTGGTCAAGCGCGGCGATCTCTTTGGTGACATCGTTCATGCCGTCAACACTGTTTTTGACACGATCGATATTTTTGGCGTATTCCGTAAAGTCCTGCGCCACATTGCTAAAATCGCTCTGATAAGTCGCATCCCAACGCAGCGCGTTGGCTTTTTCATTTAGCTGACGAGCCTGTTCAAGGTATTTATTCAGGTTGTTGAGGTTGTCATTATTGAGCGTATACGTGAATTTAATACGAGCAATTCGGGTAAGATCAATAAAGTTTCCCATTTCATTCATGATCGAACTTTTGACATACAAATCCTGAATCATGAAAAAACGGACCGAGCTGAAGGCCGACGCCAAAATAACCAGCAGCAGCACAAGGCCAAATCCGCCATACATCTTGTGAGAGATCTTTAGATTTCGCACATAATTCCCAAACACACTCATCCTTGCTTCTCCGACTGGGTGGAAGGCGCCGTGATAAAGGCGACAGATATTTTTACTTATCGGAATAAAATGGTGTTTTTTTAGCAAAATTGGGTGACAGAAATCACATTTCGTGCAAAAAAATGCTCTATTTCAATCAAAAATGATTGGTTGTCATCATCAGCACCGTGATTCTCAACAAAACAAGCCCCTGCCGGAAGGCAAGGGCTGAGCAGTCGGGCAAAAATGTGGTTATTTTGCCGCCAGTAGATTTTTCCCAATCGCCAGCGCCACGCTGGCCTGACGCTGCTGCGCCGGCTCAAACAATTTGTTGTCCACCAGCGTCACCGGCTGGATTTCAACGATACGGCCTTTAACCACGGCGGAGCACAGCGAATGCACCACCTGGTCATTCAGAATGGTCAACAGGCAACGGAATTTGGGTGAGCCATCAGCAACCAGATCCTTTTTTTCCGGCCGGATGCGTTGGCGCAGCATCTCTTTTTCGGAACTGGCGACCACGGCATCCAGTTCACTGTCGCCAGCCACCGCTTGCCCGTTTGCCAACGGCGGCGTATAAATGGTGACCAGCGCCTTACGCTTGGTTGCGGTATCCACATATTCCGCCTGTACCGAATGCTCTTTCGCATCCACCTCCACCCTCTGCCGTTTCAAACCATCGACAACCGTCGGCAGTGCATCGGCCAGTTGTTGCGAGGTATAACCGGCGATCAGATCCGGATTGCTGTTGTCGGCAAAACCATAGAGCGGCATAGCCAGTAACAAACCGCACAGTCCTTTCGTTATCACGCCCTTACTCATTTTCTTCTCTCCTTAATACGCCTGATTTTTTGATATGAACCATCCCCTGATAACACTATATATCGAATTGTTTTTTTATCAGTGTGATAGCGTCAATTTTTACCGCAATTCGGTTGTTCCGAAACGCTATCGCCGATTCGGCGCGACGATCGGTAATCCGCCGTTCGGCTTTTTCCCGACGCTTCCCCTTTCTTACCCTGTTCAACCCGACATGCACGTCAGCGACGAAACCGAAACCCAGAGCCGTCTATACACGCCTTTTGCCGCGCCGCTGCGGGCAAATCACGAAGCAAAAAGTGACAACGTCACTATAAAGACTGGCGCGCCGTACCACGGCAACTATAGTTTTGTTGGGTGACCCGACACCACTCAGTCCTCTGCATGGCCGCCGGTTGCGCGGCGCAGTGAACCAACACGCTGAAAACCCATGACAATGGCAAAGAAGGGAACATCATGAAACTGAAAGCATTGATTCTGTCCAGCCTGTTCGTCAGCGCGATAGCCGGCGCCGCCAGCACCACGGTAACGCTAAAAGAAGCGTTGCCAACCGGAGACGGCAACACGCTCGGCGATATCACCATCACCGAAACAGAATACGGTCTGCTGTTCAGCCCCAATCTGAAAGGATTGCCGCCGGGCATCCACGGCTTCCACGTGCATGCCAACGCCAGCTGTGCGCCGGGCGAGCAGAACGGCAACAAGGTGCCGGCATTGGCGGCCGGCGGCCATCTGGATCCACAAAAAACCGGTCGACACCTTGGCCCTTACAACGACAAAGGACATCTTGGCGACCTGCCAGGGCTGGTGGTTAATGCCGACGGCACCGCCAGTTATGAATTACTGGCGCCGCGGTTGAAGTCGCTGTCGGAGGTGAAAGAACACGCACTGATGATTCACACCGGCGGCGATAACTACGCGGATACGCCGAAAGAGCTGGGCGGCGGCGGTATGCGTATCGCCTGCGGCGTTATCCACTAACATTTTGTCAGTTGATGCGGCCGGAGACAGACGGCTGCATCGCTGACTTCCACACCATTTCCTGACGCCTGATGTTTGCACTGAAGCGTGGAGAACACGCAAATCATTAGAATATATAAACTGTTCCGATAAGTTATGAATGTTCTGCCGCCGATATATCGGCCGATAACAAGCCACGACTGGTCGATGTGATCCCGTACACGGAAATGAGTTTCTTGCTTGTTCTGGTGGTAGTGGGTGATCGGGATCACCCACTGACCTGACGGCATCTCGTAGGATGACTTGGGCTTCCCATTAAATTAATTTAAATATAGGGAGTGGGAATATCATGTCATCTTTCCTGAGCCATATCACAATTCCGGGTTTAAAAAGGAACCGCCCTGCACGCGGGGCCTATCGCTGTGATGCTTTACCCACTTCGCTGTCGGCCCTCGGGTTACCGTCAAAACCGGGGTTACTGCTGGTATTTGTGCCGCCTGAAGCCAATTTCTCGGAGGTTAATCGCGCCTGGCAACGTTTTTCCGCCCCTCATCGCACCGTCATCACCCTCTCGTCCACCGGCGCATTATGTAGTCAGCGACATCACTCCACTTACTGTGACATGGATGGTCCGTATGGCAGTTGGCTGTGGATGCCCCAGTCGCTGATCGCCAAACATGAGGTGCATCTGGTGGATCTGCACATGCATGACAAACCCAATGCCCGCGTCAGGATCGATGCCATCAGGCGGGAATTGGAGCGCCTGGACGTCAGTATGCCGCTCTCCTCGGATAACACGTTTGCGCTGATTTATTGCGATGGCCTGGCCGCGTCGGAAGGGTTTCTGATGCAAGCCTGGTATGCCTGTCGCCGTTTCCCCTGCCTGACTATTGGCGGCGCGGCGGGCGGGCGGCTGGATTTCAGCGGAACCTACATCGGTGCGGATAACGCGGTGTTGCAGGGAAAAGCGGTGATCGTGTTCTGCCAGATGGCGCCCGGTAAGTCCTTTGCGCCGTTCAAGAGCCAGAACTTTACCCCGACGAAACAAAGCTGGCTGGTGGCGGAGGCCGACCCCGTCGCCCGCACGGTTAAATCCGTCTTTGACGCCAACGGTCATGAGCAACCCATCATTGAGGCGATCGCCTCATGTTTACGTTGTCCGCCTGACCAGGTCGGCCAGCATCTGACAGGAAAAACCTTTGCGGTTAAAGTTAATGACGAATACTTCGTCCGCTCTGTCGCATCGATTAAAGAAGACCGCATTGCGTTTTTCTGCGATCTGGAGTTTGGCGACCGTCTGTATCTTATGCAGTCAACGGATTTTTTCGCCACGACAGAGCGGGACTGGCAACAGTTCATGTCGCAATACGGCAAGCCGGATCTTGTCCTGCTCAACGACTGCGTATTACGCCGGGCCGGCAACACCAATCTGGAACAGGCCCATTTTTTTGATCAGATCCCCGCGGCGGGTTTTTCCAGTTTTGGTGAAATTCTGGGCGTGCCGATTAACCAGACGCTATCGGCGCTGGCATTTTTCAGTCGTGACGTTAAAGCGATGACGCATTTCCCGGTCGAATACGCCGCGTACGCCGGCCACTACGCCCAGCGCGCGTTGCGACGCTGGGAAGCCCTGCACGACATTCAGTCTACCGTGGTCAAGCAAGTAGTCGATTACGAGCAGGCGCTGGCGCCATTGTTAACGGCCATGCCGCAACTGGAGCAGGCGACGTTACGGCAAAGCGAGACGCTGGATGTGGCCCAAACCAGTATTCGCGCGATTAGCGACTCCGCTTCGAAGACACAGGAAGCACAGTCCCGGCTTGAAACCGGCCTCAACGATCTGGAGCGTATTTCAAAAGGCATCAGTCATATCACCAGCGGCATTAACGCCATTGCGGATAAAACCAATCTGCTGGCGCTGAATGCGGCGGTGGAAGCCGCGCGCGCCGGCGAGGCGGGCCGGGGATTCGCCGTGGTCGCCGACGAAGTGCGCAAACTGGCCAGCTCATCCAAAGAGCAGGTGGACGCCACCACTCACAGCATCAACGAAGCCGTCGAAACCATCGCGCATATCCGCGCCATTGCACAACAGACGGTAACGACGACAGCACAGATGGCGGATAAAAGCATCTCGGCGGCGAATCAAATCGCCGACATGAGCGCTGAAACAGACAGGGACCGGGCCAATATGACCGCCAACCTGAGCAATCTGAAGGATCTCGCCAGGGGCATGGATGCCATGCAGGATGCCGTCAACCAGTTGACTACTCTGCAAAAACTCGCCTCTTCCTAAACCAGCCGACAGCCGGAGGCGACGGCCGTTTTCCCCCCGCCGCCTCCGCGTTTTCCTGAAAAAATCATGCAGTTTTTATGTGACAGACGGCGCTATTAAAGCGACAATGCTGACCACGCTTAAATCAGGTTATAGCGTCATATTAATTGACCGACGTTTCACAACACGATATCCATGCAGACATTTTTATTTGACACGCTATCTACGCCCATCGGGGAATTATTATTGATTGCCGATGAAAATTATCACCTTAGGGCAGTGGAATGGCGTGAATATGAAGAAAAATTATATCAATCTCTGAATAAGCGTTATCGCCACGATCCGTTCGTGTTAAAAGCCTGTAATAATCCTGGTGGATTAACCGATACTCTGCGCGCCTATTTCGCCGGCGACCTGCATAGCATAGAAACGCTGCCGGTAGCCGCCGCCGGGACGGATTTTCAGCGCCAGGTATGGCAGGCGCTTCGCACTATATCCTGCGGTAGTACAACCACTTACGGCGAGTTGGCCGCCAGACTCGGCCAACCGGGCGCCGCCCGCGCCGTCGGTCTGGCTAATGGCGCCAACCCGATCAGCATCGTGGTTCCCTGCCATCGGGTTATCGGCGCGCAAGGCGCGCTCACCGGTTATGCCGGCGGCATTCATCGCAAACAATGGTTATTAACTCACGAAGGGTATTTGCCGCAGCAAAATTTATTCAATACCGACCATTAACTTACCGTGGATGGCGTGTCGCCAGGGTAAAAAATCCGAATGTGATGGTAAAAATATTAATAAGCTCACTATTTATTGGTCAGTTCCAGAGATAGCGGATCTTATCAGACCCAATAAAAGCTGTTAAAATTGACCGATATCAATTATCGCCTGAGTAAAGTCTATGATTCCTGAAAAGCGAATAATCCGACGCATTCAGTCTGGCGGTTGTGCAATCCATTGTCAGGACTGCAGCATCAGCCAACTGTGTATTCCTTTCACGCTGAACGAGCATGAACTTGACCAGCTCGACAACATCATCGAAAGGAAGAAACCCATCCAGAAAGGGCAAGCGTTGTTCAAGGCCGGTGATGAACTGAAATCGCTGTACGCCATCCGCTCAGGCACCATCAAAAGCTACACCATCACCGAGCAGGGTGATGAACAGATCACCGGTTTCCATCTGGCGGGCGATCTGGTCGGGTTTGACGCCATCGGCAACGCCCAGCATCCCAGCTTCGCTCAGGCGCTGGAAACCTCCATGGTGTGCGAGATCCCGTTTGAAACGCTGGACGATCTGTCCGGTAAGATGCCCAATCTGCGTCAGCAGATGATGCGGCTGATGAGCGGCGAAATCCGTGGCGATCAGGACATGATCCTGCTGTTGTCAAAGAAAAACGCCGAAGAGCGTCTGGCGGCGTTCATTTACAATCTGTCCCGCCGTTTCGCTCAGCGCGGCTTCTCGCCCCGCGAATTTCGCCTGACCATGACCCGTGGCGATATCGGCAACTATCTTGGCCTGACGGTGGAAACCATCAGTCGCCTGCTCGGCCGTTTCCAGAAAAGCGGCATGCTGGCGGTAAAAGGCAAATACATCACTATCGAAAATATCGAGACGCTGGCCGAGCTGGCCGGTACTTCACGTAGCAAAGCGTAACACCGCCTTCCCCTGACCGGATCAATGATTGCTCTGAATTGTCGATCCGGTCTTCATCACCAGTTGTTCAAAGCGATTTCCTTGCGTTACTCTTAACGGGCAGGCTGCAGAGTGACAGCCAACAGGAGGAGCTATGGCGAAGTATCAGAACTTACTGGTAGCTATTGACCCCAATCAGGATGACCAGCCCGCGTTGCGACGGGCCGTTTATCTGGTCCAGCGACTTGGTGGCCGTATCAAGGCGTTTTTGCCTATCTACGACTTTTCCTACGAAATGACCACCCTGCTCTCTCCGGATGAAAGAACCGAGATGAGACAAGGGGTTATCGCCCAACGAACCGAATGGATTGCGGAACAGTGTAAATACTATCTTGATGCGGGAATCGCTATTGATATCAAGGTGGTCTGGCATAACAAACCTTATGAAGCCATTATTCAGGAGGTGATTGCCGGGAAACACGACTTATTGCTCAAAATGGCTCATCAGCACGACCGGCTGGAAGCGGTGATTTTCACCCCAACCGACTGGCAGCTGTTGCGTAAATGCCCCTGCCCGGTGTGGATGGTGAAAGATCAGCCGTGGCCGGAAGACGGCCGTGCGCTGGTGGCGGTCAATCTGGCCAGCGAAGACCCGTATCACGATCCGCTCAATATCAAACTGGTGTCGGAAGCGTTGGATCTGGCTCGTCAGGTCAATCAGACCGAAGTTCATCTGGTGGGCGCCTACCCGGTCACGCCCATCAATATCGCCATCGAATTGCCGGATTTCGACCCCGGTGTTTACAACGGCGCCATTCGTGGTCAGCACCTGCTGGCGATGAAATCGCTGCGACAGAAATTCAACCTGGACGAACGTGTAACCCATGTGGAGAAGGGACTGCCGGAAGAGGTCATTCCCGATCTGGCAGAGCATTTGCAGGCTGGCGTGGTGGTACTGGGCTCGCTGGGGCGCACCGGTTTGTCCGCTGCGTTTATCGGCAACACGGTGGAACATGTCATTGACCACCTGAAGTGCGACCTGCTGGCTATCAAACCGGACGATTTCGTCTCGCCGGTAACCCAGCAGGGAGAAGCCGACAATCCAGATGAAAACGCCTGACGTCCGTCGCGTATACCACCAAATGACAACGGGGGCCAGACGGCCCCCGTTGTGTTCCTGCAACCGACCGCCTTCTGGCGGGATCGGGCTTACAGCGCTTTCAGAATCGCCTCGACGCTTTCCTTGGCATCGCCAAACAGCATCTGGGTATTTTCTTTGAAGAACAGCGGGTTCTGCACACCGGCATAGCCGGTATTCATCGAACGCTTGAACACAATCACGTTTTGCGCCTTCCACACTTCCAGCACCGGCATACCGGCAATCGGGCTATGCGGATCTTCCTGCGCCGCCGGATTGACGGTGTCGTTGGCGCCAATCACCAGCACGGTGTCGGTCTCGGCGAAATCATCATTGATTTCATCCATTTCCAGCACGATGTCGTAAGGCACCTTGGCTTCCGCCAGCAGAACGTTCATATGTCCCGGCAAACGCCCGGCGACCGGGTGAATACCGAAGCGCACATTAACGCCGCGTGCCCGCAGTTTGGCGGTAATGTCATGCACCGGATACTGCGCCTGCGCCACCGCCATGCCGTATCCCGGCGTAATGATCACCGAAGTGGAGTTTTTCAGCAGTTCCGCCACCTCTTCCGCCGTGGTTTCACGATGCTCGCCAACCGCTTCATCACTGCCAGTAGAAGAACCGTCGGTACCGAAACCGCCGGCAATCACGCTAATGAACGATCGGTTCATCGCCTTGCACATGATGTAGGACAGGATGGCGCCGGAAGAACCCACCAGCGCGCCGGTAACGATCAGCAGATCGTTGCTCAGCATGAAGCCCGCCGCCGCCGCGGCCCAACCGGAATAGGAGTTCAGCATGGAAACCACCACCGGCATGTCCGCGCCGCCGATAGACGCCACCAGATGCCAGCCAAACGCCAGCGCAATCAGCGTCATCAGCAACAGCGCAAACACCTGCATGGCTACGCTTCCGGTTTTAACAAACACCAGCAACAGTAGGAATGACAATACCAGCGCCAGCAGATTCAGCTTATGACGATTAGGCAGCATCAGCGGTTTGGATGAGATCAGACCGCGCAGTTTGCCAAACGCGACGATCGAGCCGGTAAAGGTCACCGCACCGATGAAAATCCCCAGAAACACTTCGGTCAGGTGGATATTTTCCATGATCGGGTCAGCAATATCGCCTTCGCCGATAAAGCTGTTAAAACCGACCAGCACCGCCGCAAAACCGACAAAACTGTGCAGAATCGCCACCAGTTCCGGCATTTCGGTCATTTCCACCTTGCGGGCCAGATGCACGCCGATAGCGCCACCAATCACCATCGCCGCGATAATCCATCCCACGTTGCCGGCGTTCGGCCCCAGAATGGTCGCCAGCAGCGCAATGGTCATCCCGCTGATGCCGAAAATGTTCCCCTGACGGGACGTCTCGTGTTTGGATAAGCCAGCCAGGCTGAAAATAAACAAAATTGCAGCAACGATATACGCTGCCGTCACTAGTCCTCCAGACATCCGTTACCCCTTAATTCTTGCGGAACATTTTCAGCATGCGCTGAGTGACGGTAAACCCGCCGAAAATATTGATGCTGGCGATCAGCACGGCGATGAAGGAGAAAAAGGACACCCATCCACCATGCCCGATCTGCAACAACGCGCCCACCACAATGATGCCGGAAATAGCATTGGTGACCGACATCAACGGCGTATGCAACGCGTGGCTGACGTTCCAGACCACGTAGTACCCCACCACGCAGGACAGCGCAAATACGGTGAAGTGCGACAGGAACTCTTTCGGCGCCACATTCGCCAGCCAGCCAAACAGCACAATAGCGATTGCGATGAAAATGAATTTTTTCCAGGGCGACGCAGGCTTAGCGTCCTGCTGCGCGACGGCGGCGGCGGCCGGTTTGGCCTGCTGCGGCTGAGCGGAAACCTGAATCGGCGGCGCCGGCCAGGTGATTTCGCCAGACTTGATGACCGTCACGCCACGGATGACGTTGTCGTCGAAATCGATATCGATCTCGCCGTTTTTCTCTTTGCACAGAAGCTTCAGCAGATTCACCAGATTGGTGCCGTACAGCTGTGAAGATTGCGTCGACAAACGGCTCGGCAAATCGGTATAACCGATGATTTTCACACCATTTTCCGTTACCGTGACCCGATCCGCGACGGTCAGTTCGCAGTTGCCGCCGGTCTGGGCCGCCAGGTCGACAATCACGCTGCCGGGCTTCATACCCTGCACCATTTCTTTGGTGATCAGGCGTGGCGCCGGTTTGCCTGGGATCAGCGCGGTGGTGACAATAATATCCACCTCTTGCGCCTGCGCCGCGAACAACGCCATTTCAGCTTTGATAAAGGCTTCGGACATCACCTTGGCGTAGCCGTCGCCGCTGCCGGCTTCTTCTTCGAATTCCAGTTCCAGGAACTCGGCGCCCATACTTTTAACCTGCTCTTTCACTTCGGGGCGGGTATCGAACGCACGCACAATGGCGCCCAGGCTGCCTGCCGCGCCAATCGCGGCCAAGCCAGCCACACCGGCGCCGATAATCAGCACCTTAGCCGGCGGCACTTTACCTGCGGCCGTGATCTGACCGGTGAAGAAACGGCCGAATTCATGCGCGGCTTCAACAATAGCGCGATAGCCGGCAATATTCGCCATCGAACTCAGCGCATCCATGGACTGGGCGCGCGAAATACGGGGCACGGAATCCATCGCCAGCACCGTCACCTGGCGCGCCGCCAGCGTTTCCAGCAATGCCGGGTTCTGTGCCGGCCAGATGAAGCTGATAATCGTGCTGCCGGCACGGGTCAATTCGACTTCCTCATCCAGCGGGGCATTAACCTTGAGCAGGATATCGCTCTGCCAGACAGCCGCTGTATCCAGAATCGTCGCGCCGGCTTGCTCGTAAGCCTCATCCTCAAAACTGGCGAGTTTTCCAGCCCCACGCTCAATGGCGACCTCAAAGCCCAGTTTCAGCAGTTGCTCCACCGTTTTTGGCGTGGCTGCGACACGGGCTTCATTGGCCAACCTCTCTTTTGGTACACCAATACGCATTGTGAATCCCTTTTCGTTGTCACGAAGGTTTTATATGGTTGTGTCAATCACCTAAAAACTAACTTGTCGCCGTTGCCAGCACCCTCGGCGATAGCGATAAGTCCCTTTATAACCTACTTAAAATGGAATTAATGATCCACCGCTAAAACCATTTGGTTCTAAAAGCAGAATTTTGGCAGGTTACGATGCTTATTTGTGGTCAAAAATCACAGCTAAAACAGATTTTTCTACCATTATTACCACGTCAATGTTTCGAGCCATCTCACAAAAAGACCCTGTTAACGCTTTGTTAAGAGCATTAATTCCGATAAATATCGTTTATAAAAGGAATTCGGTTATTAATAGTGATTATTTCCATTTTTCTCTTCTTCCATTATCACTCGGTGGTTTTGCGGGATTTGGCTTAAAATGCAGAGGCATAACGTCAGGTTCCGTGCCATAATCAGCGGCTACCACAGAAGATGGCTTGGTACGTATTTACCGTATGCGTCAGGCGAAAGGATTTTTTATGAAGCTGAAAACTAGCGTTGTTGCATCCACTCTTTTATCAATAGTAGCGTTTTCGGCGCAGGCTGCGCAGGAACTTACGCCAGAGAAAGCAGAATCACTAAAACCCTTTGAGCGTATTACCTTTCTAGGTCGTTACGATGCCATTTACGAAGCGGCGGCCGATGCCTCTAAAAAGGCGGATGAGCGCGGCGCGGCGGCTTTTTATATTCAAAGCACCTCGGAAGTGAACGGCGGACGTTGGGCTGTCACTGTGGATCTGTACCACAAGGACGCGCCGGAAGCGACCAAAGACACGAGTTACCGTGAATTCAGCGGCGTGAAAGAACTGCCGAAAGATGAAGCGGTACGTCTGGAACCCTATGACACCGTCACGGTCACCGGCTATTTCGGCAACCAGCCGGAAGTCAATGAATCCATCGGCAAAGCAGCCAAACAGAAAAACGCTTATTCCTTCTATATCGTGCGTCAGGTCGATATCAACTCCAGCGGCGCAACCCAGTCCATCACCGCTTTCGTCTACAAGAAAGATGCGCCGAAACGTCAGGTGCAAAGCCCGGATGCCATTCCGGCAGACTCTGAAGCCGGTAAAGCCGCGATTGCCGCTGGCGGCGTAGCGGCTTCCAAAGTGGAAATCCCCGGCGTGGCGACGTCTTCCAGCCTGAGTAACAAGGTCGGCAATTTCTTCCAGACCCAGTCGTCATCAGGTGGCTCACGTTATACCGTCACCATGCCCGATGGCACAAAAATTCAGGAACTGAATAACGCGACTGCTGCACAGATGGCGCCGTTTGATTCCATTACTCTGCGCGGTAGTTTCAATAGCCCGACCGATATCTCCGAAGAGGTTGCCAAACAGGCAGCGAAAAAAGGCGCCAAGTTCTACCACATCACCAAAGAGTGGCAGGAAAAAGGCGACCACTACACCATCGGCGCAGATTTGTACAAATAACCATTTGTGCACATAGCTATTACGCGATGCATAAAAAAACCGCCAGTTGGCGGTTTTTTTGTATCTTGCAGACGGCTCAGTTGCTGGTATCCAGTTCCGGGAAGCTTTTGACCAGATCATCGATCGCTTTCATCTGCTGCAGGAACGGTTCCAGTTTATCCAGCGGCAAAGCGGAAGGACCGTCACACATGGCGCTATTCGGCTCAGGATGGGCTTCAATAAACAGCCCCGCAATCCCGACCGCCATACCGGCACGCGCCAGTTCAGCCACCTGGGCACGGCGTCCGCCAGACGCGGCGCCGAACGGATCGCGACATTGCAGCGCGTGGGTCACATCGAAAATCACCGGCGCGCCGTGGGAAACCTGCTTCATAACATTAAAGCCCAGCATATCCACCACCAGGTTGTCGTAACCAAAGTTGCTGCCGCGATCGCACAGAATTACCTGCTCGTTGCCGCCCTCGCGGAATTTATCCACGATATTGCCTACCTGCCCCGGGCTGATGAACTGCGGTTTTTTGATGTTGATGACCGCGCCGGTTTTCGCCATCGCTTCCACCAGATCGGTCTGGCGAGCAAGGAACGCCGGCAACTGAATCACATCCACCACCTCGGATACCGGTTGTGCCTGCTGCGGTTCATGCACGTCGGTAATGATTTTCACGCCAAAAGTTTGCTTCAGTTCCTGGAAAATCTTCATCCCTTCTTCCAGACCCGGACCACGGTAAGAGTGGATGGAGGAGCGGTTCGCCTTATCAAAAGACGCCTTGAAGACATAGGGGATGCCCAGTTTCTGCGTTACCGCGACATAGTGTTCGCAAATCCGCATCGCCAGATCGAGGGATTCGAGCACATTCATGCCACCAAACAGTACAAACGGCAGAGAGTTGGCAACCGGGATATCTCCGATGTTAACCACTTTATTGTTCATAAACTTACCTTATTGTCGGATAAATCAGATGATCGGGGTTCAGGCGCTTTCCCGAACTAGTGCAGCACAATCTGCTTCTGCTCGATGGAGTGGATCTGCACCTTGATCATTTCGCTAACCGGATCTTCCGGGCATTGTTCCACGAAATAGCTCAGGTCTGACAAGGCGATATGGTCGCACTCCAGCTGTGCGTAAATCAGGCCGCGGTCACGGATTTCATACGGATCTTCCGGATCGAACTGCAACACGGCTTCACTGGCGCGCAACGCCAGCTCCATCTGTTTCTCTTCCATCAACGCGACCTTGAGCGTATCCAGCAGCTTGCGGACAATCATCACGTTTTCCGCCTCATCCAGATCGCTATCCATCAGCCTGGCGGAAAGACCAATGTTGCCTTTTAGCCACACTTCCAGCACGTGTTCGCTCAGCGTGTCGCCGTTCAGCGGATTAATCAGCCACATTTCATCGTCGAGCCAGTCGGCGCGTAGAATCAGTTGGGTAGGGAAAATTACCGGCATCAGCGGCAGCCCCAGCTGATTGGCAATATGCAGGAAGATGATTCCCAACGACACCGGCATCCCCTGTCGGGTCGCCAGCACGTTGTCCAGCCACAGGACATCGGACAAATGGTAAACGCCGCTGGCGCCGCCAAAGCCCCAGGTATGGAAGAAGAGCTCAATGAGCTGCTCCAGCTGTTGATCCTGATCCAGATCGGCGGAGATGGCCGCCCGCGCTTCTTCAACGAGTTGCTGCAGATTTTGTCTCACTTCCTGCGCGGAAAAATCACGGCGTATTGACTGGGAAACCAGAATCACGCCTTCACTTAAGGGTGACTGGTTAAATTCAAAATCAGCAATAGAACTCATAGTTATTCCATCAAGCAAAGATAACGTCAGCTGCACGGCTGAAAAAGCAAACTTCTCTATCGGCCCATGCATGCCTTGCGGGTGCGGAAGCCAGCGGATCAGATAATAATGCCAAACCTGGCGCTCGTCAGCAGGTCTGTCCGGAACGACAAGCGATAATCATGGCTAATCATTACCAATGTGATCCTGCTCAAGCCCCGATGACACAGGCTGAGGTCGCACTCAACACACGCAGGTCGCCCCAGCGGGCCATTGCCCCAGCGTCACCCGCTCATTATCGCCATAATCGCGGCAGGTTTTCACCTGCACAAAACCGTACTGCGTCAGTAATGCCCGTACCGCATCGCCCTGCTGCCAGCCATGTTCCAGCAGCAACCAGCCGTTATCCAGTAAAAATGCCCCCGCCTGCCGGATAATCTGCCGTAAATCGGCCAGCCCCGCCTCTCCCGCCACCAGCGCGCCGGCAGGCTCGAAGCGCACATCGCCGCGCGACAAATGCGGGTCATGCTCGTCGATATACGGCGGATTGCTGACAATCAGAGCGAAACGTTGTCCATCCAGCGGCGAAAACCAGTCTCCCGGCAAAAACCGGGCGTTGGCGATCCCCAACTGGCTGGCATTATGACTGGCCAACGCTACCGCGTCGGGCTGGCGATCAATCCCCACCACCTGACAATCCGGCCGCTCATGCGCAATCGCCAGCGCAATCGCCCCGGTGCCGGTGCCCAAATCCAGCACAGATGAGGCGCCGGTGGGTAAATGCGCCAGCGCCTGCTCGACCAGACACTCGGTATCCGGCCGCGGGATCAGCGTCGCGGGCGATACGGCCAGCGGCAGCGACCAAAACTCCCGCTGCCCGACCAGATAGGCAATCGGCTCGCCGGTGGCGCGACGCGCCAGCAAGGCTTCAAGCACCGGGATCTCTTCGTCGGTTAAAGCGGTTTCACCAAAAGCCAGCAGAAACGTACGGCGTTTACCGGTCACATGTTCCAGTAGGATCTCGGCGTCTCGTTTCGGGCTGTCACTGCCCTGCAGCCGGGCCGCCGCCTGTTTCAGCCAGTGCTGATAATTCATTGATCCTGCTCGGCCAGCGCCGCCAGTTGATCCGCCTGATATTCCTGCACGATAGGCTGAATCAACATATCCAGTTTGCCTTCCATCGCTTCGTCCAGCCGGTAGAGCGTCAGGTTGATGCGGTGATCGGTCACCCTTCCCTGCGGAAAGTTATAGGTGCGGATACGGTCGGAGCGGTCGCCGCTGCCCAACAAGTTACGCCGGGTTGAGGCTTCTTCCTGCTGACGTTTTTTCATTTCCGCGGCGCGAATACGGGCCGCCAGCACCGACAACGCCTTGGCTTTGTTCTTGTGCTGTGAACGCTCATCCTGACACTCCACCACAATGCCGGTCGGCAAATGGGTGATACGGATAGCGGAATCGGTAGTGTTGACGTGCTGCCCACCCGCGCCGGAGGAGCGGAAGGTATCGATTTTCAGATCGGAAGGGTTGATATCCGGCAGTTCCGCTTCCGGCACTTCCGGCATGACCGCGACGGTACAGGCGGAGGTATGGATACGCCCCTGCGACTCGGTGGCCGGCACGCGTTGCACCCGGTGACCGCCGGACTCGAATTTCAACTGGCCGTAGGCGCCGTCGCCCACCACCTTGGCAATCATCTCTTTATAGCCGCCGTGTTCGCCGTCGTTTGCGCTCATGATTTCAATCTTCCAGCGACGGGATTCGGCATAACGGCTGTACATACGGAACAAATCGCCGGCAAACAGCGCGGCTTCATCGCCACCGGTGCCGGCGCGGATTTCGAGGAAACAACCGCGTTCATCATCCGGATCCTTCGGCAGCAGCAACACCTGCAGTTGCTGTTCCAGTTCTTCGCTGGCCGCTTTGGCCGCTTTCAGTTCGTCCTGCGCCAAATCGCGCATTTCGGGGTCATCCAGCATCAGTTCGGCCGTGGCAAGATCATCCTGCGTCTGCTGCCAGCGCTGAAAGCAACGAGTAATGTCGGTAAGTTGCGCGTACTCGCGGGACAACGCCCGGAAACGGTCCATATCGGCAATCACGCTGGGTTCTCCCAGCAGCGCCTGCACTTCTTCATGGCGCTCTTGTAACGCTTCCAGTTTGGCAACAATAGAAGACTTCATGCGGGCGGTTCAATCCTGTGTTGAATCATTATGGGGGAAGAAGAATGCTAGTTCAGACCGAGGCTGTCACGCAAAATCTGCAAACGCTCCAGATCGCCGTCGCGGGCGGCCTGTTGCAATGACCGGGTGGGAGCATGAATCAGGCGGTTGGTCAGCCGGTGCGCCAGTTCCTGTACGATGGCATCTACATCGCCGCCATTCTGTATCGCCGCCAGCGCTTTGGCGGTCATGTCCTCGCGCAGGCGATCCGCCTGAGAGCGATAATCGCGGATGGTGTCCACCGCCGCCTGCGCGCGCAGCCAGGCCATGAACTCCGAGCACTCCTGCTGCACGATGGACTCAGCCTGAATGGCCGCCGCTTTGCGCTGCGCCAGATTGTGCTGAATGATGGCCTGCAGGTCGTCGACGCTATACAGATAAATGTTCGGCAGCCGCCCTACTTCAGGTTCGATGTCGCGCGGAACGGCGATATCCACCATCAGCATCGGCTGATTACGGCGGGTTTTCATCGTACGCTCCATCATCCCTTTGCCGATGATGGGCAGCGTACTGGCGGTGGAACTGATGACAATGTCCGCCTGCGGCAAATACGCATCCAGTTCCGCCAGCGTAATCACGTCGGCACCCACTTCTTCCGCCAGCGCCTGAGCGCGCTCGCGCGTCCGGTTGGCAATCACCATCCGCTTCACGCGGTGTTCGCGCAGATGGCGGGACACCAGCTCGATGGTTTCGCCTGCGCCCACCAGCAGCACATTGACGTCGGCCAAAGATTCGAAGATCTGCCGCGCCAGCGTACAGGCGGCAAACGCTACCGACACCGCGCTGGCGCCGATATCGGTTTCGGTACGCACCCGTTTGGCGACGGTAAACGATTTCTGGAACATGCGCTCCAGATCGCCGGACAGCGAACGTTCGCGCTGAGAATCGGCAAACGCTTTCTTGACCTGCCCCAGAATCTGGGGTTCGCCCAGCACCAGCGAATCCAGCCCGCTGGCGACGCGCATCAGATGACTAACAGCAGCGTTGCCTTCATGCCAGTAGAGATTTTTGCGGATTTCCTCAGGATTGAGCCGGTGATAATCACACAGCCAGGCAATCAGTTGCTCGTGCCGGTTTTCCTGCTCGTCCACGCTGAGATAGAGTTCGGTACGGTTGCAGGTGGAAAGCAACACGCCGCCCTGAACTAACGGTTGCTGTAACAGACTGTGCAGCGCCTGCCCCTGTCTGTCCGGAGAGAACGCTACGCGCTCCCGCAGAGAGACTGGTGCTGTTTTATGATTGATGCCAAGCGCAAGCAGGGTCATGGTTTACAGAGTAATCCCGGTGTTAGTATGGGTTTCATCTGAGGGGCATTCTACTTGAAGCCTGCGGGCAAGAAAAGTGACCCAGGGCAACCGCGTTCACGTTGTCGCCAGCGCGCCGGGCAGCATCACAGGCATTGACGCTGCCAGCCAACCCCGCTAGCGTGACGCCTTGTTGTGAACCCATGATGCTTGTAACAGGACCTTTTCGACATGCCCAATAATCCCGTTCGCGCCTTACGGTTACTGCCTTTGGCGAGTGTGTTACTGACTGCCTGTACCCTGACGCAGCCCACCTTGCCGGGTAAAAAACCGACCTCTCCCGAGTGGCGCGAGCATGAGCAAAAAGTGCAGAATCTGACCAACTATCAGACCCGCGGCTCATTCGCCTATATTTCCGATAGGAAAAAGCTGTATGCCCGTTTCTTCTGGCAGCAATTTTCGCCGCAGCGTTACCGTCTGCTGCTGACCAGCCCGCTGGGCAGTACCGAACTGGAACTGCAGGCCGGCGCGAACAGCGTTCAAATTACCGACGGTCAGGGCAAGCGCTATGTGGGTAAAGACGCGCAATACATGGTTCAGCAGCTAACTGGCATGGCTATTCCGCTCGATAATTTGCGCCAGTGGATGCTCGGCCTGCCGGGCGACGCGCAGGATTTCGCACTGGATGAGCGCGCCCTGCTGCGCAGCGTAAACTATCAGCAGGGCGACCAGCACTGGAGCGTGTCCTATCAGTCCTATACCGATGGTCCGCTGCCGTTGCCGCAAAGCCTGGAACTGACTCAGGGCGAGCAGCGCATCAAACTGAAAATGGACAACTGGACGACGCAATAAATCATGGCGACCGCATACAATCGCTGGCCTTCCCCGGCCAAGCTGAATCTGTTTTTGTACATCACCGGCCGCCGCCCGGACGGATACCATAATCTGCAGACGCTGTTTCAGTTTCTGGATTACGGCGACACCCTGACCATCACCCCGCGTCAGGATCAGCACATTGTGTTGTCGACGCCGTTGCCCGGCGTCCCCGATGAACAAAATCTGGTGGTTCGCGCCGCTCGCCAGTTGCAGACCTATTGTCAACAGGCGGGGTTACCGTTTGCCGGCGCCGACATCGCCGTCGACAAACGTCTGCCGATGGGCGGCGGCTTGGGCGGCGGTTCGTCAAACGCCGCCACCGTATTAGTGGCGCTGAACCAGTTGTGGCGCTGCCAGATACCGGTCGACACGCTGGCCGCACTGGGCCTGAAGCTGGGAGCGGATGTCCCGGTGTTCGTGCATGGGCACGCCGCGTTCGCCGAAGGCGTGGGAGAACAGCTGACACCCGTGTCGCCGCCGGAAAAATGGTATCTGGTGGTTCATCCCGGCGTCAGCATTCCGACCCCGCTCATCTTTGCCGATCCGGATTTGACGCGAGATACGCCGGTACGCCCGCTGTCACAATTACTGACACAAACTTTCAGCAACGATTGTGAAGCCGTCGCAAGAAAACGTTTTCGTGAGGTTGAAGAGCGACTTTTATGGCTGTTAGAATACGCACCGTCGCGCCTGACCGGCACCGGCGCTTGCGTGTTTGCCGAATTCGACACCGAGTCCGCCGCTCGTCAGGTGCTAAACCGGGCCCCGGAAGGATTATTGCATGGCTTTGTTGCGCGTGGTGTTAACGTTTCCCCGCTGCAACGGCGGCTTTCCGGGCAATCTAAGGATTGCTAAAACACCACCGCCGACCGTGATGTTCTAGCGATCTTTTCCATACACCCGTATGTATATCCTGCTTGCGGTACGACACACGGCCTTCCGCAGGCGGATATTTCTCTGGACGCAAGCTTGAGGTTCTTCTCGTGCCTGATATGAAGCTTTTTGCTGGTAACGCCACACCGGAACTAGCACAACGTATTGCCAACCGTTTGTACACCAGTCTGGGCGACGCTGCTGTTGGTCGTTTTAGCGACGGCGAAGTCAGCGTACAAATCAACGAAAATGTACGCGGTGGTGATATTTTCATCATCCAGTCGACCTGTGCTCCCACCAATGACAATCTGATGGAGCTGGTCGTTATGGTTGATGCCCTGCGCCGCGCTTCCGCAGGACGTATTACCGCTGTTATCCCCTACTTCGGCTATGCCCGTCAGGATCGCCGTGTGCGTTCCGCCCGCGTGCCGATTACCGCCAAAGTTGTGGCTGACTTCCTCTCCAGCGTCGGCGTTGACCGTGTCCTGACGGTGGATCTCCACGCCGAGCAGATTCAGGGGTTCTTCGACGTGCCGGTGGACAACGTGTTCGGCAGCCCGATCCTGTTGGAAGACATGTTGCAACAGAATCTGGACAACCCGATCGTCGTTTCTCCGGATATCGGCGGCGTGGTTCGCGCCCGCGCTATCGCCAAACTGCTGAACGACACCGATATGGCGATCATCGACAAGCGCCGCCCGCGCGCCAACGTCTCTCAGGTGATGCACATCATCGGTGACGTAGCCGGCCGCGACTGCGTGCTGGTCGACGACATGATCGACACCGGCGGCACCTTGTGCAAAGCGGCGGAAGCCCTGAAAGAGCGTGGCGCCAAACGCGTCTTCGCTTACGCCACCCATCCGATTTTCTCTGGCAACGCTTACGAGAACATCAAGAACTCTGTTATTGATGAAGTGATTGTCTGCGATACCATTCCGCTGTCAGAAAATATCAAATCGCTGCCTAACGTACGCACGCTGACCTTGTCAGGCATGCTGGCGGAAGCCATCCGCCGTATCAGCAACGAAGAATCCATTTCTGCGATGTTTGAGCACTAATCGATATTTTCGCTGCAAATAACTACGCCATCGGATAATCATCATCCGATGGCGTTTTTACTGGCAGCGAAAAATATTTCCGGGTTTTGACCGAGACACCGAACCAGCAGCCGATTCTTAGCCGCGTGGAACTATCGGCTATGCAGTCGTTTTTTACCGTGTCCTGGCTTGTAACGCCTTGACCACTGCTTCTCCCAGCGCCGTTGCCGAAGCTGGATTTTGTCCGGTGATCAGGCGGCCATCCACCACGACTTTGTTCTCAAATATGGGGGCCTGTTCAAACCTGGCGCCGCCCTTTTCCAAAGCGCTTTCCAGTTCAAATGGAACGATCTTGTCGTACTGACGCGAAACCTCTTCCTCAGCGGTGAACCCCGTGAGACGACGGCCTTTAATTAAGTTTTCACCGTTGCTGAGTTTCACGTTTATGAGCCCTGCGGGACCATGACAAACGGCACTAATAATGTCGTTATTTTCATACATAGCCCGCACAATGCGACTAAGTTCGGCGTTATTTACAAAATCCCACATCGGGCCATGACCGCCGACAAGCAGAATCGCAGAATATTTTGATGGGTCGATATCCGATAGTTTAATCGTTTGCCCCAGCTTGTTTCGGTGACGAGGATTGGTCCAGAAATCCAGACTGGCCTGATCTTTCAAATCAAAACCATCGAAAGGCGCCAAACCGCCTTTGGGACTGGCGATATCAAAATCAAGGCCCGCTTTATCAAACACCTTAACCGGATGAGTCAGTTCTGGAAACCAAAACCCGCCGACGAGATTCTCGGTTTTCTTATCCAGACTGGAAACGACGATGAGTATTTTTTCTTGCTTTTGAGTGTCCTGAGCTGCCTCCGCAACGATAGAAGCCGTGAATGCGGTAATTGCGACGATGAGACGAACGAAATACTTTGCAAGTGACATATGATTTCCTTCAGGTTGTTGGAGTTGTCCTCACTGTATCCAAGTTCAATAACCAGAAGTAGACAGCTAAAACGGGACAGATTGTTTAAAAAAACAGGCCAATAATCTTGTATTGATGAGGATTATTACCACAGAATGTCAATATGCGGACGAGCTAAAACAGATGAGAATGCAAGATGAGCCAGGACAATAACTTTGATGGATTGCAGGAATTTCTAGCCATCTCGAAAAGGCTCAGTATCCGGAAGGCGGCTCTTGATCTTGGCAAAACACCGGGGGCCATCAGTCTGGCGCTACAGAAACTGGAACACCGTCTCGGCGTACTGCTCTTTCATAGAACAACCCGCAAAATGGCACTGACAGAAGCAGGAAAAAACCTGCTTTTGAAGATTGAACCTGCCGCGCGTGCAATTGCAACCAGCCTTGAAGATACCATTCAGTCGTCCAGAGCGCCTGCCGGCACATTGCGGTTGATTGTGGAACGCCTGGCCTTACCGCATGTCATCGAGCCTCTACTGCCCGCATTTCGTCAGGCGTGGCCAAATGTAAACCTGGACATTACCGTCAGTAATCGTCACAACAATTTTATTTCTGAAGGTTATGATGCCGGTATTTTGATCGGTTCATACATTGAGCAGGATATGATTGCAATTAGGCTTTCCAAACCTTTCCAATGGGCCGTTTTTGGATCACCCGCCTATTTCAAAGCAAAGGGGAAGCCCAACGTTACCAGCGATCTTGTTCATCATGAATGCATCCGGTTTCGTCGCCCGGAAAAAGGCGATATTTACCGTTGGGAGTTTATTGAGAACAATGAAACAGTACGAATTGATCCGGCTGGCCCTATTACTGTCAACGATGGCGAGCTTATGCGTAGCCTTGCCGTTAAAGGGGTTGGACTCATTTATTCTTCTACGTTTCATACTTCGCGCGAACTGGCAATGGGAACGCTGGAGCCTGCGCTGCTTGACAGTTCTCCAGGCAATGATGGTCTTTTTCTCTACTTTTCCAAAGCGGGCAGAAATCAACCCAAGCTGCGTGCCTTTATCGATATATGCTCACGTACAATGAATATTTGAGTAAATATAATTCCCCCCCCATTAACATCATAGGGTTATATGCTGATTTTTAAGCATTAACGTTGTGGGTGTACGCCACCGTATTCAGCCACTACCAGGTTAAAATCAACTTTTTGCTAAATAAGGAAGTTGTCTATCGTTCCTAAATAGCCATGTGAGCACATAATATTATCCTTGCTCTTATCTGCCTTTCCGCTTTATCCGGTCAACGTTATGCGCCAGAATGGAAAAGGATAACCCATTAATATGCAGAACTATTTATAGATGCCGTTCGCGGCGGCAGCGCTTATCAAAGTGCTTCAGCCACCAATAACGATCCGTCACGTTTTCCCGCCCGCCAATACGCGCGCCGGCCAGCCACAGAATAGCACCGGCAAAAATAGCCAGCAGTTCTATATAATAGAGCGAACCCGGCAAATTCAATTCAGGCAGCTGATTGGCAATCGAATAGGCTATTCCGGCAATCATAAGCAACATACCTAATCCCATAAATGCGTTGCCTACCATCACAGCATTTCTACGTTTCATATTTCACCTCCAGAAATATCCAGTGGAAATAATCAGAATATTGCTGCGTGTCTTTCTGATCTGTTCACAGTATAAACAGCACTTCACAATGGGGTTGCGTGAAGGATCACATGTTGGTGATCAACTTCCCCTGAGTTAAACTAACGACTTTGCCAATTATCCCGGTGAGTTGCGTTGCCTCCGGCGGCACCCAATCCGGAAACGTATCGCGTGAGTCGTATCGAATTATGAGTGGTATTAAACTGTGAGTGGCATCAAATTGATTGTAGGTCTGGCCAACCCCGGCGCCGAATACGCCGCCACCCGCCATAACGCCGGCGCCTGGTACGTTGACCGTCTGGCGGAAGCCTACCGGCAGTCGCTGAAAGAAGAGAGCAAGTTTTTCGGCTATACCGCGCGCCTGACGCTGGCAGGCAAGGATGTGCGCCTGCTGGTGCCCACCACGTTCATGAACCTGAGCGGCAAAGCGGTGGCGGCGATGGCGACCTTTTACCGTATCGCGCCGGATGAAATTCTGGTGGCGCATGATGAACTGGATCTGCCGCCCGGCGTCGCCAAACTGAAGCTCGGCGGCGGTCACGGCGGCCACAATGGGCTGAAGGATATCGTCAGCAAACTCGGCAACAACCCCAATTTTCACCGGTTGCGCATCGGCATCGGCCATCCGGGCGATAAAAACAAGGTGGTGGGATTTGTGCTGGGTAAGCCGCCCACCAGCGAACAGGCGCTGATCGATCAGGCGATTGACGAATCATTGCGCTGCACCGATATCCTGATGAAGGAAGACATGATCAAAGCTATGAACCGTCTGCACGCGTTCAAAGCGTCGTAATGGGCGATCGGGCGGATCGAGTTCATGCCGCATTATGTGTATAATTGGCATCAAGACTGACTTTTTCCATTCTGACAGGCTTTTTGCAACGAAAGTCTGATGATTAGTGATTTTTAAGGTGACATAAACATGGGATTCAAATGCGGTATCGTTGGGCTGCCTAACGTGGGTAAATCCACTCTGTTCAACGCGCTGACCAAAGCCGGCATCGAAGCGGCCAACTTTCCGTTTTGTACTATCGAGCCTAACACCGGCGTAGTGCCGATGCCGGACCTGCGCCTCGACCAGTTGGCCGAGATTGTCAAACCACAGCGTACCGTCCCCACCACCATGGAGTTTGTGGATATCGCCGGTCTGGTAAAAGGCGCGTCCAAAGGCGAAGGTTTGGGCAACCAGTTCCTGACCAACATCCGTGAAACCGAAGCCATCGGCCACGTGGTGCGCTGTTTTGAAAACGACAACATCATCCACGTTTCGGGCAAGGTCAATCCGGCTGACGATATCGATACCATCAACACCGAGCTGGCGCTGTCGGATCTGGACACCTGTGAGCGTGCGCTGCACCGTGTACAAAAGAAAGCTAAAGGCGGCGATAAAGACGCCAAAATTGAACAAGCGGCGCTGGAAAAATGCCTGCCGCAGCTGGAAAAAGCCGGCATGCTGCGCGCATTGGACCTGAGTACGGAAGAGAAAGCAGCCATTCGTTACCTGAGCTTCCTGACGTTGAAGCCAACCATGTACATCGCCAACGTCAACGAAGACGGCTTCGAGAACAACCCGTATCTGGATCAGGTGCGTGAAATCGCCGCCAAAGAAGGTTCTGTGGTTGTTCCCGTCTGTGCTGCCGTGGAATCGGACATCGCCGAGCTGGACGACGCCGAGCGCGACGAATTCATGGCCGAGTTAGGTCTGGAAGAGCCGGGGCTGAACCGCGTGATCCGCGCCGGTTATGAGTTGCTTAACCTGCAAACTTACTTCACCGCCGGGGTGAAAGAAGTCCGCGCCTGGACCATCCCGGTCGGCGCCACTGCCCCGCAGGCGGCCGGTAAAATCCACACCGACTTCGAGAAAGGTTTTATCCGCGCCCAGACCATCGCCTTTGACGATTTCATCACGTACAAAGGTGAACAAGGCGCCAAAGAGGCCGGCAAAATGCGTTCAGAAGGGAAAGAATATATCGTTAAGGATGGCGATATTATGAACTTCTTGTTCAACGTCTAAAATAATTTCTGTTGTCTCATGAGATTTCGCCGAATCTCATAAGAAACAACATACCTGATAAAACCCACGTAATTACGTGGGTTTTTCTTTTCAGAATGCTCAGATGATCTTATGAAAGCCCAGCCCAAACTGAACACATAGGTGAGTACCATAACGGTATAAGGACATTATGCTCACTGGTATTACACAGCACCGGCCATGATAAAATCGTTTTTATATTATTGAACGTTGTATTCTTATCTACCGCCCTTCTTACCCTGCTTTCGTTACGCGGGCGCGCAAAACCTCGCCTACAACCGGGGCTGCTGAAAAAGCATTTGGCCAGCCGGCATAGAACGCGGCATGAGTCACAAGCTCACCAGCCTCTTCGGCGGTCAGCCCATTGTCCATCGCCCGGTTAAGGTGGTAACTAATTTGCGCACTCTGTCCCGATGCAATCAGCGCGCTGACCGTCACGAGGCTTCGATCGCGGGGCTTCAGCGCGGGCCTCTGCCACAAGTCAAGAAAGAGAGGGTCGGCCGTAAATTTCACCAGCCCGGGAGAAATAGGCCCGACGTTTTTTTCTACCGTTTCTGAACGCTGTTTCTCCGCCTCCTGATTAAGCGGCAGAAGCGCCGGAGAGGCTTCGGCTAACTGTTCTGCCCCAATTCCGCGATCGTGAAAAACGCCTTTGATGACCGCAATGGCGGACATCGCATTTGGCCAACCGGAATAAAAAGCCAGGTGGGTAACTATTTCTGATATTTCAACCGTCGTAACCCCGCTATCGAGGGCGACCCCGACATAATGTTTGAGCTCTGCGGGCTGGTTTCTGGCAATAAGAATAGCCACCGTTACAATGCTACGGTCGCGCTGGGATAGCTCGCCTCGTTTCCAGAGGTCATTCGTTATCACTTCACTCCCGAAGCGGGCCAGTGCGGGTGAAACCGACTGAATATCGGCAACTGACAGGATTGATGGATTAACTTTCAACATAGCTTCACCTTGTTTTTCTTCAGCAGATGCAAACTCTGCCAGGACGAGTGACATCGCGGCGGCGGCAATAGCCTTTTTCATAGCAAAACCTCATTTATCAATTAAGTAGATGATGTTTCAGAGATGATATTTAATGTTGTTCATCACTCGCCTTCATATCACCCTTATTCCTGAGAAAATCCGGCACAACCGGAATAGACGCTTTCCTGGTCGTCATTTCTGTCGTTTGCGTTATATAAGCCCTGAAGTGCGGCGTTTCTCGGTGCCGTTGATATTCAGCTTCACTGGCGTAAATTTCATAGAAGTACCAGCGGCTTTCCTTATTAGCATCGGTCGCGGCGTACATAGCCAGTACGCCCTCCTCAACCCTCAAAGATTCGGCCATTTCAGGTAGCACAATATTTCTGAACGCTTGCTGATACTCAGGTTTCACATCGACAATAACCAGGTTATTTATCGTCTTTTCGTTCTGTACGATTTTCTTATCGCTTAGAAACTGTGGCGTGACTTCCGTTTTGCGCTTCTGAGCAATCAGTTCGGGCGCTCGTTTAATAAAATCCTTATACTGATTTGAATCTAAATGTTTGTTGTAAGCATCATGGCCCGAATAAATTTCAATCATATACGCATGATGAGGATTATCTTTACGCCGTAAAGCGTACATCGCTAATGTGCCGCGTTCATTTTCTATGGAGGCGGTAATATTGCTTCTGGCAATTTCGTTATACAGATGGTTTTTCCCCGTTTTGATGTCGAGTTCGAAGATATTCATAATGGGTTTATCCGCAGATGCTGCACTCTGAGCAAAAACAGGGCTACTGCTCAGCAGGAATAGTGCAATGGCTATGATATTTTTCACAGTTTGCCTTTGTTTAATAACGGGTTATCGGATGAAAATCTATCAATCTACATTTTAAGACGTTCAATAAGTTGTCGCTGATATTCTGCAAGCCGGCTGCTGCTGGCGTGCTGAAAGACAAGCGGTGCAAGATAAGTCATACCGGCGTGTAAAGCGCTTGCCTTCATTGGCAAAAATACATCAGCAAGCGTGACGCCGATTCTGCCTGCTTCGCCATAAGTAGAGTCTCCGCCAGCCGCCGTGCTGACGATGAGCATCTCTTTACCTTGCCATAATCCCGGCCCAACGTTGCCCCATGTGTCATTCATCCAGGCTTTCATCATGGGGGTAATATTGAACCAGTGGGTCGGAAATATAAAAACAATGCGTGCATGTTCCCGCATTATCCGCCGCTCTTCTTCAGCATTAATTTTGCGCGTGTCAAAACCATAGATCGTTTCGAGATTACGAACCGTCACGCCTTCAACGCGCTCCGCTGCCGCCTGCAAACCCTTGGTCATAACAGAGCGTTCCGGATAAGGATGGGAAACGATAACGAGTGTTTTAATATTAGTCTTATCGTTGCTGATGGCTTTACTGACCGGAAACAGAAACATAAAAATAATGGCAACTTTTGCTGCTCTACAGAATTGAATCCATTTCATCCGTTGCTCCTTCATCTATTCGGGTGATAACGCTTTCAAGATAGCAATCAGACGTGAGGCGTGTTCTTTTGCCATCGTTTGCTGTTGCGCTATTTTGGCTTCGTCGCGATCCGCATAACTAATGCCGCAGGTATAAACCGGTTCCTGCATATCCAGATTACACAGCACCGCGGTAGTCTCAAACTGAGTCAGATAATCTTCAATGGCATGACCAAATAATCCTTCAGAAGAATAAAGCGCTTGAGGTGCCCCGGTAGTGAAAGAGAGAATGAGTTTTTTACCACCGAGTTTTGCCGTTGACCCATGAGCAAATCCGTGAACAAAAACCCGATCGAGCCATAATTTCATAATTCCTGGCAGCGAATACCAGGAAAAAGGAAACTGCCAGACAATTACGTCGGCTTTCAGCAGCGCTTCCTGCTCCGCTGCAACGTCGATGTTGTAATCCGGATACAGCGTATCCAGACAACGGATTTCAACGTCAGGCAGAGCCTGAGCCACCTCGTCCAGAATTACCACATTACCTACGGACTCCTTAAGATTAGGATGTCCTGAAATAATCAATATGTTTTGCATTTTCAGCTCGTTAACAGTGCGTTGTATCACAGATGTACAGTATAGGCAGGTCAGATTCTGTTTTTTAGAGTATTAATAGCTTAAGGACTTTTAGCTAAAAACTAATAATAAGCAAAAGCCAGATTGACCTTCCCTTGTGATGCCGGAGTTAGTCTCTCGTTAAGATATTAAGCCGAGTAACTGCTCCGCATTGCGGAAGGCTATCGCTTCTTTTTCTTCTTCCGCGATGGGCAAGCGTTGGATAAACTCCATCACGCCATCCAGGGTCTGGTAGGGATAATCGACAGAGAAAAGAATTCGCTTAGCCCCCATAAGTTCATAAATAAACCGGAAATGGGGCAAAGTCAGCATACCGCTGGGCGTAACGTAAACCTGCTCCTGAAAGGTCTGCGTCATGGAGCGATGCAAACCTGAAGCAGCCTGCGGAATACTATCGTCAAGACGTTGTAACCAGAACGGCAACATCTCTCCCCAGTGACCGCTGATCACCTGCAAATCAGGGTATCGGTCGAATGCGCCGGACAGGATTAATCGCAGCAAATGAATCCCCGCTTCGTGATGCCATCCCCAGCCAAACATTGACAGCCTGGCGGAAACCTCATCGCTGAAGCCACTGTAATAAGCCTGCTGCACGGTGTGAACCGGCAGCCCCGGATGCAGATAGAGCGGCACTTTGAGCTCGTTAAAACGGGACAAAAGGCTTTCGAAGTCCGGATGGTCGAGAAAATTTTCTGATGGCCTGCCGTTTAACAGCGCGCCTTTGAACCCCAACTGATTGACCGCCCTCCCAAGCTCCTCTTCGGCCGCATCGGGCTGCGCCCAGGGAAGCGTCGCGAAGGCTGCGAACCGGCCGGGATTACGGCTCACCGCCTCGGCGAGGCGGTCGTTAGCCGCGCGGCTCAGATTGATGACGTCAGCGGCCGGGGCAAGATGAGGAAATCCTCCGATCGACAAAACCTGCATGGTAATACCGGCATTATCCATATCGTTTAAACGCCCGTCGCCAATGTCTGCGCCCTTAACATTAATCAGGCCGTTTTTTTCGATTTGTGGACGGCGTCGATCCGGATTATTGCCATCAGACACGGTCCGTCCCCAGTCAGAAAGAAACGGTGCCTGAGCAAGCGCTACGGGCAAGGATGCCATGCCCAGCGGTTTATCCAGAGTATGTTCTTCAAGGCAAATGACTTTCATCGTTTTCGCTCTCCGCTCGTGGAGGTGGATGACCGCAGCCGTAGTAAAACGAGAGAACAGGCTGGACATGGCTATACCCGCCAGAACGTTGAATCCAGCCCGTAGCACGTTGCGACGCCCGACGGAAAATCCTGATGTCATAACGGTTCTTCCCTTTAACTGTCCGTGTTGTCAGCGCTAAGCCACGAATCAATGGCTTAATCTCAGCCGCTTATTCCATGATAAACGTGCTAAATCATCGGTTTTTCCCATGCGCCGCGGGTATCAACGCCCGTTTCTTCAGCCAGGCGTTCCAGCATTTCAGTTTCGTCGGCGCTGAGTTGGATTTCCGCTGCGCCGGCAGCGTCCAGCACATGATGTACTTTTGTGGCTCCGATAATAGGCAGTGTGCCTTTCGCCACTGCCCATGCGATGGCGACCTGCGCGACGCTGGCGTTTCTAGCTGCACCAATAGCCTTCATCGCCTCGGTTAGATTTTCCAACTGCGGTAAAACGTTGTTATAGGTTTCAGCTCGCCCGCTGCCGGGAGGCATAGGGTTTTCCGGGCTGTAACGACCGCTCAGCGCCCCTTGTTCCAGCACCATGTAGGCAAAAAATATGATGTTATTCTTATGGCAATAGTCGAGGATCCCGGCATCTTCTGATGACCGATACAACAGACTGTAGTGATTCTGAACCGCGCTTACTGAAAAACCTGCCGGCTTAAGGATTTCATTTGCCCGCTTGATCTGCTCCAGACTGTGATTGGACACCCCAACGTGCTTAACCCTGCCACTTTGTAAAAGTGGAATAAGACCCGGCACCCATTTCTCTACATCAGAAGGATTATGGATCCAGTAGATATCAATCGCCTGAACGCCAAGACGCTCAAGGCTTTCCTCAAGCATGGCGGTCACGGGCTGGGTGGCTTTCTCATCAGCAATTTGCGGCGTAAATTTAGTGGATAAAATGATGTCGTTACGCGGATACCGGCGAACCAGCGTCCCCAGAGCCGTTTCGGAGCTGCCCATCCCATAAACGGCGGCGGTGTCCCAAAGGTTAAGCCCCTTATCCATAGCGGTACTGAACACGTCTTCCATCTGTTTATCAGAGAGACTGTTACCGAATACGGTGTCTCCACCTGCGAATCCCGCCCCCCAGGACCAGGTTCCCAGCGCTATTTTCGGTAAATGTTTCATTTCTTTCTCCGGAAAAAACGGCCGGCGGCATGCTGCAGCATCCGGCCACAAAGATTGAGGGTTGTTGAACGTAAGGCAAAATTGAAGCAGTGAGAACCGCGGCAATCCGGTATCAGTGTCCTGATAAGTGGAGAAATCAGCCAATCGCTATAGCAGCGCGTCCACCAGAGCCACGCCAACGCCGTGCGCTGAGGCCGGGTTTTGACCGGTAATTAAACGCCCATCAGTAATAATATTTACTGACCAATTAGGCGCCTCATGGTGAAGTGCGCCATGCTCCCTGAGGGCGGTTTCTAACAGAAAAGGCACGATTGCCGTTCCCTGTACTTCGTGCTCTTCTTTATTGGTGAAAGCCGCAACATTCTTACCTTTCACAAGGTATTCACCGTTACTGAGTTTTGCATCGATAAGCGCAGCCGGGCCGTGACATACGGCAGAGACGATCCCACCGCTTTCGTAAACCTCCCGGATGATCCGCTGCGCATCTTGACTATCGCGGTAGTCCCACATGGTTCCGTGCCCACCGGCAAAGAAGACGGCGGAATAGTCTGCGCCATTCAGTTCAGATAAGGGCGGTGTGTTGGCCAATCGATGCTGAAAATCGGTTTCGTTCCAAAACCAGGCGTTCGCGGGATCGCTAAGCTCGAAGCCGTCCACCGGCGGCTGGCCTCCGCGTATGCTGGCAATAATCGTTTTGATCCCTGCGTCTTCCAGAACTTTCATGGGATGCGTGAGTTCGGCCATGTAGAATCCGGTAGCAACACCGGACGCACCTTTTATCGGATGGCTGGTGACGACGCACAATACGGGCTTCAGGTCTGATTTCATTTCATCGCTTCCTCTGACCGATTTTTGTACTCGCTGGAAAAAAGCGTTTCCCAGTTAGTAAATGAGCCAAGAGGGATGCACTCAAAGGTAAGCAAACCGGCTTTTGCAAGCGGGAAATCCGCCATGACCGTTCTGGCTTCGTCTACCGAATCGCACTCCAGAAAAATTGCTACGCCAGGGCGATCCTGACGGAAATAGATATCCCTGATAACGCCGGATTTATACAAACCCCAGGCATGTAAAGCCTCCGAAGTCAGATGAGGGGCATAATTTTCCAGAGTGGCTCCGGTGGCAGGTATATCCAGACACAACATTCTCATTTCAGGCTCCTGAACTTAACAAACAGGGGAGTAACCGAGGAGAAGTATAAGCTCGCGATTTTGATAAGATTAGGCCATCATTGATTCAAGGATATTTAGCCTGTGGTTAATAATCAGTAGCCCATTGCATCAGGATGACGTGATGAATAACGTGATATACAACCAAATACGCATCTTCCAGAGCATTGCGCGCGAGGGCAGTATCTCGGCTGCCGCAAGAAAACTGGAGATCACCCCTCCCTCGGTCAGTAAGGCGCTCAAACTCCTTGAACAGCACATTGGTCATCCCCTGTTTGTCCGCACAACACGGCGTATTGAACTGACGGATGCCGGGCAGCAGTTGTTAGAGCAGACCGCTGTCGCCGTGGACTCGTTGGAAAAAGCACTGGAAAGCATAAAAGATCAAAATCAGGAACCATCAGGTCTGATCAGGATTACCCTCTCCCGCTTCGCTTACCTGCTTATACTCAAACCCGCGATGGCGGAGTTTTGCCAGCGTTATCCGGGGATCCAACTTGAGATTTCCGTTTACGACGGAACCATCAATATCATTGATGAAAGATTCGATCTGGGGATTCGGTTTGGCGACATTCTTGAAGGCGGCGTTGTTGCGCGCCAGCTGATGAAGCCTTTTCGGGAAGGGCTGTACGCTTCAACGACATATCTTAAAGCGTTCGGTACGCCGGCGTCACCGGCCGATCTTCACCAGCACAGACTTATCGGTTACCGATTCATTACTAATAATCGCATCCTTCCACTGATTCTGGATTATAAAGGAGAGCAATTGACCGTTGATATGCCGGGCCAGTTAATCAGCAACGATATTGACGTTATGGCTGACGGAATACGTAACGGCTTGGGTATTGGCAGGCTATTTGAACCCATTTATCGGTTACAGCAGGATAAAGAGAAGTTTATTCCCGTGATGGAGTCTTACTGGAAAACCTATCCGCCAGTTTATCTCTACTACCCTAAAAGCGCGGGTAAAACCAAAAGAGTCAAGACGCTGATTGATTTTTTAATCCAAAACACAGCCAGATAAAATTATGGAAAACGCTCGTGCAGGTCGAATACAACGCCAAACGTTGATCTCTTCCCTGATTATTCTCTTCCCCAATCAATCAGATTACCGATTTCTTCAGCCTGATTCAGTAAGCACACGTTGTATTTAATGAAGATTATTAGCAAGCAACATGAGAGTTACCTTTTTTGCATCAGGGCGCTATCCCCTATCGCAATCGGTAACTCTCATGCTTTCAGTCTGATTTATCAGAACCAATCGGGCTAACAGGGCTGGTTATTTACTGACAAAGGTCGTCACACTTAACGGATTTAGCCATACCGTCGCTTTGCCGCTATTATCGACCTGATATGTTCCGCCATATTCAACATTCATCACCGCGGATGTGCTGTATTTTTCAAATTTACCGACGTTGGCATTACTGATATTCAACGACAGCATTTGATCTGAATCATTCGTGTTTACCGCAACAATGACCATTTTTCCATCTGCGTTCTTGTAGGCTGTCAGATGAACATTTGACTGGGGGTTTTCCGTAGCCTGAATACGCTGGAACCCTGGGCGAACGAACCGGGCATATTGAGACATCACATAACCACGCTTACTGACTTTGCCATCCTCAGTAAGCAATCCATAGGAGCGGCGGATATACCACCATACATAAGCATTATAGTTTGCCACCATGCTGGCATTCAGCTCAGTTCCCACTTCAAGGGCTGACGTCCAGTTATTAGCCGATTGCTTTGAGTCAACATAGTGCTCGGTCATCCAAATCTGTTTACCCGCGTTTTGAGCTAAGGGATACGCTTTAGGCGTTGTGCCATATAAGTGTCCCCCTACGATTGCAACGTATTTTGCTGCGTCACTATCATTCAATACCGGGTCAGTTAATTTAGGATTAAATCCTAATGACTCTCCGACAATTACTTTAAGAGAACCAAATTTAGAGCCTTGCGATTTAAGATAGTTTTTAAATTCATCACCACTCCACTCACAAGATTCATAGTCGGGTTTCCAGTCAGGTTCATTTTGTATAGAAATGGCATAAAGAGAAGCACCATTAGTCTGCATGTATTTGGAAAAATCCAGCAGGTGCGAGGTATAGGCGGAATAATATGCCGGCAGCAAACGCCCGCCGTTTATCAGGCTGTTGTTGCTTTTCATATACGCGGGAGGTGTCCAGGGGGTTGCCATTAATTTAGCCCCTAGCGAGACGGCCTGACGTGCACTCGGAAGCTGTATATTCCATTTACTGGAGTCTGGATCAATTCTGATTCGCATAATTGATAGCCCTATCTGGTCGACATCACTACCGAATGCAGTATTAATTTGTTCTGTTGTCAGATCATTGATCCACCCAACCCCACTCATTCCACCAAACCCTTGAATTGTCTGGTAATTGATTTTTGCGTCAATTTTTACTGTATCAGCAGCGGCAGAGAACGAACCTGCCGTGGCTGATACAAAAACAGCCGCACTGAAACAATGACGAACCCAGCAAACTATATTTCCATTCATAGCATTCATCCTTAATAATATGAATATTGGGAAACAATTAGAAAAAGCGAACTCTTTATTCCTGAAAAGCATAGAGATAACGTATAAACCGTCTGAATTAACGTGGTGACGGTGACTTATTTATAGGTCATTATTATACGGAGCGCTAGTGTAAAGTGCGTGGCTCCTGTTTTTCATCTTGAGTGGATAGTTTACTCTGATCTAATAATTAGCTTACCGTCTATTTCCCCTCTTTTCTCTGAAATCTAAAATAGGAAAGACGAAGCAGGTTCTGACCGCCGAGCGGCCAGAAAACCTTATGCGTTATCAGTTAATCGAGGACCACAGCGCATACGTGATTTTTTTCTCACATCACTTCAGCAACCGGACTTTCACCGCCTTGCCTTTAATTTTCCCCTGCTGCAACTGCTTCCACGCATGGCGGGCTACCGACTGCTTCACCGCCACGTAGGCATGCGTCGGGTGAATCATAATCTTACCGATATCGGCGCCATCCAACCCCATGTCACCGGTTAACGCTCCCAGAATATCGCCGGGACGCATTTTGGCTTTCTTGCCGCCGTCGATGCACAGCGTCGCCATAATAGCTTCCAGCGGGGTGATGCGCAGACCGGTCGGCAGCGGGTGCCAGTTGAGTTTCATATTCAGCATTTCTTCGAGCGCATTCGCACGCTGGGCCTCTTCCGGCGCGCAGAGGCTGATGGCCAGCCCGCTTTCACCGGCGCGGGCGGTACGGCCGATGCGGTGGATATGCACTTCGGGATCCCACGACAGCTCGTAGTTAACCACCATCTCCAGCGCTTTGATATCCAGCCCACGCGCGGCAACGTCGGTTGCCACCAGCACACGGCTGCTACCGTTAGCGAAGCGCACCAGCGTCTGATCGCGGTCACGCTGTTCCATATCTCCATGCAGCGCCAGTACGCTCTGGTTACTGGCAGTCAGGGCGTCGTATACCGCCTGACAGTCTTTTTTGGTGTTACAGAATACCACGCAGGAAGCAGGTTGTTCGCGGCTCAGCAGTTTCTGCAGCAGATCGAGTTTGCCGCTGCGGGAGACTTCATAGAACTGCTGCTCAACCGCCGGAAGTTCATCCACCGTACCGATTTCAATGATCAGCGGATCGCGCTGAATACGCTGACTGATGGTGGCAATGGCATCCGGCCAGGTGGCGGAAAACAGCAGCGTCTGACGCTGGACGGGTACGTGGGCGATAACCTCGTTGATGGCGTCGGCAAAGCCCATATCGAGCATCCGGTCAGCTTCATCCAGCACCAGCGTCTGCAGGGCATCAAGGCTTACCGTCTCCTTTTTCAGGTGATCCAGCAGTCGGCCCGGCGTGGCGACAATGATGTGGGGGGCATGGGTCAGCGAGTCGCGCTGGATGCTGAACGGTACGCCGCCGCAGAGGGTCAGCACCTTGATGTTCGGCATGTAGCGAGCCAGACGACGCAGCTCGTTTGCTACCTGATCGGCGAGTTCACGGGTCGGGCACAGCACCAGCGACTGGGTATTGAACTGCCCGGCATCAAGATGCTGTAACAGGCCCAGGCCGAAAGCAGCGGTTTTGCCGCTGCCGGTTTTTGCCTGCGCGCGGACGTCTTTTCCTGCCAGAATCGCCGGTAACGCCGCCGCCTGAATCGGCGTCATGGTCTGGTAGCCCAGCTCGTTAAGGGTGGTGAGTTGCTCCGCAGGAAGCGCGTTCAGTTCAGCAAATGAGGTCAATAAGGTCACAGTGAAAATTCCAGATGAAAGAGGCCGATATGATACCACCCCTTTCCTGCCGCGCCGTGAGGAGTTTTCACCTCACGTCATCGGGTTGAGTCCGGTTCGATTTTTTCCGAATAAAAATAATCGGTGAAATAAAAATAATCGGTGAATAGAAATGACCGCTGATGCGTTTACCCATCACTTACACCACGCATTCACCCAGGAGTAAATAAAATGAACCCTGTTTCTTCTTTCCAACTTTCTATCGCTCGCCGTCTAACCATCCCGGTACTGCTATTTTCTTTGCATATCCCGCAGGTCTTGGCTGCGGGCGACGACGATACCAACAGTAAAACGCCGGATTGCCCGGCCGGACAGGTTTATAACAGCGCGACGAAACAGTGTGTCCCTGAAAAAACCAGCCGTCTGAGCGACCAGGATAAGACCAACTACGCTTATCACCTGGCTAAAAAAGGCGAGTATCAAGCGGCGCTGAACCTGCTCGATACCCTGAAAAATGGCAATACCGCCGAAGCCTGGAACTACCGGGGTTACGCCACGCGAAAACTCGGGCGTACCGACGAAGGCATCGGCTATTATCAACGCTCGCTGGCGCTCAACCCGAATTATGCCAAAGTACGCGAATATCTTGGTGAAGCGTGGCTGGTGAAAGGCCGCCCCGATCTGGCGCGGGAGCAACTGAAAACGATCGCCAGCCTGTGCGGCCAAAGCTGCGAAGAGTATCGTGACTTACAGGCTGCTATTAACGGGCATCCTGAATCCTGAGTATCACCGCGAGGACAAAAAAATCACTACCAGTGACGTTCGCCAGCAGCTTGCCGCGCATCTGACACGCCTGTGGCGTTATGGTCTGGTGCTCTCGCGCAGTCACGATGTTGCTGAAGAATTAGTGCAGTCCACCTGCGTTCGCGCGCTTGAAAAGAGCGCGCAATTTACGCCGGGAACCCGCATCGACAGATGGTTGTTCTCCATTCTTCACTCCATCTGGATTTCCGATCTGCGCGCCAGCCGTGTGCGTATGGGGCAAGGATTTGTCGAAAGCGATGAGTTGCTGGCGCCGGACACCCACGCGCTGAATGACGATCGCCGGCATTACCAGAAAATCATGCAACGGGTAAACGCGCTTCCTGAAGCGCAGCGCAACGCCATATTTTTAGTTTATGTCGAAGGGTTTACCTATCAGGAGGCGGCAGACACGCTATCGGTACCGATCGGCACGATTATGAGCCGGCTGGCGGCGGCACGAACAATTCTGGCCAAATCGGTTGACGCCCAGACGCCCGCGAAGGAAAAACGTTCATGAGAACAATAAATTTTACGCCCCCCTACAGTGACGAAGCTATCGTCGCCTGGCTTGACGGCGAGATGAATGACACCGACGCGCAGCAGTTCGAGCAGTGGCTCAGGAATGACGATCAGCTTGCCGAACGCATCGCCAGGCTGCAAAAAAGCGATCTGGCGTTTAAAGAAGCCTTCGCACCTTTACTTGATGACGCGCCCCAGGCCCGGATGCAGAATCGACTTGAGCAACTGCTGGCGGCGACTCCCGTCGAGGGAGAAACGCCGCCTCGCATTGGGGTTAGCCGCCGTTCGCTGATTGCCGCCTCGCTCAGTTTTCTGGTGATTGGCTCAGGGTTGGGCTATCTGGCGCGCCCCGCCTCGGCTGTTCGTAACGATAGCGAGAAAATTCGCGATCTTGAGGCCCAATACATGTCACTGTACAGCGCGGAAACACTGCTCGACATGGACAGTTCATCGTCCGCTCTGGCTCGGGGACTGGCGCGTACCGCGCAGGACATCGGCATTCATCTGAACGAACAGCAGCTCGCTATTCAAGGCGCCGAGCTGAAAATGGTACGTATGCTGCGCTACGACAGCACCTCAATCGCCCAGATTGCCTGGATGCATGCCGATTACGGGCCGATGGCATTGTGCATCTCCCCGGAGCAGCAGCGAAGCGCAACGGCGATCAACAATGAACAACGGCATGGAATGCACCTTGCCTGGTGGCATACCGGAGGCTATCAGTTCGTATTGATCGGCCGCAATCCGGTTTCACAACTGGCCGATAGCGCGCTCAGATTGCAGACGTCACTGACATAACGCGGCCCTTCCCTCCACGCTGCAACAGCCAAAGCGCGAAGGGAGGGCTGTTATAAGGACGGACTGTTATAATGACGGACTGTTATAAGGGCGGACGGTTATAATGCGCGTCGGACTTGCGCCTGAAGGTCAATATTAATCGCGACCTTGTCATCCACCAGCGCCGTAAACCGATCCATATTAAAGGCCGAACGTGAAATAGCGGTTGTCGCATGGAGAAACAACGTCCCCCCCGCCGGCGATGCGCCGCCATATTCCTCCAGCGTCGCCTCCAGAATGACCGGACGCTGAACGTTTTTGACGGACAGCGAACCAAACACACGAAAGTGACCATGCCCTTGCGCCACCACTCTGCTGCTGGTGAAAACAATCCAGGGGTAGTGTGTTGCATCAAAAAACAGGCCGCTTTTCAGCTGATAGGTCAGCAGGCTGTTGGACGCTTCGAGCGTCGCAACGGGGATTTTCACTTCAATACGGTCATCGATTTCTTTGGCGGAATCCAGCATAACCTCCCCGGTTACGCCATCCAGATACGCCTGTGACGTACCGCCAAATGCGCGCCATGAAAGCTTAATGACGGTTTTATTGGTTGAAATAGTATAGTTGAGCGGCGTTGCGTGAAGCGTTGGACTTATCAGCAGCCCGGCGGCCACGACGGAAATGATGCGCATCATAACGGGAATCTCCTCAAAGCAGACAACGCGTAAACGCTTCAAGAAGCTGATCTATTCATTCCCCAGCCAAACAAACAAAACCGACCGCATCAAAGCCGGGCAATCGCCGTAACGTTAAACCATGCGCTAATCGCCTTCACCACGGCAAACGTAACGATCCCGGTTGGCGGGACCGGCATTTTGCGTTAATTAAATATCTCGATTCGATTGCGGCCGTTAGCTTTGGCCTGATACAACGCACTGTCAGCCTTTTTGATAAGCTGCTGATAATCCGGGTGGTTATCGAACTCGGCAATCCCAACGCTGATGGTCACCGATACCCCCTGTTCCGCCATTGCCGGAATAGACAACCCGGCGACCATTTGACGAATCGAATCAAAGATCATGGAAGCTTGCTGCGCCTGGGTTTCGACCAGCAACACCATAAACTCTTCGCCGCCATAACGAAAAACATAATCGCTGCTTCGCACGCTTTCGTATATTTTCGTCGCGATCGTCTTAAGTGTCAGATTGCCGGTTTCATGCCCGTAACTATCATTGATCTTTTTAAAATGATCGATATCAATCATAGCCAGAATAAAGGGTTTTCCCGAACTGATAGCCAGTGCGATTTCCCGCCGCATAATAGTCGGGATGAAGCGACGATTGAGCAGATTCGTCAGTGGGTCCTTGCCATTTTCGAATCGGATCAATTCATCAAACATTGAGCACAGAATTGCATTAACCTGCCCAATTAACTGACGGATGTCGCGTAATAATTGCGTGCGTATTGCCGTATTTTCAACGTGATGGGGAAATGTCTCTCTCACCCGGCTATCCACCTGCCGGATCAATCCCTCCAGCTTTTGCAATAAATCAGGACCATTGAACAAATGCCGGCCTTTATGAAAAAACCACAGACCAAATTCCGATTTTTCCAGCAGGATAATCTCTTCAGACGGCAGCCCGGTCGCCACGTTATAAATGAACTGATTCTCCCAATTCATTAATGCGCCAAGCTGCCGCTCCCTTTCAACATTCACATCATCATAAATCGACAAAATGCGATAGCGTTCCTGATCGCGCATCGCACTTTTGTAACCGGGAGAATACGCGGTTGTCATGGCCTCAATCGCAGTATCCATAACCAGACTGCTAAAACAGACCGCCTGATTAATCAGTGCGGCATCCAGGTTTCGTTTTCTGGCCAGCAGCTTGAACAGTTCATTTTTCAGTTTACGCGCCCCTCGGGCCACCAGATCGGTCGGAATGCCGATGCGCGCATGAATAACGCCAACCTGCTGCTGCCGTTCCAGCAATACAGATAATGACCCTTTGGCGCTGCCCAATACTGAACGTAGCCAGTGATACATACTTTCACTGAGTTTATCGGCTACTTTTTGGGTATTGAGATAAAGACTGGCCTGTTTATCCTGAAGCATATAGTCGTAAAACACGCTGACCAGCTGACGCAATTCTTCTTCGCATAAATCGCTCAATAATTGGTGAGCGCCAGAAGGAGTCAAATTAACAAGCTCTTGCCACTCAGTGAGCAGCAATTCACTATTATCTCTTTGTTCAGTATGCATTATTAAATTAACAGTAAGTTGTTTTCATTATGTCCTACGACGTCGACTGACAAACTCGTGGCCCCTGTTGACGCCACGGAGTGTACCCAACTTACCTCAATTCCCCAAATGTATTTCAGTGTCAATGTATTATCAAAACTACTTATTTAGATAATAATTCGTTAAAGAATCGCTATATTACGGCACCAATTGTTCCAGACAGGCGGCATCATCGCATAATCCATCATGCCGCCTTAAGAATAACCGCCGTTTATCCCACCAGCCCGCTCACCCGTAATACCCGCCGACCGACCGCTTCCGCCAGCACCGTACTGTGCTCCCCCACGCAGCCGAGGCTGAACGCGTATTTGGCGCGGGTAATGCCGGTGTACACCAGTTCGCGGGTCAGGATCGGGCTTAAGGACTCCGGCAGCAGTAAAGCGGTGTGGGCGAATTCCGACCCTTGCGATTTGTGCACCGTCATGGCGAACACCGTTTCCACCGCCGATAATCGCCCCGGCAGCACCCAGCGGATGCCCGATGAGCCATCGCCGGCGGGAAACGCCACCCGGGTAGCCCATCCCCGTGAGCCGTCCGGCTGGAGCAGCGGCACCTGTAGGGTGATGCCGATATCGCCGTTCATCAGCCGCTGACTATAATCGTTGCGGGTCACCATCACCGGCCGCCCCGGATACCAGCCTTGCCAGGCCGCCAGCAAGCCGTCCCGATACAGCAGATGGGCGATGCGCTCATTCATACTGTCGACGCCCCACGGTCCGTTACGCAACGCGCACAGCAGTTGGAACTGACCGAAGGCGTCCAGAATCTGCGCCGCCCAGAGGTCGAACTCGCTTTGCGGCGCCGTCAGTTCCGGACGCGTTGAGGCCATCCGTCGCAGGTAGTCGCCGTAGCCCACCGGCGTAGCCGCAGAGGGCTGCGCGCCGAATCGATCGGCGGCGCCGTCGATAACCCATTCACGCAGCGTGCGGTTATCATTCGCCGTCAACGTCAGGTGCGCCAGGTCGGCATACCCCTGCTGCCAGATCGACGCCAGCGCCGCCACGTCGCCGGCATTCACCGCCTCCGCCAGTTGGCCGATGCCGCTGTGGGCGCCAAAGCGATAGCTGTGGCGCAGCATGGCGATGGATTGATCCAACGCGCTGCCTTGCGGGTCGAGCAGCGAATCGTCCGGCGCCTCTCCCGCGACCTGCCGTAGCCAGTCGCGGGTCTGTGGCAGGAAATGCCCCTGTGCGGCGCGCTGACACAGTTCGCCCATCAACGCGCCGGCTTCCACCGACGCCAATTGATCCTTGTCGCCCAGCAGAATCAGGCGGGAACGGGCCGGCATCGCCGCCAGCAGCGCCGCCATCATCTCCAGATCCACCATCGACGCTTCGTCCACCACCAGCACATCCAGCATCAGCGGGTTATCGGCATGGTGCCGGAAATGCCGGGTATCCGGCCGACTGCCCAGCAAACGGTGCAAGGTCACCACTTCGCTGTTGATCTGTTCCCGGATAGCCTCGCCCTGCGCCAGCCCCTCCAGCGTCAGGCCGGCAATGGCCCCGGCAATCGACTCGTTCAGGCGGGCCGCCGCCTTGCCGGTGGGCGCCGCCAGCCGGATACGCAACGGTTTGCCGTGCTGTTCCAGCGCCAGCGATTGCAACAGCGTCAGCAGTTTCACCACGGTGGTGGTTTTTCCGGTGCCCGGCCCGCCGGTGATAATGCTAAAGGCGCTGCCCGCCGCCAACGCACAGGCCAGTTTCTGCCAGTTGGCAGCGCCGGCCGCGTCGCCAGGAAACAGCGCATCCAGCCGCTGACGCAGCGCCGCTGGCGCTATCGCCGCCCGCAGCGCGTCGTTTTGTTTCAGTTGCTGCGTGATGGCGTGCCGCACATCCTGCTCGTACCGCCAGTAGCGACGCAGATAAAGACGCGCGCCGACCAGCACCAGCGGCGTGCTGCCTTCCCCCGACGATACCAACTGCGGCTGTTGCAACGCCGCCTGCCAGGCCGACAGGGTAACGCCCGCCAGCACCTCCGCCGGACGCGCGATCTTACGGTTTTCGCTACGATCGCCTTCCGGCGGCAACGCCAGCGAAAACCCGCTGTCGGCAAGCGTGGCGTCCAGATCGAGGCACACATGCCCGCGCCCAAGCTGATAGCTGACCAGCGCCGCCCCCAGCAGCAGCAAGGGCGACGCATCAGGGCATTCCTGATGCAGGAAGCGCACCAGCGCCCGGTCCAACTCCCGCAACCAGCCGCAGCCCACCCACTGGTCCAGCAACCGGGTTAATTCGTCATGACTGGTCATGTTCATGCCGTCGCCTCCGTTTCGCCGCTAAACAGGCTCTCCAGCGCGTCAATCAGCGCCTTGTCCGGCCGTTGGGCGCAGACGCCGCCGCCCGGCGCCTGACTGCCGCGCAAAAACAGGTATAACGCGCCGCCGACGTGGCGGTCGTAGTCGTAATCCGGCAGGCGGGACTTCAGCAAGCGGTGCAACGCAAACAGATACAACGTCAGTTGCAGATCGTAACGGTGATCCAGCATGGCGCGCGCCATACGCGGTGGGTCATAGTCGGCGGCATCCGCCCCCAGCCAGTTGGATTTGTAGTCCAGCACGTAGTAGCGCCCCTGATGTTCAAACACCAAATCGATAAACCCTTTCAGCATGCCGTTAAGCTGTTCGCGCATCAGCATCGCTCGCGGTTCGCCCGCCAGCGTGGCGGCCCTGACCTGTTGATCCAAGACTTGCGTGTCGACCTGACTGAGCGCAAACCAGAACTCCATTTCCACCTGATACTGCCTCAACCCGGCCAGTGAGACTGCGCTGCCGGGCTGCGTCGGCAGCGCCAGCGGCTGATTGAGCAACGCCATCAGCCAATCGGTAAGCATCGGTATCCACTGTGTCCAGCCTTGCCGGTTACAGCGCCGCGCCACCTGATCCTCCACCCGGGGCCGATCCGCCGCCAGCACGGCAAAGCCCTCTTTTCCGGCCCACTCCAGCAAGCCGTGCAGAAAGCTGCCCGGCGCCGCCCCGCGAGGAAAACTGTACATATCGTGGCCGGTCGGCAACGGCGGCAGACGCTCCGCTGTTGCCTGCGGTTCGCTAAAGGTTTCCTGCTTCGCGCTCTGCACTTCGGGCACGTCGCCCGCAGCAGGCTCACGATATTCGCGGTAATGCCCTTCCGGCGCCAGTTGTAGCCCGGAATAGCTGGTAATGCGCCAGCGGTGGCTACGCATATTCGGCAACGGCGGCTCCTGCCCCAGCGCCGACGTATCCTGTTCAGGGCGGTAAATGTCCTCGTCCGTTTCCGGCAACGGCGTAATCTGGCTGTCCGCGCCGCACCAGGCCGACAACTGTTGCGCCAGCCGCGCCGGGTCTAACGGTTCACCGGCGCCGAGCAGGTAACCGGGCGCGCTTTTTTCCAGCTCTTTCAACGGCGCCATGCCAAGCCACATGGCGTAGCGGGCGCGGGTCAGCGCCACATAAAATTTACGCAGGTCCTCGCCCAGCCGCTCATGGTCGGCGCGTCGCACCGCCTCGTCGCTGGCTGTCAGTTCAAGGCGCGGCTGCCCGTCATCATCATGAAATTTCAGCGGCACATCCCGCTGGCTGACGGCGCGAAACGCGCAGGCAAACGGCAGAAACACCAGCGGATACTCCAGCCCTTTGGACTTGTGGACGGTAACCACCTTCACCAGATCGGCATCGCTTTCCAGCCGCAGTTTCAGGGTGTCGCCGCCGGGGTTATCCGCCTGGCACTGCTCCGCCAGATAGCGGATCAGCGCGTGCTCGCCGTCCAGATGCACGCTGGCCTGTTGCAGCAACTCCGACAGGTGCAGCACATCGGTCAGCGCGCGGGCGTTATCGGCGGCCAGCAACCGGCGCGGCACATCAAATTCCCACATTAGCCGCCGCAGCATCGGCAATACGCCCTGCTGTCGCCAGCAGCTCTGGTAGCGGACAAACTGCATTACCCGGCGTTCCCACTCCTGCTCGTCGTGGTTAAGGCGGTCAAGCGCCTGCCAGCTTAGCCCCAGCGAGGGAGTCGCCAGCGCGGCGCGTAGCAGCCGATCGTTCTCCGGATCGGCGCAGGCCGCCAGCCAGCAGTGCAGTTCGCCGGCCTGCGGGCTGTCGAAGACCGACTCCCGGTCCGACAGATACACGCTGCGCACGCCGCGAGCGGACAGTTGCGCGCGCACCGCCATCGCTTCGCGCCCGGTATTGACCAGCACCGCCATGTCCCCTGGTCTGACCGGGCGCAGCGGCTGCCCCGGTACGGCAAAACCGGCCCGACCTTGCCCGCCGAGCTGCAGCAGCCGCACCATTTCGCGGGCGCAACCGGCGGCCATGCGCTGGCGGTATTCCGCCGACGACAGCGGCTGGTCCGTCGCCGGCGTCCAGCAGGTCAGCGCCGCGGCGTCAGCGCCCTCCAGTACCCACGCCTCGTCGCGCCCGTTGGCCTGCACCGGCAAAAACGGCACCGGATTGCCGCCGTCGCTTTGCCGAAACAGAAACGCGCCCGCGCCGTCGGCACGGTTTTCCGCCTGCATAAACACCTGATTGACGGCGCCGACCATCGCCTGAGTAGAGCGGAAATTCGTGCCCAGCGTGTAATGCCGCCCGTCGGTATCGCGGCGAGCGCGCAAATAGGTGTAGATATCGGCGCCGCGAAACGCGTAAATCGCCTGTTTTGGGTCGCCGATCAGGATCAGTCCCTGCTGCGGGTCGTTGTCCGCCACCCGGTACAAGGTATCGAAAATACGGTATTGCAGCGGGTCGGTGTCCTGAAATTCGTCGATCATCGCCACCGGGAACTGACGGCGAATACGCTGCGCCAGCCGCTCGCCGTTGTCGCCGCGCAATGCGGCATCCAGCCGGGTCAGCAGGTCCTGAAACCCCATTTGCGCCCGGCTCTCCTGCTCGTGCTGGAATCGCTGACTTATCCAGCGACAGGCGTGTCTCAGTAACTGACTACGCGGTTCCGGCAGCGCGTCTAACTGCTGTTGCAGCGTCTCCATCGCGGTCAATGCCGGATGTTGCGGCGCCTCGTCGGGGATTTTCCAGGCGTCCCGCAGCCCTTGCGGGGTGAGCCGCGTCCAGCCGGTGCCGATATCCAGCGTCGTCTCGTCGCTGGCGGCCCAGTGTTGCAGTTTGTCCAGCCACGGGTCGAAATAACGGGCCTGCAGCTTGTGTCCGTTGGCCTGCTTCTGTGCCACCGCTTCGTTCAGCAGGTCGCGCAACTCACCGCACCACTGCGGCCAGGGCGCTTTTAGCGCCGCCAGCCGGCGCGTTTTCTCTTCGCGGACCGCGCTGAAAATCTGCGCGGGCAGGTCATCGATGCCGATGTCGTCGGCGTACTCCAGCAGCGGCGTCACGCCGCGATAAAAGCTTTCCGGCGACGGCCAGCTATCGCGCAACTCCAGCACATCGCGGGCATCGAGCGGGAAAAAGAACGTCCGCCAGTAATCGCGCACCACCTCCAGCAGCAAGTCGCTCTGGTCGGTTTCCAGCGTCTGGTTAAACAGGCTGCCGCTGTCAAAGGCGTGTTCGCCCAGCATCCGGTTACACCAACTGTGGATGGTGGACACCGCCGCCTCATCCATCCATTCGGCGGCCAGTTGCAATTTGCGCGCGCAGTCCGGCCATTGTTCCGGCGGGTAATCAGCGCGCAGTTCACGCAGCAGCGGATCGACCGCCTCATCCTTGCCATCCGGCTGAAAGTAAGCGGCCGCCTGCGCCAGCCGGGCGCGGATACGGTCGCGCAGCTCGCGGGTGGCGGCATCGGTAAAGGTCACCACCAGAATGTCCGGCGGGTTGAGCGGGCGCGAGAACGCCTGCTCGCCGCCGTGCCCCAGCACCAAGCGCACATACAGCATGGCGATGGTGAAGGTTTTGCCGGTGCCGGCGCTGGCTTCGATCAGCCGGCTGCCGGCGAGCGGAAAACGCAGCACATCCAGCACAGAAGGTAACGAATGCGCCGTCATGGCTGGCCTCCTGATTTTTTATTTTTCGCCGACGCCGCTTTCAGCGTCTGGAACAGCGGCGCCAGCAATAGCTGCGTCCAGCGGGCGAACTCGCCGTTGGCCCACAGCTGGTCGAAACTCGGGTAAGCCCGCGCCAGATAGGCGTTAGACGCCGACTCGGCAAACTTGCGGTTGGCGGGATCATGCTCGTCGTAGCACTGGCGCGCCGCCTTGCCCGCCTCGCCGTCCGGCGGTTGTTCCGGTTCTCCGCCCGCCTCCAGCCAGCGAAATCCGGTCTTCACCGCCAGCGGCAGCGGGTAACGCATCCCCTCCCGCCAGGCCTCCACCAGCGTCTGCCAGTAGGCTTTCGCCTGCTCAGGCTCCAGCGCCGGCAGGTGAACGGTGCCGTTCTTGCTGACCAGCGTGCTGTGCAACGGTTGTCCGCCAAGGTGCCCGGCCAGATGCGCCACCCAGAACGGCACCAGCTTGTCGAGCCGATAGCTGCGACGCGTAGGATGCAGCAACCCGCCGCTTTCCAGCACCAGCCGGCACCGGTTGCCCTGCTCGTCGACGCGCAGCTCGTTCAGCCAGTCTTCCAGCGGGATATCGGGTAGCGATAGCGGTTCGTCAGGCGACGACTCCGGCCATTTCTCCCGTTCCTGCTCGTAACGGGTGAACAGGTCCGCCATCGGCTCCGCCAAATCCTGCTCCAGCACCGCGGTAAAGCCGCCCGGCGCCAGCTCGCCGCGCCGGGCGATGCGCGCCAGTTGTTCCGTCAACGCCCGCTCACGGGGAAGATGCTGGCGCAACGCCGCTTGCTGCACCTGAATCAGCTCATGTTGCAGGCGCCAGTTTTCCAGCGCATCAATGGCAAACGGCTCCTGATCCTGACTGGTGGCGTCTTCCTGCTCGAACCAGACGTTAAGGCGCAGACGGAAGAAACTGCGCACCGGGTCGCGGACAAAATCAGCCAGTTGACGCAGCGTCAGCACGCCATCCTGCCGATACTCGTCTAGTGCAGCATCCGCCATCGACACCTCCTGCGGCAACAGACCGGCGCGCCATTCGCGGGCATAGCTGAACAACGGGCTACCGGCGGTAAAATAATCCGGGCTGAATGGCTGTAACCGGTGTTCCACCGTCAGCGTCGACAGCACCGCCTGCCCGTCGGCGGTCTGCCAGCCGTTGCTCAGATGGTCGCGCAACTGCGCCACCAGCACCGAGGGCGGCCGCTCGCTGTTGTCGTGGATACTGCGCCCGACCCAACTGATGTACAGTTGCTCGCGCGCCGACAGCAGCGCCTCCAGAAACAGATAGCGGTCGTCTTCGCGTCGGGAACGGTCGCCGGGGCGGTAATCCTGCCCCATCAGGTCGAAATCCAGCGGCACCCGGTTGCGGGGATAATCGCCATCGTTCATGCCCAGCAGGCAGACGTGGCGAAACGGGATGGCGCGCATCGGCATCAGCGTGGCGAAGGTGACGGCGCCGGCAAAAAACGGCTGGGTCAGGCTCGACTGCTCAAACAGCCCCAGCCAGTGCTCCCGCACCACCGACAGCGGCAATGCCTGTTCCAACGCCACCGACTCGCAGGCCTCCAGCCAATTCTGCAACCCTTCATCCAGTTGCAGCAGCATGAAGCCGTCTTCGCCCTCATCCGCCGCAAAAAACGTGTTCAGCAGCGCGCGTAACCGCTCGCCCCATTGCACCGGCGTCGCGGGCTGACAGAGCTGCTGCCAGCTGTAATCCAGCCGGTCGAGCAGCAACGCCAGTTGACCGGCCAGCACCGCATCCAGCCCGCCGATTTCATCCAGCGGCTCAATATCCCGCCAGGCGTCGCCGGCGCCCACCGCGTACCCCAGCAACATGCGACGCAGGCCGAAAAACCAGCTGTTCTGTTCCGGCGCGTCCGGCAGGTCGAGGCTCTGACGCTGGCGGGCATGCAGCCCCCAGCGCACGTTGGCGGCCCGAATCCAGCGTTGCAGCAGCGGCAGTTGCTCTTCGGTGATGGCAAACCGTTGACGCACCGCCGGCACCTCCAGCAAATCCAGCACGTCGCTCACCGCCACGCGCGACTGCGGCAAATTCAACAACCGCTCCAGCGCCGCCAGCAACAGGTTGTTCTGACGCGGTCCGCGGTCCGCTACGCTGAACGGGATATAGCGCGGGTCCTGCCGATCGATCAGCCCAAACACCGCCTGAATATGCGGCGCGTAGCCGTTGATGTCCGGCACCATCACAATCACATCGCGCGGGCGCAGCGTCGGGTCGGCGGCAAACGCCGCCAGCAGTTGATCGTGCAGCACTTCCACTTCACGCTGCGCGCTATGCGCGACATGAAAACGGATCGAACAGTCCTGATGCGGATCGATGGCCGGCCAGCGCGCCCGGCTTTCCGCCAGCGGACGCAAATCCCGAATGTCTTCCTGCAGTTGATTGAGCAGGCAGCCTTCGCCGTTGCTGTCGAACAGGTCGATGCGTGAAATCAACGGCTGCAACAGCGGTTCGTACTGCTCGCGCTGGTCGTATTCATCCAGCAGGCCGATGTAATCGCGCCCTTGTTTACCCCAGGCCGCCAGCAGCGGGTGGGCATGCTGATGCAGTTCTTCCAGCGCGATGACCTCCGGCATACCGGGTTTGCGTTGCTGGCGGGCGCGTTCGGCGCGCAGCAGATCCTTGTCGGCAATGATGTTGCCCCAATAGTGCTCGCACGGGTTATGCACGCACATGAATATCTGGGTCCAGCGGCCGATGGCCGCCAGCAGTTCCAGCGCCTGCTGCGGCAGTGATGAAATACCGAATACCATCACCCGGGACGGCAATCCCGCCGGTCGGTCGGCGTCGCCCCGTCGCTGTACTTCATCCAGAAAACGCCGGTGCAACGCCGCACGGCTGGTGCCGGACAGCGCCTCGCCGGTATCCTGCAACAGCGCCCGCCACAGCAGGGGCTGCCAGCGCTGATCGTCCGGCAATGGCTCCACGCCGCGCCGGCTGGTCGCCAGCACATCATGCCCGGCGGCCCACTCCGCCAGCCAGTCGGCGCGATACACCTGATACTGGTCAAACAGATCGGCCAGCCGCTCAGCCAGTTGGTAGCGCTTGCGCAAGTCGGCGTCCTGCTGCAGAAAGCGCGCCAGCGCGGCAAATTCAGGCTGGGCGAGCAGACCCGGCAGCAGCCGCAGCAGCCGCCACACCAGCAGGGATTTATCGAACGGCGAAGTTTCCGGCACCTGTTCCTGACCCAGCACCGCACGGTAAACCTGCCAGAAAAAGCGCGACGGCAACTGCACATCCAGCGCCGCCGCGACGCCGCATCCGCCGTCGCGGGCATCGCGCGCCAGCGCCAGTTTCAGCCACTGTCCGATGCCGTTGCTCTGAACCAGAATCAGCTCGTTTTCCAGCCCGGCCAGCGGATTGGCCGCCATCCACGACACCAACACGTCGCGCAGGGCTTCAGGATGGTTGCTGTGGATCGCCATCAAACCGGGTTGTAGCCTGTTTTTGCTCATCGCTCTCTCTGCTCGTTGCCACACCGGTGTACCGAATAACGGTACAATCAGTAAATATCTTAGCATTCATGAGATTGGCTGGGGTACTGTGAAGCGAGTCAGGGAGAAACCGGTCAGGCTCAGGACGCCTGACCGGCGTGATGTTCCTGATACGGCGGTATCAGGGGCGTGCGTTGTCGGCAGTGAGGTCAGGCGGCGTTAGCCTGCGCCAGCGTCTGTTCGATAAAGGTACGGGTTTCTTCAACCTGCCGGATATAGCCGTTCAGCAGCGCGCTGAAACCGGCGTCATCCAGCTTGTCGAGCGGATACTGACTGCACAGGCGTAAATTGTCGTACTCATCCAGCGCCAGCCAGCAACCGCGCATCGCCGCCATCTCGAAATTGAGCAGCAGCATCAGGCGGTAGATAGCCGGTCGGTCTTCGCCTTTCAGGCTAATCAACTGGCAGTGCAGCAACAGGCTGTCGCTTTGCCCCGGCACCTCAATCACCGCCGCTTCCCGACCGTCCGCGCCGTTCAGTACACAGATGCCGTTATTCAGCGTCAGACGGGTTTTATTGAACTGGCTGAAATGTTGCAGCAGCCGCGCCGCCAGTTGTTGTGCTGAGGTTTGTCGTGCTGATGTCATCGCTTTGCTCCTGTGGTTTTTCGTTCCGTTGCCGTATTACTGTTTCGCCAGCGTGATGCCCTGCTGGTGCATATGATTGACCGCCTGAGAGACTTCCGGGTTGGCTTTGGCGATCGCCCCTTCCAGACTGAAGCTGCTCGGGCTGTTCTGGTTTTGACCGTAGCTGAAATTGATCTTGCCCAGCAGCTTGGTCATGCTGACGTCAGCGCTACTGCCGGCACTGACAATCGGCAGCGGGAACGCCAGCCCTTCCTTGTTTTTCACCGTCTGGGTGAAATCGATGGATTTGATGCGCAGGTTGTTGCTGTCGCGGAAAATCGCCGCGATGTCATCCTTGCCCAGCGTATTGTTCTGAATGCCTTTTTCGACTTTGGTTTTCACCTCGTCTTTCAGCTCCAGGCTGACGCCGGCGGTGGCGTTGGTCAGCGACTGCATCTTCTGCACCACGGCTTTCAGCGCCGGGTTTTCCTCCATGAAGCCGTGAATACGCTCGGCGTTGGTCGGCGGCAGGTTATCGCTGACCAGCTTACGCAGCGCATGGAAAATACCGTTGCTGTCAAGTTTCGACAGGTTGGCGTAAGTCGTGCTGTAGCTGGCGCTGTCCAGCGTCGCCCCCTGTTTTTCCGCCGCCTCATGTTGCCGGGTTTTGGACTGCAATCCCTGAATGGCGCCGTACTGCGCATCGCCCGCCGGGGTTTTAGCCTCAAAATGTTTATTGAGGATCGCCAGTTTTTCTCCGGTGTCCGTCAGGTCTTTCACCCCTTTCAGCACCTGTTGCGTTTCCGGATCGGCGAAGTTTTTCTCCAGCGATGAAATCAGGCTGTCCATGTCCTTGCCCTGCAGCGGCTGGGCCGGTTTCATCTGCATACTGATGCTGTGGTTGGTTTTGGTATCCACCGTCATCGTGATGGAGGCGTTGTTCGTTATCGGCGCGGTCCACGAGCCGCTCGGCGTAGGATTGGTGATGCCGGCGAACGCCGTGGCATTGGCGCTCACGTTGACCTGGTTCATAAAGCGGGCCCGGTTATTGGTGGTGGCGTTCTGCTCGGTGAACTCGCCGCGTACCGTACTGTGCTCATGACTTGCCGACATCAGGTTCGCCCCGGCGCCCACCCCGACGGAAAGTCGGCCTGCCGAAGTCGGCACTTTGCCTTTTTGCGCCGCGCTGGGTTTATCCGCCAGATTGACCTCGGCGCGCGCATCGGCTGTCAGCGCGGCATCCAGATCGAATTTAATCGAGAACCCCTCTTTCACCCGGTGGTCATTGCCCTTGGCGACCAAATCCAGCGGGTTCACCTTGCCCTCTATCAGATTGTCGATAAAACCGGGCAGCTCTTTTTCGCTCAGCGTAAACTTCAGGCCGTTTTGCTGTACGGTCCCCACCCCGGCGTTGACGCTGCCGCCAAAGCGGACATCCAGCGCCAGCGTGTGTTTTTTATCATCAAAATCAAAGCCTTTCTTGGCGTCATTCGGCGACTGACCGGTCGCCACCCCCACTTTGGCGTTCAGCCCGCCGTTGCGCCCGAAGTTGACGTCAATGCCGTTTTCGCCGCGGCTGAAACTGAGGCTGTAGGCGCGGTCGCCGGTGACGCCGCCGCTGGGGATAATCGGGAACGCGGTGGCGTTGAGCATCACTTTGGCTTTGGCCGGCACATAGGCCGTGCTGGCCCCGGCGTTATAGTTACGGTTCACCGCCAGACTTTCACCGTTATCCAGCGACAGAATGGTGTCCTTCAGCTTGCTCGCCAGCCCCGCTTTATCGCTCGCTTCCAGCGTGGTACGGGCAGTCAGGTTCACCGCGCTCTTGTCATTGCCAAACGCCTGGGTAAAGGTTTTCACCGCATCGTAATCGGCTTCCAGCGCGCCAAAACGGGTAAAGCCCATATCGGTGATCTTTTTCACCTCGTTGCCGCCGTACTGCTGGTCGCGCAGCTCGCCGAGCGCCGCCTGAATCGGTTTCAGGTCAGCCGCGGTCGGCTGTTTGCCGGACAACGTTTCCAGCTTGTCGACGACGCGGTGCAGATCGCTCGCGGTCATCACATCCAGCGCCAGACGGGACTTGGTCAGCGCCATCGCATCCCCCAGATCGCGGCGCGGCCCGGTCGTCACCTTGTCGCTCTGGTAACTCATGTCGACTTTCTTATCCACAAAGGCGTTCAGCAATTCCCCCGCTTTACTGTCTTTGGACAAAGGCGCCGCGTTCATCACCGTCGACAATGCCACGCTCAGGTCCTTGCCGGAACGCTTGTCGTTCATGGATTGCACGACCGCTTTGAAGGCCGACGGCTTGAATTTTTCGTTCACCTCGCCGCTGTTTTTTAGCACGCCCTGATGTTTACCCAGCAGGGTCGCGGACTTGGCGGCGCTCATTTCCAGATCGTTCTGGAACGATTTCAGCTCCGCCATCAGCGGCTTGCCCGCCTCGCCCAGATCGAGTTTCTCCATTCGGCTTTGCAGGTCATCGCGTTTGGCGCTCCAGGTATGGGATGACACCGCCTGTTCCAGCTTTTTGAACATATTCGCCTGCGCGTCATAGACCGATGACAACCCGTCGCGCCCCTTTATCTGATGCTGGGCGGCGTCAATCGGCTTTCTCGCCATCTCTTTGGCGGTTTCTTTGACATAAGCGCCCAGGAAGTCGCCAAAATTGCTGTTGAGCTTATGGTTTTCCATACCGGATCGCCCCAGAACCTGCGCCTCCACTTTCCCGGTGAGATTCGTCAACGGAATGCGGGCCGCGTGGGTGCCGCCAGCCAGACGGTCATAGGTGGTTTCAGCCGCACGCGGCTGACTGCCGGCGGTGTGCGCCTCTGGCACCGTGGTTTTCCAGCCGCCCTGAGTCAGTTGGTGCTGCTGATGACCATCTTCGGAGATCGCCGGTTCATGATTTTTGGTGGTGGACAGGTGTTCGGCTTTGACATTGTCAGGCAACGTCACCGGTTGCCACTGGGCATTGGCGCGCGCTTCTGCGTTACCCTGTAACGCCTGTTTATCCAGTTTGAATAACTGGCCGTCCTTATTCAGGGCAAACAGATTCTGATCCTTATCCAGCGCCAGATCCTTCACCTCGCCGCTCAAACCGGCGGTCGGCAGTGGCTGAGGCGGTACCGCCGCGCGCTGCAGGCCGGGTTTGTTGAGGTGCAACTGCAACTCGCCCTGATCGTTAGCGGTGACGAACTTGTTGCCATCCACCACCGCCAGCGCGGTGGTGCCGCTGTTTTTATCCAGCCCCGGCAGCGGGTCGCCCGCCGACGGCGAATTGCGCCCCTGCGTCACGGCAAACACGTTATTGTCGCCGTGGGTGACGCTGTCCGCCTTCTGGTTGATGGACAGCTTCTTCACCTGCCCGTCATCCAGCACATACGCCTGATTATCCAAACCGCGTTTTAACTGGCTGGCACCGACGTCGGTTTTGGTCCAGTTCTGGGTGATGCCGTCAAGGTAGTGGACTTTGCCTTCATGCAACGCCATGGTGCCGAGCCGCCCCATGTCCATCACATCGTGGGGCTGCGGCCGCGCCGGATTCAACCCGGCCTTGTTATCCACCACCAGCGCGTCGCTCAGGTTCCAGCCGGGTTTGAATCCTTCGGTTTCCCCCGGTTTACTACCGTCAGCCAGCGGTGCCAGATGCTTCTGACCGGCGGCGTCGTTGACCAGCGCATGCATCGTGCCGTGCTCGCCGGCCACAAATCCCTGCACCTTGTGGTTATCGCCAAACGCCGCTTCCAGCGCCGGGCTATGGTACGGTTCCAGTTTGACGGTGTTGCCGCCATCCTGCGGCAGTTTGCCGGCGAAAACCTTACCTTCGTCATCGGCGACAAACAGCCGATTGCCTTCCAGCCCAACCGCTTTGGCGTTCACCTGCTCGCTGCCGCGCGCCAGCGCCACCTGACCGTCCAGTTTCAGGTCGAGCGTTTTGTGGTCCGCGGCGGGCGCATCCGCTTTCGGCAGCAGATGAATCTGCGTGGTGCTGTTGTCTTTTTCCGTCAGCACCGCCACATTGCCCTGCGCATTGGCTGAGAACGACTTGATTTTGTCGGCAAACGGCGCTGAATCGTGCCCCGCCGACAGGTTAGCCAGCGTCTTGTCATCTTTGACGGCATACAGCTTGCCATCCGCCTGCCCGGCAAGCTGGCCGTGCGGCGTATCGTTTTTCTTCTCCCACACCTGATCGGCGTTCAGGCTGTAAAGCGCCTTGTCATGTATTTGCAGTTTTTCATTGCCGTGCGCCGGATCGGTATGCACCCCGGTCAACTGCGCCTGCGCGGCCTGACCGGGCTGCGGCAGGTTGATGGTGTTGACGCCGCTGTGATTGACGACAGACGCGCGCACGTGGGTGTCATCCATCCCCAGCGTGTAGCTGGCCTTATTCTTACCCGACAGCGCCTCGCCGGCTTTGCCGGCCTGCGTCGGCGTGCTGGTGTGCAGCGCCACAAAGCTGTCGCCGGATTGTTGCAGGCTGAACAGACGGCCGCTTTTGTCCATCAGCAGATGCTGGCTGCCGTCCTCCGCGGCCTGATGCGCCACAAACGGCTGGCTGTTTTTGCCTATTGTCTGCGACAGCAGCGTTTTCAGGTGATCGGACACCCCATCGCCCAACGTAAGCTGGCCCTTTTTATCCAGCGACACCAGGTCTTTCGCCGAGGCGGGCGACAGCGCGCGGTCGATAGCCGGCTGCATGTACTTCAGATTGGGAGAGCGGCCAATCTGCGCGCCTTCGTTTTTTGGCAACGACGGTTGCTGACTGACCTGCGCCATACCGGCATGCATGCCTTCCCGCTGCAATGATGCCGAGGCGGACTGCCCAGGTACCGACGCGCTGCCTTGCGTCAAAGCATGGCTTGCGTTAGCGGCGGCGGGCTGTGTGTCCGTCACCGACTGCTGACGCTGAATATGATTGATATTGCCCAACATTGGCCTTCTCCCGTGTGCTGGATAAATAGGGGTGATGACTGCTGAGTGGTATGCCGCCGCCGTCGGTTCCCGTCCGCCGCGGAATTTCTTTCCGGCGTCGTCGCTAACGGCGCGGAACCGCCGCCGCACTTTTCTTACTCAGCAAACAGCGGGCATTTGCCGTGCTGACACACGCACGTTTTCCATAACGGGCGTCCACATCCTGATGAAAAGAGGCGAACTATGGCTGATATCAACATCACGCTCAGTATTCCCAGTGCCGGCCTGAACGGCGGGCTGGGGGGCGTTGGCGGCGCAGACAATCTGAATAGCGGTCTGGGCAATAACGGGCTTTCCGGCAAGAAATCGACCGCGCAGGAAAACCAACTGCTGGAGGCGCTGGCGGTGGTCCTGACCGCCCTGCTGCCCAGTCTGTTGAACAATAACGGCGGTCAGGGCGGCGGTGACAGTCCGCTCGGCCGCACCAGCGATGCGCTTGGCGGCGGCGGTGGCGCGGGCAACGCGCTCGGCGGCGGTCAGGGCAATGGGTTGGGCGGCGGGCTGGACAAGGGGCTGGGAAGCGGTTCGGGCGGGCTGGCCGATGGGCTCGGCGCGAGCGGCGGTCAGGGTCAGAACGGCCTGACCGATATTTTGACCAAATTGCTGGACCTGCTGATGCCGAAAGACGGGGCGCAAGGCGGTCAGGGATTGCAGGGCGGCGGGCTGGGCGGCAGCGGCGGAGCTTCCGGCGCGCAAGGCGCTGGGGGTGCTGGGGGTGCATCCGGCACCGGCGGGCTGGAGGATCTGAGTAAATCGCTGTTGCAGGATACCGGCGAAAGCAGCCTCGGCAATGGCATTTCCCCAACGCAGGACGGCGGCGGCCAGATCAGCGACAACCCGCTGTTGAAGATCCTGCTGGCGCTGGTGGCGCTGCTGATGGAAAGCCAGAAAAACCAGTTCGGCCAGCCGCAAGGCGGTTCGGGCGGCGGCAATGGTTCCGGCGGCGCGGCGCCGGTTTCCGGTGGCAGTTCCGCCCCCGGCGTTGGCAACACGACCGGCGCTGCGCCCGCCGTTGGCGGCGGTGCTGCTCCCATCCTCAGTGGCGCCGCCCCTGAAACCGGTGGTATCGCCGCCGCTGGCGCTGGCAATAACGCCAGCGAACTGGCTGACGGCAAAGGGCAACCCGGCCTGACGCCCGCACCGGATGCCATCGGCGTCGATAGCGGGAAAACCACGGTTTAATCGTCTTATGCGCCTGATCGTTACCCACACCGTGGAACTCATCGGGCGCTTTTTTCACTTATCTGGTGGCAGGCAGAGGTCTGCCTGTTTCGGGAACGGCATCTCATCTTTGGGTAAAGAGGCACATTATGGCTGACATCAGTATCACACTCAGTATCCCCAACTCAGGTCTGCAAGGCGGGCTGGGCGGTTTGGGCGGCGCGGACCGCACCAGCAACAGCGGGCTGGGCAATAACGGGCTTTCCGGCAATAAATCCTCTTCGCAGGAAACCAAGTTACTGGAAGCGCTGGCGATCGTTCTGACTGCGCTGCTGAGCAACAACGGCGGTGCGCAGGGAAGCGGCAATAATCCGCTGGAACGCAGCAACGACGCGCTCGGCGGCAACAATACACTCGGTAGTAACAATACACTTGGTAGTAACAATGGCGCAGGCGGCGCGCAGAACGGCGGTCTGGGCAACAGCCAGGGGCTGGGCGGCGGGCAACAGGGTCAGAACGGCCTGGGTGACCTGCTGACCAAGTTGCTGGATATATTAATGCCGAAAAACGGCGCGCAGGGCGGTCAGGGGCAGCAAGGCAACGGTCTGACCGGCGGCGCGGGCGGCAACGGCGGGCTTTCCGGTGCACAGGGTGCGGGCGGCGCACAGGGAACCGGTGGAGCACAGGGTACGGGCGGTTCATCCGGCCTTGAGGGTCTTGGCAAATCGCTGCTGCAGGACACCGGCGAAAGCGCGCTCAGCAATGGCATCTCCCCTACCCAGGATGGCGGCGGCCAGATCAGCGACAATCCGCTGCTGAAAATTCTGCTGGCGCTGATCGCCATGCTGATGGAAAACCAGAAAAATCAGTTTGGTCAGCCGCAGGACGGCTCAGGCGGCAATAGCGGCGGCGCAGCCCCGACATCAGGTGGTGGTACTGGTGGCGGCGCCGGCGGTGGCGCAACTCCGTCAGTCGGTGGCGGCGCCAGCGGTGGCGCAGCTCCGTCGGTCGGTGGCGGCGCCGGTGGTGGCGCAGCTCCGTCAGTTGGTGGTGGCACTGGCGGTGGCGCAACTCCGTCAGTCGGTGGCGGCACTGGCGGTGGCGCAACTCCGTCAGTCGGTGGCGGCACTGGCGGTGGCGCAACGCCAACCGTAGGCGGGGGTAACGCTACCGGCGCCACCGGCGATGCTAACAGTACGGCATCCACTGGCAGCGCAGGCAAGGCTGGCCCCGTGTCGTTCCCCACCGCCGATAACGCCAACGCCATCGTAGTCAATGAGCCGATCAAGGTTGGCCCGGGCGAAGTGTTTGACGGTAAGGGTAAAACCTACGTAGCCGGCCCGGCATTAGGCGATGGCGGCCAGAAAGAGGGGCAGAAACCGCTGTTTGAAGTGGCTGACGGCGGCTCCGTCAAGAACGTGATTTTCGGCAACAACGCGGCTGACGGTATCCACCTGCACGGCGACGCCAAAATCGACAACGTGCACTGGACCAACGTCGGTGAAGACGCGCTGACGGTGAAGAGCAACACCGGTAAACCGGCTAACGTCAACATCACCAACAGCAGCGCACAGGGCGCCTCTGATAAGGTGTTCCAGCTGAATGCCGACGCCAACTTCAACGTCGATAACTTCAAGGTGAAAGATTTCGGTACCTTCGTTCGCACCAACGGCGGCCAGCAGGGTAACTGGAACCTCAACCTGAGCAACATCGATGCGCAGAACGGCAAGTTCTCGTTTGTGAAAAGCGACAGTGAAGGGCTGAACGTGAAGGTCAACAACGCCAACCTGGACAACGTCAACAATCACTACAAAGTCCCCAAATCCACTAATCTGCAGGTAAGCTGACAGGGAGCCAAACATGACCGAGCATGATACCGACACCCCTGCCCGCTGGACCGAACTGGTCGACCGGGGCGGGTATATCACGCCAGCACAGCGTCAGGCGTTCGAGCAGGCCATCCAGATGGTGACCCGGCGTCTCAGTCTGGTGTTGAGCCAGAAAGAGCTGCCGCGCAGCGGTCAGTTCGATTTCGACGCCTTTGTCGATTCACTGGAAGCGGATTTCCTGAAAAGCGTGGATACCTCGCTGGATCCGGAAATGAACAGCGACGTGGGGCAGACGGCGTTCTGGGTGATTCGCCAGATAGCGGACCACCTGATCGCCCTGCAACAGCAGCGGCAGGCGTTGTAATGCAGAACGGCTAAGGATCGGTTGAACGATCCAGTGGCTGGTGTAAAAAGGGTTCATGTTCATCATGGACCCTTTTTTTAATTACCGCTTTCCAGGTGCCGGAATGGATGAAGGCTAATCCCCTGCAATCACACTGATTTAACCCACCTGATCGTCGGCGGTGTTGGGTGCGTTATCCTGGAAAATCGGCGAGCCTGCGACAGCAGGCTCGCTTTGCGTTTGGGGCTCGCACGTTGGTCAATCAGGGCGCGAGGGTCAGTTCGCCGAGGTGGGTGGCCGCCGTATCGCCATTGTTGGCGTCGATCCGCAGGCGGTAGTAAGCGTAGCTGCCGGGCGAGGTAATGGTGAAACGACGCGCCATTGCGCGACTGGCAAAGGTCTGGCCGCTGCGTGTATCCAGCGTGGTCCAGCTTTTGCCGTCTTTGGAGCCCAACAACGCCCAGTCGAGCGGGTCACGAGCGGCGGCGGAGCTGGCACTGGTCAGCGTATAGCTGGTGATGGCGGTGGCGGCGCGAGCAGCATAGCGGTATTGCAGCCAGCCGTTCTGGCCGCTGCCCTGCCATTTGGTGTCGGCGGAACCGTCGAAGGCGTATTCTGCGGTCCGGGTGACCACCGGCTGGGTGCTGGCCGCATAGGCAATACCGGAATAGGCGAAACTGCTGACGGTGGGATGAACGGCGCTCCAGCCGTTGCCGGCGGCCGTACCGATGATGTGCACGTTGTCGTAGTACGAGGTGCGTGTCTCTCCGGCGGTGTAGTTCCCGGTGTCATAATCGTACTGACCAAATTTGAAATAAAGCTGGCTGCCACTGGCGAGCTCGTCGCCGTTCCAGTCGCCAAAGCCCAAATTGATGCCGGTGGCGCTGTAAGTGGGCGAACTCTGCGCGGCGTTACCCACCCATATCTGAATTTGCCCGTCCGACTGGTGCGATGCCACCAGATGAACCACGACCGGAATCCAGGCGTCGCGCGCCAGATCGGAAACAATGGTTTTTTGCGTGGCGCCGCCGCAGGAACCCCGATGCGCAATGCGCAAGCTATTGTTTACGATACTCAGCATTCCAGCCCAGGAGCTGCAACCGCCCGCCTCAAAGATCTGGAACATGCCGGCTTCCTTATCCGTAGGGTAGCCGTTGGCGGGCAGATAGAACATGAAACCGATCCAGGCTTCCTTGTAGACATTGATCGGCGAGCACATTTCAGCCCCTTTGGTCATGCGGGTTCCGTTGTAGGAGGACTGAAACCATTTCACCTTGATGGCCGTTTCGCCACCGGCGCCGGCAGTATTAAGCCCCTCATCGGCCACCTGGGCCGGCACGACGAAATTGGGCCCCTGGGTCGTGCAGACGGACATCGGCGACATGACCCCCTCCTCGAAGCCGGTACGGACCTCGCCGACCGATACTGCGGCGCTTTGCGTTGCGCTGTTGCCGGTGCTGTCGGTGGCGGTCAGCGTGATGGTGTACTTGCCGGATGATGCGTAAGTGTGGCTGACGCGAGCGCCGCTACCGGTATCGCCATCGCCGAAACTCCAGCTATAGCTGATGATGCCTTCACCGCCGCTCGACGCACCAGCGTCAAAGTTCAACGTCAGTTGGTTGGCGACATAGGACAGGTCCGTTTTAAGAGCTGCTCCAACGGTATGAGGGATGAACAGCGCCAGGAAAAAACAAAAGAGGGCGAAAAAACTCCTAAATACAATCATTTGAATATCCTTAATACAGATGATGTAAATGTCATGGCTGCGACCTGGTCGGTAGGCTGCATGTGCATGTTCCATTCAGAACCGGCCTGAGCAGGATATGGACTTATGTTGAAAATGGGAATATATGGGCTAAACGGGATACCTATGACAATTCCACCCCGGCGGGTAATGAGTCATCGAATGCAGCGTCGATGGAGAGTCCACCGTACTGAAAGCAAAAAAACCTATCTTTTGGAGAAGGACGTTTTTTGGCAAAATCGCCCGATATGACCACTCAGGAGATGACAGGTTATGAGTTCAGGACAACGCGCACTGATTATCGGCGCTTCCCGCGGGCTGGGATTAGGCATCGCCACCGCCCTGCATCAGCAGGGTTGGACCGTCACCGCTACCCGACGCTCGCCTTCCGCCGCCACCGACAACCTGCCGGTGCGCTGGCTGGCGCTGGATATCAATGACGCCTCGCAGCGCGCCGCATGTTGCCAGACGCTGGCGCAGGACAGTTTTGATCTGGTGCTGATTAATGCAGGCGTCTATGGCCCGGAGCGACAGGATCTGACCGCTCTCGATCCCGAGCAGTTGATTCCCTTATTTCTGACCAACACGCTGGCGCCGATCGCGCTGGCGTCGGCGCTGTTGCCGCATCTGGCGGAGCACGCCACGCTGGCGTTCATGACGTCACGGCTGGGCAGCCTGACGGAAAACGCCAGCGCGGAACTGCCCTTCTATGCCGCCAGCAAGGCGGCGCTGAACATGCTGACGCGCGGGCTGAGCGACGCCGTGTCCGACCGTCAGGTTACGCTGCTGTCATTACACCCCGGCTGGGTACAAACCGACCTTGGCGGCAGCGGTGCGCCACTAACGGTGGAGAGCAGCGTCAGCGGCCTGTTGCAACAGATAGCGCGTTATCAGGGCAAAGGCGGCCACCATTTTGTCGACTATGCCGGCAACCGGCTGGCATGGTGATACCGCGCGCCAGCGCCCGATAACCGGGGCCGGCGCGCCGTAAAATCAACGGAGGGGATAAAACCGCTCAGCGCGGTTTGGGAATGTTGAACTGCGTCAGGGTTGGGTTGACGGTGTTGGCAAAATCCGCCCGGCGGTGTTTAAGCTTGCTTTTCGCCTTGAAGAAGTTGACCAGTTCGGCAATCCCCATCCCGATACTCAGCGCGCCGCTGACCGCCCAGCCCACCGGCCCGGCCGCGGCGCCCACCGCCGATGCCGCCGCCGCCCCCGCGGCTTCGCCCGCCACCGCGCCAACCACCTTGCCGGCTACCGCCGCGCCGACTCGTCCCGCCAGGCCGATCGCGGTTTTGCTGCCGGCCGTCTTGCTCAGATCGGTGATATGCAACGACGATTTGGCGGCATCCATCAGGTGGCGCCCCATCTGCCCGGTCAGTTGCGCATCGCCGGGCGCGCGACGATCGGCCGCGCTTTGAGCGACGGAATTTGCCCCAAGCCCGGTGGTGGTCGGCGTCAACAGGCCGCTATCCCCAGGGCGCGCTAGCCGCGCCAGTTGAGGATCGGACATCTGTAGCCGTAACGCATCGGCGGGCACCGCCTGTTCGAAATGCCGCACCACATCGGCGTCCTGCTGCAATTGGCCGATTCGTTCATTCAACGCCCGCTCGGTTTCGTCGGTCTTGCGATACTGTCGGCCAGCCACCACCTGTTCCAGCGTCTGTTGCAGTTTGACCAGCGTGGCCGCTTTCTGCGCACCGCTATAGCGGTCGGGATGCGCAAACACGCCATCATTCAGACGGCTGATATCGGTTCTGCCCGCCAGCCCCAGCGCGGCGGCGTCGTGAAACAGCGCCGTCGCCTGCCCATCATCCGCTGGCGCCTGATCCGCTATCCAGCTTCTGATATCGCCTGCCGACAGCTTACCGTCATGGGGCACCCGCGCCAGCTTTTCCCCTTTCACATCCGCATGCTCCAGCAGGCTAAATAACCCCGGATGCGACCAGAGCCGGGCCGCATTTTGCAATTCCGGCGACAGCAGCGGATTGCCGTTGGCCAGCGCGGCCAAATCGGTCTGACGGGAGAGTGACGAGACGCTCTGCGGTGCGGCATTTGCCGCCGAGCGGCTTGGGTCGGCCGCGCGCAGCAAAGGCTCATTAGCCAGCAACAGCGCCGAAGTTTCCACCAGCCGTAACGAGCGCGCGTCCGCCTGCGGATGCGCCTGCCGATAGTCATCAAGGCTGCGCTGCGCGCTCTGGGCGCTGCGTGTCATGTTTTTTATGAACGCGCCACTATCCCGCCGGGAAATGTAGCCATCGGCTTTACCACCGTCTTTGCCCGTATCCAGCGCCGTCATCAACGCCGGATTTGCCTTCAGGTAGATCATCGCTACCTCCGCTTCCGCCCCGCCCGCTTTTAGCATATTGGCGGCGGCAATCGGTCGGTTCAGCGCTTTCGCCGCCGACGCCCGCTCCTGCTCCGGCAACGAACCCAACAACGGCATCCATTTCTCCAGCGCCTTTGCATCGCTGTAACTCGATCGATCCAGCATGGCTGTTGCCTGTTCCGCAGCCAGCGTTGTTGCCGGCGACGCGACGCGGGTTCGGCCCACCGCCGTAACCGGTGCGGCAGACACGGTCGCGAAAGACGGCGCCGGGCCGCCGAACTCCACCGCTTGCCCGCTGGTAGCAGGCAACAACGGCGGGCGATGGTCAGGTGTGGTCAATGGCTGTGCAGCCGGTCCGGCGCCGGGCCAAAGGCCGACGCGGTTATCAATACGACTCATGGTGTCGATCCCCCTCAGAATTTGGTCAATAACGTCCCCTCTCTGAGTGGATCACAAACCCGTCCGGTTCCCTGAACGGTCTGGAGCAATAACAGTGATGACAAAAGTTTGCAAAGCGAGACAGCAGCGAATCACTTCAGTAACCTGACTCCCCTTTTTTGACACAATCCGACACATAAATATGAAAAAGAGAAAACGCCTGCGCACCGTTCTGCTCATTCTGCTTCTGCTGCTGATCTACGCTAATCGCGAGTCGCTCAATCCGTTTAAACCGGACTGCTCCGCTCAGGTAGCCAAATCTGAATTACCGGAAGCCTGCCGAAAACCGGTGAAAGAAGTGGCGCCCGGCTTTGAACTCTGAACGCCCTGCCGGACGCGTCTTCTTTTTGGTGCTGCTCGGTACCGCGCCCCGCCGTCTGGCGTCCCCATGCTAAAACCAATGGAGATGTGCGCCAGCGCTGGCCTGCGGTACGGGCCTTTCCTCCCCGCACATCATTTCATGCGTATTTGCCGCAGGTTCTGTGATTCATTTTTTCATTTATTATGATTGGCTGATAATAAATTTACGCTTTCCTTACTCTTCGCGTCATTTATTTCAATCTATGAACAGCCTGCTATTTTTCTTTCTTGTTCCTTACGCAAATTACGTTCAATTTTTGTTTATCCTCCTAAATGACAAATAATTCATCGTCTTTTCATTCGATTGATTTTTTGGGTTTTATTGGCTAACTCCAGCGCAAAATCACCCCTGATAGAAAAACAATTTCAATTATTCTATACACAGATAATTCGAGTTGCAGGAAGGCGGCAACCGAGTGAATCCCCAGGAGCTTACATAAGTAAGTGACTGGGGTGAGCGAGGGCAGCCAACGCATCTGCAACTTGAAGTATGACGGGTATATATACCTATGCAGCGTCGTGTTTTTTATATCTTCGACGTTAACACGTAAGACAGCAGTTAATTTTCTGGCGAATATTACAAGGAGAAATACCATGGTGATGTCCATTTCCTCCAACTATTCGGGATTATACAATTCCGTCTGGCAGGTGTCTGGCGTCGGTTCCGCGTCGTCCTCCACATCCTCTGCCGTTACGGCGATCCCTTACCGTAAATCGGACGATGACCAGGAGGGGGGATTATTTGCAGCGCTGACCAGCGCCTTGTCCTCCATCGGTATCACGCTGGGCACCAGCAGCACCTCGGAAACCAGCGCGACCAGTTCCACAACATCCTCGACGGACAGCACGTCGGACACCTCGTCTTCCAGCGCGAAAGAAGCCGTGGCGACCTTCCTGCATACGCTGATGGATACGTTGCACAGCATCGGCGCGTCGTCCAACTCGTCGTCCTTGTCCGACAACCCGATGAAGAACGACCTGTCTTCGCTGATCAGCGCGCTCTCTTCCGACTCGTCCTCCAGCAGCAGTTCGGTTTCCAGCAGCCAATTGAGCGAATTGCAGAGCGCCTTCAGCTCAATGGTCAGCGCACTGGGCGGCGACAGCAGCAACGCTTCGCTGTCGTCTTTCCTGCAAAGCTTCTCGTCTTCGCTGGCCTCGTTCTCGTCACAGGGCAATCTGGTTAATACCGCCGCCTGATAGCGCTACTCCGCCCTGCCTGGCAGGGCGTTTTCATATCACAGTCGGTTGTCTGTGATCCGTCTCTGCTTTTGCCATAATCAGACCATTACATTACCCAACAGCAAATTATTAGAAAAAATAAACCATTCTATTATTCCAGCCCCGCCGATACGTCATTTAACACCAGCAAATCCGCCTTACCCAGAACAAGCTATCCTTATTAATCATTCAAGGTTTTTAACTATATTATTCACTTTTTCTTCCTGTTCGTTTTTATGCAATCCGATACACTCGATTTCAATTCCCTGACGGAAAAAGGGGAAATTAGCCTCAGACGGGAGAGTTCACCATGAAGGTCCATGCGCGTTCTATATCAGTAACCGGCAAGTCGGCGCGGCTTGCTTTATGGCACCGCCATGCGCCAGCCCATGCTGTTGCTTTCCCCGTTATCTCCCGCTTCGCCAGACAGATCTTTTTATTCGTTATCAGCTCTCCGCCGTAATTTTCCCCTGATTCTGGCTCTGGCGATCCCGCATCGCCGGACCAGCCCGGCGCGTCATTCGTTGGTGATTCGCCGGTCGCGCCGTGTCCGTCGTTTAGCACCGGTTTACACCGCGTACGTCGGCCCGGATTTTTATCCTAAGTAAAGGAAACCACTATGCAATACACTGGGAAGTACCTGAAGAAAACCGCATTGATGCTGACCATGATGGCCGGTCTCAGCGCCTGGCAAAGTCAGGCCGCGGTCGCGCCGGACACCCGTTCGCTGGATGAAATCTATCAGAGCGCATTGAAGGAAGGCGGCACGGTCACCGTTTATGCCGGCGGCGATGTACAGTCACAGCAAACAGGCTTCAAGCAGGCTTTTGAGAACCGGTTTCCCGGCATCAAACTGAACGTGATCGTCGATTACAGCAAATACCATGACGCGCGTATCGATAACCAGCTGGCGACCGACACCCTGATTCCGGATGTGGTGCAGTTGCAAACGGTGCAGGATTTCCCGCGCTGGAAAAAACAGGGGGTACTGCTGAACTACAAACCGGTGGGTTGGGACAAAATCTACCCGGAGTTTCGTGATGCGGACGGCGCCTGGATCGGTGCGTATGTCATCGCTTTCAGCAACCTGGTCAACACCCAACTGCTGGATGAAAAATCCTGGCCGCGGGAAGCCAATGACTATCTGCGCCCCGATCTGAAAGGCAACCTGATTCTGGCCTACCCTAACGACGACGACGCGGTATTGTTCTGGTACAAGCAGGTAGTGGATAAATACGGCTGGGAGTTTGTCGAAAAACTGCAGGAACAGGATCCGGTCTACGTGCGCGGCACCAACGTACCGGGCGCTCAGATTACCACCGGCAAATACAGCGCCACCTTCACCAGCTCCGGCGCGCTGGTCCCGGCGGCAGGTTCAGTAACCCGCTTTGTGTTGCCGAAGACCGACCCGTTTGTTTCCTGGGCGCAACGCGCCGCCATCTTCAAACAGGCCAAGCATCCGGAAAGCGCCAAACTGTACCTGAGCTGGCTGCTGGACCCGCAAACGCAAACCCAGGTCGCGCGCATGTGGTCGGTACGCACCGATGTCGCCCCGCCGGCCGGTTACAAGCACATCTGGGAATACCGCAACACTCGCCCGCAGGCTTTCGCCGATTTCATGTCTGACCGCGGCGCGGTCGAGCGTTTCCGCGCGCAGCTGAGTCTGTACGTGGGCGAAGCCAAAGGCGACCCGACCCCAGGCTGGCTCGGCCTGCATCCGGAAGTGCCGCTGGCAAACTAAGATTTACTGTATTGTGGGGATCCGGTGGGGTCCCTTTTTTGTGCCGGAAGGCGAACAAAATATAGTCACCTATCGCCTCGATATCCTGCTCGGCCGGCGGCGATATGCTCACTTTCATTCCACCTGCTCACCTTCCGCCATTCGACGGTATTTCTCCGACAGCCGACTGAACACCGCCTGCGCCTCCTTTCCCGGGCCGCTGTTCACGCCCAGCTCTACCGCCGCCCGCAGCGCATCCAATTACGGTCTTATATCAGTGTTGCTGGCAATACAACGTATTTCCCAAGCCGAACGCTATGAACGCGCCGGGTTTCAGGGGATTTCTTCGCAAGGCGCCTGGCTTACCGAAGCCGGGTTTACCGACGGGATGCCGTTAAAAATACGTGTCATGCCCGGCTGCATGGTGATCACCGCCCAGAACACCCGCAAATTGTGGCACTGTCTGGAAGGACTCAGCATCGAACCCTTTGACCCGGACGCCGCCGCCAACTGGATCAAGCATTACCCCAGTGGCCTGACGTTTGCCGAGTAACCAACACCACCCCCGGCCCGCGCCGGGGTTTTTGTTTTATGGCTGGGGTGTCGGGGCATGGCCCTGACCGGGTGGTTTTGGGGGCACGGCCCACTGGCGGTGGCCACAAAACATTTCCTGTCCGGGGGCTTACGCATTTTCAGGCCACCGCCACAGATCACGAACAAGAGCGATGGGATGAAGACAGCACGGAGAGTCTGACCGGTAAAAATGACGATCCCGGCGCGGGGGCCAGGATCCTTTGACTACTTAATCATATTAACTCATATTGCTTTTCTGATATTTTTTGTAAAATCCCAGACTGAACCATTCCATCTAACACTCCCTTTATTTCATGATCATTATATGATGAAAAATATTGAGATAAACGCCATATATCTATCAACTTGGGATTTTTGACATTATTAATATCGACTACCATCTCTTTCTGAGCGTTGCTTATTAAAAACTTAATACCTTTACCGTGTTTAACAAAGCCCCACTCATCATCATTAACAAGAACAGTCCCTTTCTTCGGGAAGTCCAGCAAGAAATCAAAGTCCTTTAAGCTTGGATAAGCGATAAAGAAAGCCTTCATTAACATCTCTTGAAGACTGATAAACCTGATAATTCCCCTTTCGTTCATCATATCAATACTTTACCCTTGCCTCAGCAGCTTCACGTAAAAGTTGATCACCTTGTTATTTCGTAACCTATTGTATTATAAATGGTATATCCTTAATCCCAGCTTTTACTGCTGCTTCAGCTCTATGATGGCCATCAATAATAATTGCCTTACCATTTACGATAGCAACATCGACAGGTTCATTGACATCAAAGCCATTTGCTTTCATATCTTTTACAAGCCGTTTTACTTGTGAACCCGACATTTCATTTTTATTTTGCCTGCTAATTAAAGTGCCTGGATCCATGTTCTTAGTAACTACTTGAGCAGTTGCATTTACAGAATTACTACCTGCCTTACTTACTCCCCCAGCAATCCCCGCCGCACTGGCGATTCCGGCGTGCCCCATGATATTGGCGATTTCCGTCGAGGTATCCTCGGAACCACCCAGCAACTGAGCACGATGCATCAGCAAATTGCGCGATGCATCAATATTCGACATCGCACCACGCAGGTTAGCCCATTCCTGAACCTCCGCCTCAGTCAGTGCACTTACTCCCTCATTCCGCTCTTTCTTTTCCAGCTCGGTCATGCGGGCGCTGTAATCCCCTTGCCATCCTTTTAACTCTTTTGCCAGGGCAACACACTGTTCTGGTGAGGAACAATTCGCTATCTCATTCTGTAGCTTGTCGTACTCAGCCGCATATTTCTCCCTGACCTCTGCGCGGCAGGTGGCATTTCCGTTACAGGCAACCAGCTCTTCACTGCGGCTTTGCTGCTGTGGCTGACTCAGATGGTTATTCTCCACCTCATTCCTGGCCGTATTCGCAGCGCTTCCGGCCTCCGTCAGGTTACCACCGGCTATACCGCCCACGCCAGCGCCCGCTATCATCACCAGATTCGCCACCAGCTGTTTTTGCTCTGCCGACAGCGTCTTCTCTTTCGGGTACAGCGCCTGCGCAATCAGCCCGCTT
>JAAIGF010016259.1_pt1 | contig 151705 bp, 137 predicted proteins | sample 6487441 | NCBI WGS metagenome assembly JAAIGF01 (sample SAMN13974129, study PRJNA590717) | phyllosphere metagenome | biome: pepper field; feature: multiple bacterial spot infested pepper fields; material: pepper leaves; isolation source: leaves from pepper fields | host: Capsicum annuum ... | reverse complement strand
TTCAAAACGCAGTTCGTTGAACCCGGCGCCCTTGTGGGTACTGGTGCGCAGCGAGGTGCGGGTCTTGTTCGCCGGCAGCGGATACGGCGACGGGTTGGTGGCGTGAAAGGTGCGCCCGGTGACGATGGGCTGGTCCGGGTCACCTTCCAGAAAGCTCACCACCACTTCATGACCGATGCGCGGAATGGCAATCAGCCCGTACTGGCCGCCGGCCCAGCCCTGGCTCACCCGCACCCAGCACGAACTCTGGTCGTCGCTGGCGCCGTAGCGGTCCCACGGGAACTGCAGTTTCACCCGGCCAAATTCGTCGCAGTAAATCTCTTCGCCCGCCGGGCCGACCACCGTCGCAATCTGCGGGCCGTCCACCATCGGCTTGTACGGCAGCGCCGCCCGCCAGGTGGTGGTGCCTTTTACCACCTCGAAACTGTTGCTGAGCGTGGTCGGTTCGCCGCCGCTCTCTTCTTCCAGCGCCTGCGGCTGCTGCCCGCTGTGGGTCACCGCCACCACCTGCCAGGCCAGGTTAAACGCCGGGTTCGGGTGTTCGGTGAGGGTAAAGGTGCTGCCCGGCATCAGTTCGGCGGCGTTGGATTCGCCGCTGCCGGTCATCGCCCCGGCGCGCAGTGCGTCCAGCCGGTAGCCGGTAAACGCCTTGCCGCTCGGGTCCTGCTTGAAGCGGCCGGGGTAGTCGAAGTGCTGGTAGGACTCGCGCTGATGGCCCAGCTCGCTGCTCATCCTGTTGTGCAGCAGCCCGTAGGCCGGGGTTTTGAAGCTGTAATCCTTCAGCGCCACCTCGGCGGTGCTCACCGCTTCGGCGTAGCGGAAACGCCGCACATAGGCGCCTTCGGTCAGCCCCTGCGTCGCCAAATTGAAGAACAGTTCCGGACCTTTGGACAGCGCGCCGGCGTCGTCGGCGAACACCACCCGGTGCTTGCCGGCGTCGAACTCGTGGAAATAGAACAGCCCTTCTTCTGCCGCCAGCCGGTGGATGAACGCCAGGTCGCTTTCGCGGTACTGCACGCAGTACTCGCGCACCGCGTGGTCGTGGCGCAGGGCGAAGGCATAATCGGTAATCCCGGCTTCCTCCAGCAGGGTACTGATAATCGCGTCCGGCTTCTGGGTCTGGAAGATACGGGCGTTGGTGCGCAGCCCCAGCCGCCACAGCGCCGGGCGCACCTCGGCCTGATAGCGGGTGCGGCGAAAACCGGTGTCGCCCTGGGCAAAGCGGCTGACGATGCCGCTGACCCGGCGCTGCAACTCGCCTTCGTACCACACCATCAATTCGCACGGCTGGTCCAGCACCGCGCCGAAATCGATGCCGGGTAAGGCGCTTGCCAGATTCAGCGACAGCGCAAACGGCTGGTTCAGCGCCTCGCTCAGTTCAAAATCCACCACCGCGAAGGTACTCTCCGGCAGCGCGCCGACCTTCACGGTAAACTGCAATCCGGTACTGTTGGCCACCTTGCTTTCTCCTTATGCCCTGTCTATCCGCACTCAGCGATGACCGCCACCATCGCTCAGCGCAGACAAAAACAGAAAAACCCGGACCGGAGTCCGGGTTGATGGTCATTACGCTTCGATCGGCGCGCGCCAGTCGTCGGAGCCGGACGTCCCGGCCACGGTGTGCTCCCAGTCCACCTTGCGGTAGGCCAGCGACACTTCAATCAGCTGGGTGTAGTCCTGCTTGGACGGGTCCTGGCAGTGCGGCATCTGGTTGTTGATGTCGACGATGGTGGCGTCGGTCAGGGTGGTGGTGAAGAAATGCTCCTGCTTGCCTTCGACAGAGGTGCGGAACCACTTCAGGGTCACGGTCGGCAGCATTTCGCCGGAGGCCAGCGCGTTATACAGCAGCGGTACGGCTTTATTCAGCGCAACGGTGAACTTGAACGGTTTATGCACGCGCTGGCCTGAAGGCTGGCCGGACTGCGGGTCGGTCGGGACGGTAACGACGTGGTTGAATTCCTGTACCAGCATCTCGTCTTCGTGGCCCTGCACGTAGATGTTGCCGACGGAGTCGGAAGTGAAGGCACCGGCGGTGATATTGCCCTGGGTTTTGCCTTCGATGCTGATATAACATGGAGTTGGCATAGTCTTGCTCCTCGCTGTTGAACATGTGTTTGACTTCACGGTTCATAAAGCAATGACTATGCCACTTTTTATTTGGTTGTTTTAAAAGGGAAAAATCATATCGTCATTTTCCCTAAGTCAAATTTGAGCAAAAAATTGCGCAGACCTCCCGAAAAAACGGCATCCATTGCGCAAACAGGGATTTATGCTGATAACTGAGCAAGAAGTTGCGCAGATTTTGCGATTGTTCTGAAACCGCTTTCCTGCTGATAAATAAATCGACATAAAGCGTGATTAAAATCACATTTTGATTTTAGGGTGCTTCGACAAGCAAACCCCAAGCGCATCGCATGGTATACCGCTCGCTTATCCATCATACGGTCATCTCTGCCCGGTCAGCCCATTACCTCACACAACCGCGTTGTATACGGTCGATTTCCTCTACCTATTTGGTATAACATCAATAAAAAGTTGTCACACCGCTTCACCGATAAGCAGATGTGCCGTCACTGATGCAGAGGATGTAACGTGGCCTTCTCCGATCCTAACGATATTCCACAACCCCTACCCCGTAAGGCGCCCATCTCCGGCATGGCGCTGCTGGTCGCTAGCGCTTTTTTTATGGAATTCCTCGACGGGACGGTCATCGCCACCGCCTTACCGGAGATGGCGAAAGCGTTTGGCGTTCCGGCGATCGATCTCAACATCGGGATTAGTGCCTATCTGCTGACGCTGGCGGTTCTGATCCCGGCCAGCGGCTGGATTGCCGAGCGCTTCGGCGCCAGAAACGTCTTTAGCCTGGCGCTGCTGATTTTTAGCGTATCGTCGCTGTTCTGCGGACTGACGCAGACGGTCACGCAGTTCGTTTTGATGCGTATTGTGCAAGGCATCGGCGGCGCCATGATGGTGCCGGTAGGCCGACTGGCGGTTCTGCGCAATACGCCTAAAGATCAATTGATCAAAGCCATCGCCACCCTGACCTGGCCTGCGCTGGTGGCACCGATTCTGGGGCCGCCGCTGGGGGGCTTCATTACCACCTATGCCAGCTGGCACTGGATCTTCTTCCTCAACGTCCCATTGGGCATAATCGCGATCGCGCTGTCGTTCCGGCTGATGCCCAATCAAGCACCTGATAAGAAACAACCTTTTGATCTGATGGGTTTTCTCTCAATGGGCGCCGCCATGCTGTGTCTGGTCGCCGGTCTGGAAATGTTCAGCCAGCAGAATCTGGATTCAACCCACGCACTGATCCTGATGGCAGCGGGCCTGCTGGCGCTGTGGTGGGCGGTACGGCATCTGCGGCGGGCTGCCGCCCCGCTGATCCGGTTGACGTCACTGAATGTGCCGACCTTTCGCATCACCATGCGCGGCGGGTTTATCCTACGCGCCACCATCAGCTCCGCGCCGTTCATGCTGCCGCTGATGTTTCAGGTGGGATTCGGGCTGGACGCCTTTCACGCCGGGACGCTGGTGCTGGCCGTCTTTGCCGGCAATCTGGCGATGAAGCCGGCCACCACGCCCCTGATGCGCCGTTTCGGCTTCAAAAAACTGCTGATGGTCAACGGCATACTGTGCGTATTGTCGTTGCTGCTTTGTGCCGCGCTGACCCCCACCACGCCGCAGATTCTCACATTATTGCTGCTGTTCTGGGGCGGACTCAGCCGTTCGATGCAATTTACCGGCATCAGTTCGCTGGCGTTCGCGGATGTTCCGGCACAGGAAATGAGTTCGGCCAACACACTGTTCAGCACCTCACTTCAGTTGGCAAACGGTCTGGGCGTTACGCTGGGCGCGCTCAGTATTCGCGCCGGCGGCTGGATTACCGATGCTATCGGCATACCGCCGGCGGCAGGCATCGACTTCCGGTTAGGGTTCGTGATCATCGCGCTGATCACCGCGCTGGCGCTGTGGGATATCGCCCGTCTGGCGCCCAACGCCGGCAGTAACGTATCCCGGAAAGCGAAGTAATCAACAGCCGGTCGGCCCTCCCGTAAAGGCGGAACACCGCCTAAATACCGCATAGCTGGTACGCAATAACCAATCGTGTCTGTGGATTTTTCGTGACATTTAGTGCTATATTCACAGTAAATTAGAAATTTCGTATTAATCTGATGCAGGGCAGTGAATGCCTTACCCGCTGTGTCTGATGAATAATAAAAACGATCACGAGGTTGACAGCGTTATGCGGTTATTATTTATTTGCCCGAATTGGGCTGATTTGGCTACACCCATTGTGACGGAGATGAAGCGGCAGGGCCACGACGTTATCCATATTGATCATTGCGACTTATCAACGTTTAGCTATTTTGATTCGCGCCACAGAATCATCACGAAATTCTATAAAGCGATAACAGGAAAGAACTACAAACGCCTTGTTCTTGATAATCAGATCAAACTTGGCCTGCACAATTTTTTTATCGGCCGGGAACCGTTTGACGCCATTATCATGACGGAGCCCAAGCTGTTCAATCAACAGCATCTGGAATTACTGCGCCGGCATGGGAGAAAGCTCGTCGCCACATTGTGGGACAGTCTAAAAAAAGCCCCTAATAATGCCTTGTATCTCAACCAATTCGATCATGTACTAAGTTTTGACTGTGAGGACTGCGACCAATTTAACTTTGCCAAAATCACCAATTACATTGATCCTGCCTGGAAAAGTACTATTCCTTACCAGGCGTGTGAGTATGATGTTTTTTCCATTATGAGTTTCACTCCGGAAAGATACAGGCAAGTAATCAATTTTCTTGATAGAAACCCTGATCTAAAATCCAATATTATTTTTTATGTCGGTAAGTCTGGAAAACAAAAAAATATAAAAGATAAAAGAATAAAAATATCGGAAAAATTGCTACTGGGTGATGCACTGGCGCACGAAATCGATAATACAAAGGTTATTCTGGATATTGTACAAGGCCAACAGACTGGATTGTCATTCCGCGCCTATGAATCAATGGCTTATCAGAGAAAACTGATTACCAGCAATCCCTATATAACCAATTATGACTTTTATAACGCGCAAAACGTGTGTGTTCTGAATCAGGATGGATCAATTCAGCCTGATTTCATCCACACCCCTTACCAACCCGTGCCGGAAAACATCTATCACCAGTACACACTCTGTGCATGGGTACAGAAAGTCATTCGGGAAATATCAAACAACACCTGCCATGCGTAGGTCTAACCGCAATACAGCCAACTGACCTCTATGATAAAAAAGCCTCCGGGAAGGAGGCTTTTGAATGTAAAAAAACTATCCGTGCGCTGACTTACTGCAGCACGGAGATATCCGCGACTTTCAGGAACAGGTTGCGCAGTTCGTTGAGCAGCGTCAGGCGATTGATACGCACCTGCTGGTCCTCGGCGTTCACCATCACCTTATCGAAGAAGTTGTCCACCGGCTCGCGCAGCTGCGCCAGCTCGCCCAGCGCTTCCTGATAGCGGCCTTCGGCAAACCACGGCGCCAGCTTGCTGGTCAGCGCGGTGACATAGGTCGCCAGCTGGATTTCTTCGTTCTCTTTCAGCAACGCCGCCTGCACGCTGTCGTTCAGCGTTTCGGTGGATTTAGCCAGAATGTTGGACACGCGCTTGTTGGCGGCGGCCAGCGCTTCGGCTTGCTCCAGCGTGCGGAAATGGCTCACCGCTTTCACACGGGCGTCGAAATCCGCCGGGCGAGTCGGACGACGCGCCAGCACCGCCTGAATGGTGTCCACGCTGTGACCTTCTTCCTGATACCAGGCGCGGAAGCGACCCAGCATGAATTCGATCACATCATCCACCACGTTGGCGTTAGTCAGCTTGTTACCGTACAGGCGCACCGCTTCTTCGGTCAGGGTTTGCAAGTCCAGCGGCAGACGTTTTTCCACGATGATGCGCAGCGCGCCCAGCGCGGCGCGGCGCAGTGCGAACGGGTCTTTGTCGCCTTTCGGATGCTGACCGATGCCGAAGATCCCCGCCAGGGTATCCATCTTGTCGGCGATCGCCAGCGCACAGGCTACCGGCGAAGACGGCAGCTCGTCACCGGCAAAGCGCGGCTGATACTGTTCGTTCAGCGCCACCGCCACGTCTTCGGCTTCGCCGTCGTGACGGGCGTAGTGCATCCCCATCACGCCCTGAGTATCGGTGAATTCGAACACCATGTTGGTCATCAGGTCGCACTTGGACAGCAGGCCCGCGCGTTCGGCATGATTCACATCGGCGCCGACCTGGCCGGCTACCCAGCCCGCCAGCGCCGCGATGCGGTCGGTCTTGTCGCGCAGCGTGCCCAACTGCTGCTGGAACAGCACGGTTTCCAGACGCGGCAGATGATCTTCAAGGCGTTTTTTACGGTCGGTATTGAAGAAGAACTCGGCGTCGGCCAGACGCGGACGCACCACCTTCTCGTTACCGGCGATGATCTGCTGCGGGTCTTTGGACTCGATGTTGGCGACAAAGATGAAGTTCGGCAGCAGATTGCCGCTGTTGTCGTAAACCGGGAAGTATTTCTGGTCGCCTTTCATGGTGTACACCAGCGCTTCCGCCGGCACCGCCAGGAATTTCTCTTCGAACTTCGCGGTCAGCACCACCGGCCATTCCACCAGCGAGGTGACTTCTTCCAGCAGGCTGTCGCTCAGATCGGCGTTACCGCCAATTTTGCGGGCGGCCGCTTCGGCATCCGCTTTGATTTTGGCTTTACGCGCCTCGTAGTCGGCAAGCACCTTGCCGCGCTCCAGCAGAATCTGCGGATACTGGTCGGCGTTATCGATGGTGAATTCCGGCTCGCCCATAAAGCGATGGCCGCGGATGGTGCGGGCGGAGTCGATGCCCAGCACGGTGCCGGGGACCAATTCGTCGCCTAGCAGCAGGGTTACGGTGTGCACCGGACGCACAAACTGGGTTTCTTTGTCGCCCCAGTGCATCAATTTCGGGATCGGCAGCTTCGCCAGCGCGGTGCTGACCATGCCCGGCAGCAGCGTCTGCGCCGCTTCGCCTTTCACCTGAGCGCGGAACAGCAGCCATTTGCCCTTGTCGGTGGTCAGGCGTTCGGCCTGCTCGACGGTGATGCCGCAGCCGCGCGCCCAGCCTTCGGCCGCTTTGGTCGGTTTGCCTTCGGCGTCAAACGCCTGCGCGATGGCCGGCCCGCGTTTTTCCACTTCACGATCCGGCTGAGACGCGCTCAGACCGGCTACTTTCAGCGCCAGACGGCGCGGCGCTGCAAACCAGTTGACCGACTGATAACCCAGCCCGGCCGTATCCAGTTCAGCGGTAAAATTAGCGGCAAAAGATTCCGCCAGATTGCGCAAAGCCTTCGGCGGCAGCTCTTCCGTGCCGATTTCCACCAGAAACGTCTTGTCTGTCATCGCTGCCTCTCAGCTCTCTTTTCGATTGCACATCGGGAAGCCCAGCGCCTCGCGGGAGGCGTAGTAGGCTTCCGCCACCGCTTTGGTCAGGGTACGGATCCGCAGGATGTAGCGCTGACGTTCGGTCACGGAAATGGCTTTGCGCGCGTCCAGCAGGTTGAAGCTGTGGGCGGCTTTCAGAATGCGCTCGTAGGCAGGCAGCGGCAGCGGTTTTTCCAGCGCCAGCAGGTGCTGGGCTTCTTTTTCGTACTGCTCGAAGCAGGTAAACAGGAAATCCACGTCGGCGTATTCGAAGTTATAGGTGGACTGCTCCACTTCGTTCTGATGAAACACGTCGCCGTAGGTGGTTTTACCCAACGGGCCGTTGCTCCACACCAGATCGTAGACGCTGTCTACGCCCTGAATGTACATCGCCAGACGTTCCAGACCGTAGGTGATCTCGCCGGTCACCGGCCTGCACTCCAGACCGCCCACCTGCTGGAAATAGGTAAACTGGGTCACTTCCATCCCGTTGAGCCACACTTCCCAGCCCAGGCCCCAGGCGCCCAGCGTCGGGTTTTCCCAGTTGTCTTCCACGAAACGAATGTCGTGAATGGTCGGGTCCATACCCAGCTCTTTCAGCGAGCCGAGGTACAGCTCCTGAATGTTGTCCGGCGACGGCTTAATGATCACCTGAAACTGGTAGTAGTGTTGCAGACGGTTGGGGTTCTCACCGTAGCGGCCGTCGGTAGGACGGCGGGACGGCTGCACATAGGCGGCGGCGATCGGCTCCGGGCCGAGCGCGCGCAGGCAGGTCATAGGGTGAGAAGTGCCGGCGCCGACTTCCATGTCCAGCGGTTGGACGATGGTGCAGCCTTGACGCGCCCAGTAATCCTGTAACGTCAGGATCAGGCCCTGAAAGGTCTTGGTATCAAACTTTTGCATGTTGGATTCGCACGCGATACAAGTGGTTTTTACAATGAAGGCGCCAGTATACCCTCTGAGTGCAAGATATACAGCCAGAATGCGGCAACAACTTGGGCCGCATTGCTCTGTAGCCGGCTTTTCCTTCCGGTTCCCGCGGCAATCAGCCCGCGAACACGGTCTGCAGCATTTTCAGGCTCAGCAGCAGCAATAACCCGGCGAACGCCTTTTTCAACGTGGCGACCGGCAGCCGGTGCGCCAGACGCGCGCCCACCGGCGCGGTGAAGAAACTGACCGCGGAGATCAGCACCACCGCCGGCAACGAGACATAACCCACGCTGAACGCGGGCAAGCCGATAGCCGACCAGCCGTTAATCACGTATCCCAGCGCGCCGGACAAGGCAATCGGCAGGCCAACCGCCGCCGACGTGCCGATGGCCTGCTGGATGCGCACGTTGCACCAGGTCAGAAACGGCACGGTGAGCGACCCGCCGCCGATGGCGACCAGCGCGGAAATACCGCCGATGGTCAGCCCGGCCAGCGACATACCCGGCACGCCCGGCAACTGCCGGTGAGGTTTCGGCTTGATGTTCAGCACCATCTGCAACGAGACATAAGCCATGAAGCAGGAAAAGAAAATCGCCAGCGCGCGGGTCGGCAACAGCGCCGCCAGCCAGGTGGCGGCGAAGGTCCCCACCAGAATCGCCGGCGTGATGCGCCACACCACCGGCCACAGCACCGCCTGATGTTGATGATGAGTACGCAGACTGGAGATGGCGGTAATCACAATCGCCGCCATCGACGTGCCCAGCGCCAGATGCACCAAATGCGACGTTTCCACACCCTGCGCGGCAAACAGCGCCGTCAGCACCGGCACCATGATGCCGCCCCCGCCAATACCCAGTAATCCAGCCATAAAACCCACCACGGCGCCCAGCGCCAGATAGGCCAGCACCCACTCAATCCCCATTCTTGTCCCCTGTCGCTTATACTCTGTTATTTCCGGCGTCATGCCTCACACGGCCCCTGTCTGCGCAGGGTTGCATCGCATCGCGCTTAGGCTGATGATCGCCATGCCACGCGGGTGATGCGCTGAAACCGGCCATCATCAATACCAACAATGCCGGTGGATCTCAACCGGGGAGCAAGGAGAAGAGGATGACGCGCTGTGGTTGGGTCACGCAGGACACGTTGTACCTGGATTATCATGACAACGAGTGGGGGAAGCCCTGTACCGACGGGCGGGAACTGTTTGAACTGTTGTGTCTTGAAGGCCAGCAGGCCGGGCTGTCGTGGATAACCGTGCTCAAAAAACGGGAGCACTACCGCCGCTGCTTCCACGGATTTGATCCCCATCACGTCGCCGCCATGACCGACGACGACGTGAACCGGCTGGTGCTGGACCCCGGCATCATCCGCCACCGCGGCAAAATTGAAGCCATCATCCGCAATGCTCGCGCCTGGTTGGCGATGCAGCAGCAAGGAGAAGACTTCGCCGCTTTTATCTGGTCCTTCGTCGACCACCAACCGGTTGTCAACCGACACGCCTCGCTGGCCGACGTGCCCGCGAAGACAACGGTGTCGGACGCGATGTCCAAGGCGCTGAAAAAACGCGGCTTTACCTTCATCGGCTCGACCATTTGCTACGCCTTTATGCAGGCCGCCGGACTGGTGAACGACCATACCACCGAATGCTTTTGTCATCCGGAGGCGTCGTGATCCGACCCTATCGGCCGCAGGATCTGGATCCGCTGGTGCGGTTATGGCTGGAAAGCACCACCCGGGCGCATCCGTTTATCTCGCCGCGCTATTGGCGGGAAAGCGAGGAGCTGGTGCGCGGGCACTATATTCCCCACTCGCAGACCTGGATTTATGAGGATGAACAGGGCATCGGCGGTTTTATCAGCGTGATGGATCAGCGTTTTATCGGCGCGCTGTTTGTCCATCACAACCTGTACGGCCAGGGGGCGGGCGCCGCGCTGATGCAGCATATCCAACACCGCTTTCCGATGCTCAGCCTGGAGGTGTATCAGCAAAACCACCGCGCCTGCGCCTTTTACCGCAAACAGGGGTTTATCACCGTGCAGGAAAATTACCAGCACGAAACCCGCTCACGCCTGTTGATCATGCACTGGCAGGATCAGGAACTGCTCGCCTCCGTCATGCCCTGAATCAGGTTTGTGCAGCTGAAGAACGTCCTGCTACGGTTGCATTACCGCCATGAAATGATACTTTATAACATACCAACTCATGCCACTGGCGTGAGTGTGGCTGCCAATTATTTCATCTTTTTTGTAACACCGCTGATTTCAGCCAATACCAGGGTTTTTAGCGGGAGCGCGCCTTCGGGCACATCAGAAGGCGCGCCGCCCGACTACCGTCTGACTTGCAGTCTCCCGCCATGTCGACCATCATGCCTGAAGCAACCTGTTCAGAACCCGCAGTCTCTGGGCCGATTTATGCCTTACGGGTCGGGCGGCGCTTTCCCCAACAGAACAAATCGCTTCGCATCCGGTCGTTGCGCGTGAATGGAGCGCGGATGATAAGCACATATGACTGTTTACCATCGTATTTTATTGAATCTTCCAATCGTTTTTGGGCGATGGCACGGCAGAGACCGGGCATCAATATGCGAAGCTAGCAGAGAACCCTTTTTTAAAAGACCTCTTTTAAATACAACCGTCGTTTTAATCAGACAATCGCCTATCAGCCGGAGTGAACTGATGAAACCTGAAGTGATCCTCTACAGAAGTATCCCTGACGCCCTGCGCGCTCGCCTTGAGCAATACGCCACCGTGCATGAATTCAACGGGCTGCCGCCGGTCGATCACCCCGTACTGGAACGGGTGGAAGGCCTGATCGGCTCCAGCGCCACGGTTAGCCGGGAATTTCTCTCCCATTTACCGCGCCTGCGTGCCGTCTCAACCATCTCGGTCGGCTACGACAATATCGATCTCGCCACCCTGAACGACAAAGGGGCGCTGTTGATGCACACGCCGACCGCCCTGACGGAAACGGTGGCGGATGCGGTGCTGACGCTGATGCTGATGACCGCCCGCCGCGGGCTGGAAGTGGCAGAGCGGGTTAAGGCCGGAGAGTGGAAAGCCAGTGTCGATAAAGACTGGTTTGGCATTGACGTGCACCACAAAACCATCGGTATTCTGGGTATGGGGCGCATCGGTCTGGCGGTGGCGCAGCGCGCGCATCTGGGCTTCGGCATGCCGGTGCTGTACCACGCCCGCCGTCATCATCAGGAAGCGGAAACCCGCTTCAACGCCGGTTACCGCGATCTGGACGGCTTGCTGGCAGAGTCGGATTTTCTGTGCATTACCCTGCCGCTGACACCGCAGACCCATCATCTGATCGGCCGCGAGCAGTTGAAGAAAATGAAGTCCAGCGCGATTGTGATCAACATCGGTCGCGGCCCGGTTATCGACGAACCGGCGTTAATCGACGCGCTGACTGACGGCACTATTTACGCTGCCGGTCTGGATGTGTTCGAGCAGGAACCGCTGCCGGTGGACTCGCCGCTGCTGAAGTTGCCCAACGTGGTCGCGCTGCCGCATATCGGCTCCGCTACCCATGAAACCCGCTACAACATGTCGGCCTGCGCGGTGGATAACCTGATCGCCGCGCTGAGCGGCAACGTCAAAGAGAACTGCGTCAATCCGGACGTGCTGAAGTAATTCAGCACGTTACCTCTTCTGGGAACTAAAGCTTGTGAAACGAAAGAAGGGGTTATTTATAACAAATTATAACAATGGCGGTTTTATCTACATAAATATGATTTAAACCGCCTATTTCATTATTGATATTTGCGTAACGCTTCCAGAATTTTTCTCTTCTGACCTCGTTTCATTGTAGGGGAACTATTGACTGCTATATAAACTTGTCTGAGACAGTAATCAGCCACTCTGCCTTTTATGACATTGCCGTAATCAGCAGAGATTCTGGCTTTCACATCTTCCAAACTAAACGCTGCGTGGGCATCAATACAGTTCACATAAGAATCCCAATCGAGAAAATCATGATCCGATTGTGGTAATTCAACTTGGCAGGCACGCAATTCATCGTTTTTCTCGATAAATGCATGTATCTCTGAATTTATGACTAAAACCAGAAGTGGCTCACAGCAGGCAACAAGCAAAAATTTAACTTTGGGCGGAGTTGTAAATTGGCAATGCAGATATAGAACATCACCAGGTGATATTCCTCGTGCTTGACCAAATGCGGACCTAAACTTTTCAGGAAAGCTATCGCTCAGTGTTCCCATCACTTGTCGCCACAAAGATAACTCAAAAGCAATTCGCTATTTTTGCATTCAGCAGCAATAGCCTCAAGAGGCATCTCACCATTTTGATCGGCAGATTCCCATGCTCTGTCATGGCTTATCCGGCGAATTTCAGCAAAAGACATATTGCCATACTTATCAATAATCTCGTCAATGCAAGCTACATCTGAATCACTGAATACATCTTCATCTGGGACTCGCAAAGGGGTTACATTCATACCACCAACGCTGAACGCTTCCCGTATAGCATTAACATCACAGCCGTTAGGAATATATCGGCCATCACCTCTTGCTATTTTGATAATGTCATATGTGTTGCTTGCTACAGGACCATCTTTCATGGCGTGGTAGCTGTCACCGCTAATTAAGCGACCATAACGCTCAAGATGAAGACGATCTGAAAAGTAGAGAATTTTCCCAACATGATAAATGTCTGGGATGGGTGCTTTAGAGGCGATGTACAGAATGGCCTCCAAAGCCTTTTCTGAATCGAACCTTGTTTTAAGCATCTCAGTAACCCTTCAATTGCAAAAGTAAGCGTACATAACTAACAATAGTGTATTACTTTCATCCACTGCTAAGCAATCTTGCCTGTAAAAATATGTTGCAGGCAAGCGTTGTGTCTGATATGAGCAGGCTATCTCATCAATCAGCACAGATAATACTGTATTTTTATACAGTACATTATTGCGCGGTAATTGCAACTCCTTTCTAATCGATTATTTTTAAAAAAAATTCAATCAATTAAAAACGTCATGTCTACAATTTATAGTGAGTACAGAAAAAACACCAAGTATAACACATGGTTACACATAACTAAGACAAAGCATTCTGAAACATTATCAACTAGCCACTAGATTCGCATTAGAAATGCCCCTTCTCCCTGATGTCAGGAAGAAGAGACAGCGAAAATTATTCGAAATGGTGAGGTTTGATTACTCCACCGCAATCGGTTTTTCGGTCAGCGTCGTGGCGCGATCGCCCTGAATCGCTTTCACTTTCTGCTCGGTTTGTTGTACCGCGGCCGGGCTGCTCAACAGGCTGTAGGTCAGCTCAAACGTGGTGCTCTGGCCGGGTTGCAGCTTCTTCACCCTTCCCTGCTGGCGTTCGATGGTGACCGGGTAGGCGTAATTGGTGCCGGGTTCGATGCCGGTAACGTAGCCCTGTTTCAGGGTGTCGGTGTTTTTCCACAGCGTCAGCAGCGGCAACTGATGGGTATCAAAGGCGATGGACACCCCTTTGTCGCCGGCGCGATTCACCAGCGCAGCCAGCGTCTTGCCCTCTTTATCCGCGTACGGCGTCATGTTAAACACCATTTCGTCGAAGTCTTTGGTCGGCCCTTTATACGTCTGCCAGCTTTTCAGGCCCGCTTTGGCGTAGTCGTTAAACGGCGAAATCTCCTTCACCGGCGCCAGGAAACGTGCGCCTTCTTCCAGAATCGGCGTACCGAAATTACTGTGGTAGATGATCTGGTAATCGCGGGCGTAATCCGACTTGTTGGTCAGCACATCGTGTACGGTAAAGGACTCGCTGCCCGGCACGTAACGCAGTTCGGTCCAGGTTTCGAGATTGGATTTCTTGAAGCTGTTTTCCTTCAGCAAACCGCGCACGGTGATGGTGTAAGGCGCCTTGTCGCTGACGTCCACGATCACTTTCGACGCCGGCGTATTACCGGCACGGCCGTGCAGGGTGTAAATCATGCCGTCGCTGGTGACCGGATGGCCGGTCCACTCATAGCCGCAGCGCACCATCATCTCATTGAAACCTTCCAGCCAGCCCAGCCCGTTGCGGCTTTCAAGCGTGATGGTATTCGGGTTCACCACCTCATCCACCGGCGAATCCCAGCCCAGCCGGATGTTTTTGCCGGTGACATGCAGCAAATCCATGCCGCGAGTCGGACTGAGGGTGATTTGCAGCCCGTTCGGGCTGGTGATGGTGAGAATTTTGCTGCCTTCCTGACGTCCGCCGTGCAGCACTTTCTGCTCGATGCTGAAGCGCTGATCCTTGATCTTCAGCGCGTCGCTGCTGATCTGCCAGTTTCCTTTCTCGGTGCTGCTTTCAACGTCCGTCAGCACAAAGGTCTGAGCCGATGCCTGCCAGGAAACCAGCGCCAGAGCGATACTTATTGCCAGTACATTTTTCATCCCATTCGTCCTTCTAGCTGAATTGATTAAGCCTGCGGAGCTAAAAGACTACAAATCCGGCTGACGGGAGAATGTGACTGCTATCACCAGATAACCAACTGCTCTTTTTTCGCGATAGATTTGGATTACACATCACAATTTTAATAAGCATGATGAGTAATTTTGCAGAAAAAACGTGAGAGAAATCAGCCAAAAGCTGAAGCACGTTCAGCTTTTGGCGTCATGCGGGTGGGTTGCGCTGAAGCAGACAGTAACCACAATAGTTAACTATTTCGCTATAACAAAAATAGACAGCATAAAGAGTGGAGAGGGATTTTCCGTTACGATTGCACCTGCCCGGCACGCGCGCTAAGGTGTCGGTTTACCTGTGTTTTACCCTTTATTGACAAACTATGAACTTTTCCCGTTTCGGCAACAAATTTACCCGCCATGCCGGCATTACCCAACTGATGGACGACCTGAACGACGGGCTGCGTACCCCCGGCGCCATCATGCTGGGCGGCGGCAATCCGGCTCATATCCCGGCGATGGACGATTATTTTCAGCAGTTGTGTCGCGACCTGCTGGATCAAGGAAAACTGACCGATGCCCTGTGCAACTACGACGGTCCGCAAGGCAAGGATGTGCTACTGCATTCGCTCTCCGGCCTGCTGCGCGAACAGCTGGGCTGGGAGATTGGACCACAGAATATTGCACTGACCAACGGCAGCCAGAGCGCGTTTTTCTACCTGTTCAACCTGTTTGCCGGCCGCACCGACGACGATCAGCGCCGCCGGGTGCTGTTCCCGCTGGCGCCGGAATACATCGGTTACGCCGATTCCGGGCTGGATGAAGACATGTTCGTCTCCGTTCGCCCCCAGATTGAGCTGTTGCCCGAAGGGCAATTCAAATACCACGTCGACTTCGAACAACTGCGCATCACCGACGACATTGGCATGATTTGCGTCTCGCGGCCCACCAACCCCACCGGCAACGTGCTGACCGACGAAGAGTTGCAGCATCTGGATGCGCTGGCCCGCGAACATCAGATTCCGCTGGTGATCGACAACGCCTACGGCGTGCCGTTCCCCGGCATTATTTTCAGCGACGCCACGCCGCTGTGGAACCCGAACACGATCCTGTGCATGAGCCTGTCGAAACTCGGTCTGCCCGGCTCGCGCTGCGGCATCGTGATCGGTTCGGAGCAGGTGATCGAAGCACTCGGCAACATGAACGGCATCGTCAGCCTGGCGCCCGGCTCCATCGGCCCGGCGCTGGCTCACGAGATGATTCAGCGCGGCGACCTGCTGCGGCTATCCAACGACGTGGTGCGGCCGTTCTACCGTCAGCGGGTGGAACAGACTATCGCCATCATTCGTCGCTATCTGTCGCCGGAAGTGTGCCTGATCCACAAACCAGAAGGAGCGATTTTCCTGTGGCTGTGGTTCAAAGACCTGCCGATCACCACCGAAGTGCTGTACCAGCGGCTGAAACAACGCGGTGTGCTGATGGTGCCGGGCCACTACTTCTTCCCCGGTCTGGAGCAGGAATGGCCGCACGCCCACCAGTGCCTGCGCATGAACTATGTGCCGGAACCGGAAAAAATCGAGCAGGGCGTCGCCATTCTGGCCGAAGAGGTAGAGCGGGCGCGGAAAGAAGCCGGCATCTGATATCTGAACATTCCGTACACAAAAAAGCCGCCCGAAGGCGGCCTGTGCGGGCTGGAGAGCGATTATCAGTTGTAGATTTCCGCTACGCCGCGCAGCTGGTTATCGTTACCGGTGGCGGAGATGATGCGGAATGACTTGGCGCCGGCGGCATTGGCTTTTTCAGACAGGCTGGCCTGCAAGCCGTCCAGCGTACCAGCGGTGGCGCTCACGGTGCCAACAGACTGGCTGCCAGCGTGCTGTACTTCGGTCGCTGCAAAAGTGCCGAAAGAAAGGGTAGCCAGAGCGATAACTGCAACAACGTTTTTGATGGTTTTCATGGTCAATATCCTTCACTTTGAATTCGGTTAGTGTTCTTAACTGGAGTCGTTCTCGCCTTCGATGGAAGTGATAATAGACCTGTTGCCCGCACGTTAAAACCGGGTTTATTTGCAGATATAATTCAAATTTTATGAAATAAAAAACCCGCCATTTCGGCGAATTCTCACCCACCTTCACTTACCCCAAAACCAGATATTTATTACCAGTATTGTACTTTGCGGTTTCACCATGCCTGTGGAAGTATCCCTTTCGTATGACAGCCTTTTTCCAGCCCTGACACCACCTGCACAGCGGCTGATATAACTCTGATAACTAAAAGGAAAAAACCATGTCTGGTTTCTTGAACGCTCGGCAGAAGCGGGGGATTGGTCTGCTTGTTTCATTAGCGCTACTGGGGAATGGCGCTCAGGCGCTGGCCGCCGACGCTTCGCCCAAAACCGGCGGTACGTTGATCTATCTGGAACAACAGCCGCACACCAATTTGTATCCGCCCGCAGGCGGTTTTTACCCCAACGGCGGCATCCTCAACCAAATTACCGACAAGCTGACCTACCAGAACCCGGAAACACTGGACATCGAGCCCTGGATCGCCGAATCCTGGACTATCAACGCCGACAGCACCGAATACACGTTCAAACTGCGTCCCGGTGTCACCTTCTCTGACGGCACGCCGCTGGATGCCAACGCCGTCGCCAAGAATTTCGACACCTACGGGCTGGGCAACAAAGAACTGAACCAGCCGGTATCCGAGGTGATCAACAACTACCAGCGCAGCGAAGTGATCGACCCGCTGACGGTGAAGTTCTACTTCAAAAAGCCGTCGCCCGGCTTCCTGCAAGGTACCGCCGCCATCGGCTCCGGGCTGGTGTCGCTGAGCACGCTGGCGCGCAACTTCAACCAGTTGGGCGATGCTACCCGCATCATCGGCTCCGGTCCGTTTGTGGTCAGCAGCGAGAAACCGGGGCGTGAGCTGAAACTGGCGGCGCGCAAGGATTACCACTGGGCGCCGGTGAAATTCGCCCATCAGGGCCGCCCTTATCTGGACGGCATCACCTATCTGGTCACGCCGGAAGACAGCGTGCGCATCGGCGCGCTGGTGTCCGGTCAGGCGGATTTCATCCGCCAGATTCAGGCCTATGACGAAAAACGGGTGCAAAGCGAAGGCATCCGGATTTATGCCGCCCCTACCCGCGGGGTGAATAACAGCGTCAACTTCCGTCCCGATAACCCGCTGGTGGCGGATATCCGCGTGCGTCAGGCGCTCCGTTACGCCACCAACCCGAAAGAAATCATCCAGACGCTCTACTCCGATAACTACCCGCAGGCCACCTCGGTGCTGGCGAAAACCGCCGCCGGTTACGTCAACCTGTCCGACAAGCTGACGTTCGACCCAACCACCGCCGCGCGCCTGCTGGACGACGCGGGCTGGAAAGCGGGCGCACAGGGCATCCGCCAAAAAGACGGCCAGTCGCTGGTGCTGACCGCCTATGAATCGCCGCCGCAGCCGCAAAACAAAGAGATGCTGCAACTGGTGGCGCAGCAGTGGGCCAAAGTGGGCGTGAAACTGAACGTGCTGGCGGGCGACGCGGGCACCAAAACCGTCGACAGTCTCGACCCGCTGAAAACCGGCGTGTCGCCGGGCATGGTGGGACGCGCTGACCCGGACGTGCTGAAAAGTCAGTATTACCCGACGCTGCGCAACGTACTGCTGCAAAAAGGCGGCGCCAGCGACAAGGTGAAAACCTTTGAAGACACACGCCTCAACACGCTGCTGGACGGCATCGCTTCCGCTACCGATCGCGGTAAACGGCTGGCGCTGGTGGGCGAGGTGCAGAACTACCTGATCGATCAGGCGTATGTGATCCCGATTTTTGAAGAACCGCAGGTGTACGCCGGGCGCGCCACCACCAAAGGCATTGGTTTCGAAGCCGTGGGCCGCCCCAGTTTCTACAACACCTGGCTGGACAAGTAACCAAACCGGCGACGGAGGGCAAAACGTGCGGATAACCTATCTGGCGACACGCCTCGGGCAGGCGCTGCTGGTGCTGTGGGCGGCATTTACCCTGTCGTTCATTCTGCTGCAGGCGCTGCCGGGCGACGCGGTGCTGATTAAATTCATGAGTCCGGAACTGGGGCTCAGCGCCGGCCAGATCGCCGAATTGCGGCTGGCCTACGGCGCCGATGTGCCGCTGCTGACGCAGTACGCCGCGTCGCTGTCGCGCCTGCTGCACGGCGATTTCGGGCTGTCGCTACAGGCTGGCTTGCCGGTCAGCGACTTGCTGGCGACTAACCTGCCGCCGACGTTGCTGCTGGCGGTGCTGGGGTTTGGCGTGGCGCTGCTGCTGGCGTTCGCGCTGGCGTTTCTCTCGGCGCTGACGTCGTTCGCCTGGCTGCGCCAGCTGTTTCAGTCGGTGCCGTCGCTGCTGATTTCCATTCCCACCTTCTGGCTCGGCATCGTGCTGATTCAGGTGTTTTCCTTCCGGCTGGGATGGATTTCGGTGATCAACCCCGGTGAGTGGGAAGGGCTGATTCTGCCGGTGCTGACGCTCTCGGTGCCGATTGCAGCCCCCATCGCCCAGGTGCTGATGCGCAGCATCGATCAGGTGCTGGCGCAGCCGTTCGTGGCGGTAGCGCGCGCCAAAGGCCTGAGCCGCCGCGGCGTACTGTGGCGCCACGTGGCGCGCAACGCCATGCTGCCGGCGCTGACGCTGGCGGGCCTGTTGCTGGGCGAGCTGATCGCCGGCGCGCTGATTACCGAAACCGTGTTCGGTCGCAGCGGGCTGGGCCAGTTGACGCAGGAAGCGGTCAACACTCAGGACGCCAGCGTATTGCAGGCCATCGTGCTGGTTTCCGCCACGGCGTTCGTGGCGGTCAACCTGCTGGTCGACCTGCTCTACCCGTTGCTTGATCCGCGTCTGAAAACCGCCCCGGAGGTGTGATATGGCGAGTATTCAACTGGAAAAAATCGCTTTTCCGCTGCTGCGCAAGACGCCCCGCTTGCGCCGTTATGCCGCGCAACCCGGTCTGGTGATCGCCTGGCTGGTACTGCTGACGGTGGCGCTATGGGCGCTGTTCCCCGGCCTGTTTACCCACGCGTCGCCGATTGAAGGCGTGCCGGGCGCGCAACGGCTGGCGCCGGGCGGCGACTACCTGCTCGGCACCGACCAACTCGGGCGCGACCTCTACACCCGCATCGTCTACGGTTCGGCGCATTCGCTGTCCGGCGCGGTGATCGCCGTGTCGCTGGGTCTGGTGCTCGGCAGCCTGCTGGGGCTGCTGGCGGGCGCGGTCGGCGGCCGGCTGGATACGCTGGTAATGCGTACCGTCGATGTGCTGCTGGCGATCCCCGGCCTGTTGCTGGCGTTGAGCGTCATCATCCTGCTGGGGTTCGGCAACCTGAACGCCGCTATCGCGGTGGGCGTAACCTCGGTGGCGAACTTCACCCGACTGGTGCGCGCGGAAGTGCTGCGCGTACGCCGCAGCGATTACGTTGAAGCGGCGTTTGGCAGCGGCGGCACCTTTTGGGGCGTGCTGTGGCGCCACATCCTGCCCAACTCGCTCACCAGCGTGCTGGCGTTCGCCGCGTTGCAGTTCGGCAGCGCGATTCTGGCGCTCGCCACCCTGAGTTTCCTCGGCTACGGCGCGCCGCCGCCGACGCCGGAATGGGGGCTGTTGATCGCCGAGGGCCGCAACTATCTGGCCACCGCCTGGTGGCTGACTACCTTCCCCGGCCTGCTGGTGGTCGCCGTGGTGCTGGCGACCAACCGCATCAGCCAGTCGATCCGGAGGCCGACGCGATGAGCCTGACGCTGAGTTTGCAAAGCAGCACGACAACGCCGGTGCTGGAACTGGAAGACGTCGCCATCGCCTACCGCGGCGACGACGGCGAACGCACGGTGGTGGAGGGCGTGTCCTTCGTCATCCAGCCCGGCGAAGTGGTGGCGCTGGTAGGCGAATCCGGCTCCGGTAAAACCACCACCGCGCAGGCGGTGATCGGTCTGCTGGCGGATAACGGCCGTCTGGCGCGCGGCGCTATTCGCCTTAACGGCGCCGATATCAGCCGCTGGTCGCAACAACGGCTGGACAGCATTCGCGGCAGCGTGGTCAGCCTGGTGCCGCAGGACCCCGGCAGCTCGCTCAACCCGGTGAAAACCATCGGCGAGCAGGTGGATGAAATTCTGCGGCTGCACCAGAAAAGCGATCGCCATAGCCTGCGCCGACAAACGCTGGCATTGCTGACGCGCGTCGGGCTGACAGAGCCGGAACTGCGCGCCAGCCAGTACCCGCACGAGCTATCCGGCGGCATGAAACAACGGGTGCTGATTGCTATCGCCATCGCGCTGAAACCGGCGCTGATCATCGCCGACGAGCCCACCAGCGCGCTGGACGTCACGGTGCAAAAACGCATTCTCGATTTACTGGACGAACTGCGCCGGGAAAACGGCACCGCCATTCTGTTCGTCACCCACGATCTGGGGGTGGCCGCCGAACGCGCCGACCGGTTGCTGGTGTTCCAGAAAGGCTACATCCAGGAACAGGGACCAACCCGGCAGGTACTGAGCGCGCCGCAAAGCCAGTACGCCCGCACCCTACTGGCTAACATCCCGTCGCTGGCGCCGGCCCGTCGTCCATCACGCGCCGCCGTTCACCCCGCCGCATCCGCTCAACCGATTTCCAGTCAACCCATACCCAGCCAACCCATTGTGCAGGTGGAGCAACTGGTGCAGGAGTTCCCGCTGGCGGGCAACCGGAAAGCGCCATTCCGGGCGGTGGACGGGGTGTCGTTCAGCGTAGCGCCCGGCACCACCCACGCCATTGTCGGCGAGTCCGGTTCCGGCAAAACCACCACCGCGCGCATGATTCTTGGCTTCCATAGTCCGACCGCCGGCCGCATCCTGATCGACGGCACCGACATCACCCGGCTGCGCGGCGAAGCGCTGCGCCAGTTCCGCCAGACCATCCAGCTGGTTTATCAGAATCCGTTTAGCTCGCTCGACCCGTCGCAACGGCTGTTCGACATCGTGGAAGAGCCGCTGCGCAATTTTAATCGTTACTCCCGGCCAGAGCGGGCCAACCGGGTGCATGAGATGTTCGAGCGGGTGGCGCTGCCCGCTTCGCTGCTGCAACGCCGCCCGCTTGAATTGTCCGGCGGCCAGCGTCAGCGGGTCGCCATCGCCCGCGCGCTGGTGCTGGAGCCGAAAGTGCTGGTGCTGGACGAAGCCGTCTCGGCGCTGGATGTCACGGTGCAGGCGCAAATCCTGCGCTTGCTGGAAGAGCTACAGGCCTCGCTGGGGCTGACCTATCTGTTTATTTCCCACGATCTCGCCGTGGTGCGACAGATAGCCGATACCGTTTCCGTGCTGTATCACGGCAAACAGGTGGAATCCGGGCCGGTAGAGCAGATTTTTGCCCAGCCGGCCGAGCGCTATACCCGGGAACTGATCGACGCGATCCCCGGCCAGCGCCATGTCTCTTAAGGGACACAGCCTAAACCAAGGATTTAATCATGACTCAAAAACGTCTGGGGTTTTTCACCCGGCTGCTGGATGACGCGCCCGCCGGGCAGCGCTACCGGCTGGCCGCCGAGCAAATCATCAAAGCCGAACAGCTGGGCTTCGACAGCGCCTGGGTGGCGCAACATCACTTTCACGCCGACGAAGGCGGCCTGCCGTCGCCGCTGGTGTTTCTGGCGCAGGTCGCCGCGCAGACTCGCCGCATCCGCCTCGGCACCGGGGTGATCACGCTGCCGATGGAGCAGCCGCTGCGGGTGGCGGAAGACACCGCGGTGCTTGACCTGCTCAGCAACGGCCGGTTGGAAGTGGGCATCGGTTCCGGCGGCACGCCGTCATCGTTCGCCGCCTTCGGCCACAACAGCGAGCAGCGCGGCGAGATTCTGGGTCGCTATCTGGCGCAGGTGCGCGCCGCCTGGGCGGGGGAACCGCTGAGCGCCGACGGCAACCAGCTTTACCCGGCCGCGCCGCACCTTAACCGCCGCGTGTGGCAGGCAACCTTCTCGGTGGAAGGCGCCATCCGCGCCGGTCAGGCGGGCGACGGGCTGATGCTGTCGCGTACCCAGCCGCGCCCGGACGGTTTCCCCGACGCCACGCTGGCCGACCTGCAAAATCCGATGATCGATGCCTATCTGGACGCGCTGCCATCCGGCGTTACACCGCGCATCATGGGCTCGCGCAGCGTATTTGTGGCCGACGACCGGGCGCTGGCGCTGCAACTGGCGCAAACCGGGCTGCAACGCTCCGCCGCCCGGCTGGCCCAGTTGGGCCGCCCGGCCCGCGACGGTTCGGTGGAAGAGCTGATCGCGTCGTTCGACAGCCATGTCGGCACGCCGGAAGACGTCATCGCCTCGTTGCAGGCCGACAGTTCGCTGGCGCGGACCACCGATCTGGCGTTTCAGGTGCATTCCATCGACCCGCCGCACGCCCATATTCTGCGTTCGCTGGAACTGATCGCTACCCGGGTGGCGCCCGCGCTGGGCTGGTCGCCCGCTAAAGATAAACAAACCAGCCCGGTTGGGCAGGAGGTCGCATGACGCAATCAACATCCGACATTTTAGATACGCTGGCGGAGATCGCCCCGGATTCGCCGCTGGCGCAGGCCAGAGCGACGCGCGATGTCGCTACCCGGCACACGCAGGGCAGCTATGACGCGCTGTTCAGCCAGACGGCGGGCAATGCTCTGCCGCTGGCGCTGCGCTTTTTCATCGCCGAAAAGGTCAGCGGCTGGCATCAGAACACGCGGTTACAGCACTTTTACGCCCAACGGCTGGCGGATTTTCCGGCCCCGACGCCCGGTGCGGCGCTGGACCGTGCGCTGGAACATGCCGAGCGGCTGGCGTTCCAGCCCATCGCCGCGCAACCGCAATCATTGCAGGCGCTGCAACAGGCCGGCTGGACGGTGGATGATATCGTCACCCTGTCGCAACTGGTGGCGTTTGTCAGTTTTCAAAGCCGGTTGCTGCACGGTTACCGGCTGCTGGCCGGTCATGCCGGAGAGTCGTCGCCCGCTGCGCCCGCGGCCGTCGCCGGGCGCTGGCACACCCAGCCGCTGACCCACAGCGGCAAAACCGCCCCGGATGCGTTTACGCAAGGTGAACTGGGCTGGGAGCCATGGGTTACGGCCAAACCGCTGGCGGAATTCACCGCCGACGAACAGGCGATTCTGGCGCGCTTCGGTCATACCGATTCCGACTACTTCCGCCTGTTGGGCCGCAACCTGCCGGTGCTGGAACAACGCACCCTCACCGACAAAGGCATCTTCTATACGTCCGGTGGCCTGCCGCGCAAAGACCGGGAGCTGGCGGCCGCGGTAGTCAGCAAGGTCAACGGCTGTATTTATTGCGCCTCGGTGCACGCCCGTAAAGCCAGCCAGCTGTCGAAACAGGACGACGCGGTACAGCGCCTGCTCAATGTGCCGCCGGGCGGCGATCTCGCCGCCGGACAGGACGCGCGCTGGCAGGCGATCATCACCTTTGCCGCCCGGCTGTCCACCACGCCGTCGCAGACCAACGCGCAGGATCTGGCGCGCCTGCGCGAACAGGGGCTGGACACGCTGGAGATTCTCGACCTGATTCAGTCCACCGCTTTCTTCGCCTGGGCCAACCGGCTGATGCTGACGCTGGGCGAACCGTTCTGGCCGGGTAGATAGATATCCACATCGAAATGCAGGGTATTTTTCGGCCGCAGGAGAACGATCGTCAGGTGGTGACACTGGTCAGCGATGCCGACGGCGTAGACATTCAGGCGACAGCTCTCGCTTATCACGCTCACATCCAGTAAACACAAACCGTCAAGTAACCGATAGGTTACTTGACGAAGAGGTTATCGGAGCCGGATAAGGGGATTACAGGGTCTGGCCCAGCGCCTGACGCAGATACGCGCCCGCGCCCAGCAGCCCCGGCTGCGGGTGAGTGATCATAAACACCGGAACGTCGGCGAGGTAATCGCGGAAACGGCCTTTGTCTTCAAAGGCGCTGCGAAAACCGGAGTTGCGGAAGAATTCCAGAAAACGCGGCACGATGCCGCCGGCGATGTAGACGCCGCCGAAGGTGCCGAGCGTCAGCGCCAGATTGCCGCCGAAACGCCCCATCAGTACGCAGAACAGCGACAGTGCGCGCAGGCAGTCCACATCGCTGTGCGCCAGCGCCCGTTCGGACACGACCTGCGGCGTCAGCGCTTCCGGCACCCGGTCGTCCGCTTTGACGATCGCCCGATAAATATTCACCAGCCCCGGCCCGGACAGCACGCGCTCGGCGGAAACGTGTCCCAGTTCCTGACGCAGCACCTGCAACAGGATGTCCTCTTCTTCGCTGTTGGGCGCGAAATCCACGTGACCGCCCTCGCCCGGCAGGCTCAGCCATTTGCCGTCCACCGGCAGCAGGTGCGCCACGCCGAGCCCGGTTCCGGCGCCATACACCGCCACCGGCTTACCGGCGACCGCATCGGCGCCGCCCAGCTGAATCACATCCTCCGGCGTCAGCACCGGAATCGCCATGCTGACGGCGGTAAAATCGTTGATCACCGCCAGACGCTCAAACCCCAGACTCTGCCGCATGGCGTCAATGGAGAACGCCCAGTGATGATTGGTCATCTCCACCCAGTCATCGGTCACCGGGCAGGCAATGGCAATACAGGCTTCTTTGATAGTGAGACTCGCGTGCTCCGTCAGAAACAGACGTATGGCGTCTTCCAGACTGTCGTGCTCCTGAACCGCGTACTGTTTACTGTGTGACAGATGCCCATTCGCCAGTTCGCAAAGGGCAAGACGTGCGTTGGTTCCACCGACATCACCTACCAGCGCATACTGATGCATAAATTACGATCTCCCATTGAAATATCATCATGCGTACTTGAGCACACGGAGAAAACCGCGCGCCGATGACGGCAAGCACGCCCGAATTTCACTCATATTCACTGGCGGTCCATGCCATCAGGGAGACACGACATATCACATCAGGCCGTTTCCCCCCGTTTCAGCCGCAGCATAAAGTCCCGAAATGCGGGAGCCAATTCCTGAAACAGAGCCTCTTTGCGGTGGGTCATCATGACCTCGCTAAACAGCTTCAGCCCGGTGCAGAACGCAGCGACCTCCGAGTCCGGCAAAATCCCCTTTGACCGAACTTTCTCAATGATTTCCAGAATATCGTCATGATTGGTGACGTCAAACGTCAGTGCGCGATTTTGCGGCGTTTCGTCGCGATTATCGGTGAGATTTTCCAGCGTGATACGATAGTGATAAGGCATGATTTTATCCTTGCGGTTGTGCGGTTGTAATCGTGCGACTGAATGGGCGACCGGGCGTCGCCACATGGTTGATATTATCAACCATATAATCCAAATAGTTGATAAGGTCAACAAATTAATGCGCGACACCCTTGATACCCAGACTTTCGAGCTGCTGGGAGAACTGATCCACGGTTTTAAACAGCGTCTGCAGGAGAGCGACGCGTTGACGCAGACGGGCCTCGCCCCGTTTCAGGCGCGCACGCTGGGGCTAATAGCCCGCCACCCCGGTCAGAGCCAGCATTTTCTGGCGCAGTACATGGGGCGGGACAAAGCGCAGATTGCCCGTCTGCTGAAAGATCTGGAAACGCTGGGGCTGATCACCCGCCAGCCCTCGCCGAATGACCGGCGGGCGCAGGTGGTGTCACTGACGAAAAAAGGCGAGGACACGCATCGCCGGTTCGCCGACGCGCGCACCGACCTGTTGCAGCGCGCCTTTGCCGACGTGACGCCGGAAGAGCGCCGCCGGTTCGCGCAGGTATTGCAGAAAATGAAGGCCAACCTGGCCTCAATATCGGAATAAAAGCCTGATGATGAGCCGCTGATCTCAGCCTGCCGTCCCGGTGCTGTAGATATCCTTGCGGACAAACGTCCAGGCGTAATCCTGACGATTGACGGGCTCGTAGCCCACTTTTTGATACAGCCACGGCGCGGTAGAGGTGAGCAGCAACTGACGGCGCAGGCGCTGCAATCGCGGGTGGTTGACCGTGCACTCCACCAGAAAACGGCCCAGCCCGGCGCCCTGATGCGCGGGCAGCACAAATACATCGCATAGATAGCCGAAGGTGGCGAAATCGGTCACCATGCGGGCAAAGCCAATCTGGCGGCCCTGATGATAAAGCCCGAAACACAGGCTGTTGGCGACAGACAACGCGACCGTTTCCCGGTCGATGCCCGCTGCCCAACTGGAGGTGGTGAGATAGCCATGAATGATGTCCAGATCGAGCCGCTGCGAATCCGTCGAGACCTGATAGTCCTTTTTCTCCCATTGCGCTGACACGGTGTTACTCCTTTTGATCATGATGAGGGTTTATCATCCCACCAGAACGCTCACCTGAACAACGCCGACAACAACGATAAAGTCCACTCTTGCATCACACAGCAACCGCAGCAATGGTCATGCCGGCAGCGAAATCGGCGCCGCCTGTGACCTCGCGAATAAAATGCTTACCCGCCTGATGTGTTTACCTTCCCTGATATTGGCGCAATGAAATATTGCAAATAGCCGGCCTGACTCGCTCCTGGCTCTCAACATGGTCAGATCCGTTATTCTGGAAACGTGAAAAGTATCGACCGGCGAATGACTGATGGCAAAGCGGGTTAGCCGCCTCTGCTGCTCATCGTCAATCTGTTTTATGTATACGGCATGAGCCCGTTGGCTAAGGCCGGTAAAAACTTAGGCCTGACACAGCGTCTGAATTAACGTCCATACTGCGGTTGCCGCAGTGGAGAGCGAACGATTACGGCGGCGTACCAACTGCAATCGCCGGTTCTCGATTGGCCATAACTGACGTACGGCCAGACCAGAGCATTCAAGGGAAGATAACGCCAGTTGCGGGATGACCGAAACCCCGATACCCGACTGTAGAATGCGAAATATTGTAGTGACATGCCCAAGTTCCTGAATGACATGCGGCGTGACGCCATGACGAATTAATGCATTGTCGATTAAGGGGCGGCTACCTGAGGCATAGTCAAGTAACACCATTTCTTGATTCTGTAGATCACGCCATGTCACCTGTTTCAGACGTGCAATCTGGTGGTTCTCAGGCAATACCAGACAAAATGGTTCCTCCATAAATGTCTCCGTGTACAGGTCGGACGGTACGGAGGGTTCGATAATCACGCCAAAATCAACCTCGCCGTTCAATACCATCTGCATTGCCTGCTGTTGTACCTGATCATGGATTATCAGATTGATCTGTGGATAATTCTCAACAATCTGTGCGATGCAATCAGGCATGATTCCTGCCGAAATCGTCGGACTGGTCGCCACGTGCACCAGTCCACGGCGCCGTTCTCCTCTGCTCTGGACATTACACAGTGTGGTTTCCAGCTCACCCAGCACACGGCGGAGTTCTTCCGACAGCTCAGCCCCCTCTTGCGTCAACAACACCTCCCGGGTCGTGCGCTCAAATAATCTGATCCCAAGTTCATTTTCCAGTTCACCGATACTGTGACTCATGGCTGATTGCGTCAGGGAAATCATGTTGCCTGCGCGACTAAAGCCATGATGCTCCGCAACCGCTAAAAAAATACGTAACTGTCTTAACGATATATTTGAAATATTCATGATTTTAAGTCATCGATAGATTAAAAAAAAACATTTCCACATTTAGAGCCTTGTGGTTATTAATAAATACCAGAAACAGAGCGAAGCGCAATTTTATTCTGGCAACAATGAGTCAGTTATCAAAATGACCAAAGAAACGAGTTGAATTTATTAAAAGAGGCGAAAGCCAGTGTAAATAAAAAATGAATAGTTATTAATTGGTAACAACAATGTTTCATGTTGCCTTGTCGTCGACAACATTGAATCGCACAGGCAGCCCATTTCTGATGGATTGTGTAATCCTGATAGATTGTGTAATCCTGATGGAACATGTAATTCTGATGAATTGTATAAGCAGGATTTTAATCATTCTCGATTTCAAAATCGTAACCATATGTATCAAGAAACATATCGTGATTTTTTTAAAATCAGCAGGAGCCGCATGTAACAAGGAAAAATACTTAAAAACAGAATCAATTAGCCAGGTGAAAAATAACTCACCAGACATAAATACGACCATCGAGTGAAACCATATCGTTTGAATAAGTAAACCACTGGAGGTAAGTAAGACAATCAACACACCTGCAAATAAAATCAATCATAAACAGATAAATTAAGTAAAACACGTCGTGAATAAGTGGCCATTGTTATGGCCACATTATTCCCTTCATGTTTCATTCCAACTCTTATTTTCAAATTCTCGAAGTCAGGAGAGTGTATTATGAGTGAAAAAATAGATGTGCAGAATCGAACGGATAAGGAAATACTCGGTTTTAATCGATGGTGGCTTTTTGCATTGGCTTTTCTGGCAATGTCCGTTATTAGCCCTTATGAGTACGCCTGGTCAGTCATTGCGCCGCATTTTGCAAAGATGTATAGCTGGGAACCGACAAAAATATCGCTAATGTTCAGCATGTTCGTTATTTTTCAGGCATTCGGCACCCTGCCCGGCGGGATTTTTCGTGACAAGTTTGGACCCAAGGCCGTGTCTGTCGTTGCCGGTATCTTTTCAGGCATCGGGCTGCTGGTTTGCGCATTTGGGCAGGTACTGTCGTATAACATCGTGCTCACGGTCTGGTGTATTGGCTGTTTTTTCTGCGGATTTGTCTACAACGCGGCGATAACCACCTGCAACAAATGGTTCCCCGATCACAGGAACATCACCATAGGTCTTATCTCTGCCGCTTTCTCCTGGGGAGCATTGCCTTTTATTTTCCCCATTCGAAATATTCCGGAAGATGCCCCAGATAATATCTTTTTTAATGTCATTTTTATTATGGCAGCGGTTATCTCCGGCGTTATTATTATTACCGGTCTGTTAATGAAAGACCCACCGAAAGGCTGGTGTAATTTCACCCCATCATCGGCAACAAAACATACCGTAGTAAAACGCCCTTGTGAGAAGCAATACAGTATGGGAGAAGCAATGCATACCTGGCAGTTCTGGGTGTTAATTGCCTCTTTCGTTTTGGTATCTGCATCTGGTTTAACGTTTATTTCAAATAGCATCAAGTTTGCGTCAGCGTTCCACTTTAGTCTGACGGCAGGCACGGTAGTCACCGTCGGAATGGCAATTACGAGCGGTCTTAGCCGGGTTGTCGGCGGTTGGATTGCAGATAAAATCGGCATCGATAAGACCATGACTATCTTTTATATCCTGTGCGGATTGTTTTCTCTTATCGCGCTGTTTCTTGCAGAAGCGGGCAGCGCAACAGGATTTATCAGCAGCTGTATTATCTCGATATTCTTCTGGGGCGCATTATATTCCCTGTTTGCGTCAATCGTGGGTTATTACTACGGCGAAGTCGCTTCCGGCTCCAACTACGGCATGCTGTATGCCTCAGCCAAAGGGATAGGCGGGATTTATGGCGGTGTACTCTCCGCCTATTTAATCTCCACCTATGGACACCCCTTCACCATTATTACCTCTTCCGTCATGGCGTTACTTTCCGGGCTCATTCTTATTCCACTTTGGAAACATCCGCCCGTCTGGAAGGAAACGAATGGAATGCTAATAACCACACACTAACAATTTAAATCTATTACAGAAACTAATGACATTGGAAATTAAAGCGAGGTCTTATGTCTTCTATTACCGAAATTGATACTACCGTTGAGGCCGTATCAGAAAAAACAACACTGATTGATGGATTTCACCTCTTTCTGGATGCACTCAAGCTCAACGATATCGACACCCTCTTCGGCTTACCCGGCATCCCGATTACCGATCTGCTGCGTATGGCCCAGGCGGAAGGACTGCGGGTAATTTCTTTCCGGCATGAACAGCACGCCGGTAACGCGGCGGCGGCGGCCGGTTTCCTCACCGCCAAACCCGGTATCTGTATGACGGTTTCCGCGCCCGGTTTCCTGAACGGCCTGACCGCTCTCGCCAACGCGACGACCAACTGTTTCCCAATGATCCTGATCAGTGGTTCCAGCGAACGTGAAATCGTCGATTTGCAGCAAGGCGATTACGAAGAAATGGATCAGCTTGCCATCGCCAAACCGCTGTGTAAGGCCGCCTTCCGCGTATTACGGGCCGAAGACATTGGCGTTGGTATCGCCCGCGCCATCCGTGCAGCCGTCTCCGGACGCCCCGGCGGGGTCTATCTGGATCTGCCGGCTAAACTGTTCTCACAAACCCTACCGCTGGATGCCGGGCGCAAATCGTTAATCAAGGTTGTAGATCCAGCGCCTCGCCAGTTCCCCGCGCCAGATGCCGTAACCCGTGCGCTTGAGCTACTCAAGAATGCTAAAAAACCGCTGATTCTGCTGGGCAAAGGGGCCGCCTACGCCCGTGCCGATGCCGAGATTCGCGCCTTAGTCGAAAAAACCGGCATCCCTTATCTGCCGATGTCGATGGCTAAAGGCTTGCTGCCGGATACGCATGAATTGTCAGCCGCCGCCACACGCTCCTATGTATTGAAAGAAGCGGATGTGGTGCTGCTGATCGGCGCTCGTCTGAACTGGTTGCTCTCACACGGTAAAGGCAAGACCTGGGGGCAGGAAAACGGGCCGAAGAAATTTATCCAGATCGATATCGCGCCGACTGAAATCGACAGCAACGTCGCTATCGATGCGCCGCTTATCGGTGATGTCAGCTCTTGCGTCACCGCCTTGTTGAACGGCATCGGCAACGACTGGGCCAAACCCTCGAATGACTGGACCGGCATTATCGCAGAACGCAGAGCCAAAAACATCAACAAGATGGCTGACATGTTGGCCGCCCGACCATCGCCGATGAACTTCCATAGCGCATTGAGCGTAGTGAAAGCGATCGTAAAGGACAACCCGGAAGCCATCGTCGTCAGCGAAGGCGCCAACACGCTGGATTTTGGCCGCAGCATCGTGGACATGTACCTGCCGCGCAAACGTCTGGATGTCGGCACCTGGGGGGTGATGGGCATCGGCATGGGCTTTGCCGTCGCAGGCGCGGTAGTGACGGGCAAACCCGTCATCGCCATTGAAGGCGATTCCGCCTTCGGTTTCAGCGGCATGGAAGTTGAAACGATCTGCCGTTACCACCTGCCCGTATGCATTGTCGTGTTCAACAACAACGGCATTTACAAAGGGACCGACACCAATGCCTCCGGCGGCGATGACATGGCGCCCACCGTGTTCGTCAAAGACGCACGCTACGAAATGATGATGCAGGCTTTTGGCGGCGTGGGCGTGCATGTCACCACCACGGATGAACTGCATCGCGCCATGAATGAAGCCGTTGCCTCCGGTAAGCCAACCCTTATCAATGCCGTCATCGACGAGACAGTCGGCACCGAAAGTGGCCGCATCACCAACCTGAACCCCGCCAAAGCGATCAAAAAATAATCGCCACGGTAATTAATGAGTAACAACGGAGATAATTTTATGAATAACAAAAAAGATCTGCCTTTGGCCGGCGTCAAAATCATCGATTTCACCCACGTTCAGGCTGGCCCGGCATGTACACAAATGCTGGCGTGGTTCGGCGCAGACGTGATCAAAATCGAACGTCCGGGTTCAGGCGACATCACCCGTAACCAATTACGCGACATCCCGGACGCAGATGCTCTGTATTTCACCATGCTCAACAGCAATAAGCGCTCACTCACACTGGATACCAAAAAGCCCGAGGGCAAGGAAGTACTGACCCGACTGATCAAAGAATGTGACGTGATGGTGGAAAACTTCGGCCCCGGCGCGCTGGATCGCATGGGGTTTACCTGGGAGCACATTCAGGAACTGAACCCTCGCATGATCCTTGCCTCTGTCAAAGGCTTCAGCGAAGGCCACCACTACGAACACCTGCGAGCCTATGAAAACGTGGCGCAATGCGCAGGTGGGGCGGCGTCAACCACCGGCTGGTGGAAGGGTGAGAATGCCGTACCGACCATTTCAGCCGCCGCGTTAGGCGACAGCAATACCGGTATGCATTTAGCCATCGGTATCCTGACTGCCTATATCGGTCGCCAAAAGACCGGCAAAGGGCAGAAAGTCGCCTGCGCCATGCAGGACGCCGTGCTCAACCTCTGCCGCGTCAAAATGCGCGATCAACTGCGGCTGGACAAAGTCGGCTATCTGGAAGAGTACCCGCAATATCCGCATGAACCGTTCTCCGACGTGGTTCCGCGCGGCGGGAATGCCGGCGGCGGCGGCCAGCCCGGCTGGATCCTCAAGTGCAAAGGTTGGGAGACCGACCCCAATGCCTACATCTACTTCACGGTACAGGACCTGGTCTGGACGCCGATTTGCGATGCGATAGAGCGTCCAGAGTGGCGGGAAGACCCGGCCTATACCACCCCGAAGGCGCGCCAGCCGCACATCATGGATATTTTCGGCGCCATTGAAAGTTTCATTCTGAGGACCGGTAAAAACAAATTCGACGCGGTGGAATACTTCGGTAAGTTCGGCATCCCCTGTGCGCCGGTGATGTCGATGAAGGAACTGCTGCACGACGAATCGCTGCGTAAAAGCGGTTCCATCGTCGAAGTGCCGCACAAAGTGCGCGGAAGCTACTGGACCGTCGGCTGCCCGATCAAGTTCTCGAATCTCAAACCCGAGATTACCGCCTCGCCGCTGCTCGGCGAGCATACCGACGACGTGCTGGCGGAACTGGGCTACTCAACAGAACAGATCGCGCTCATTCACACAGCTAAAGCGGTGTAAGCACGATGGCGCTCACGCTACAGCAGTTCCTCTCAGCGGTGGGTGATGCCGTGATTATTTGCGATGCCGACGGCATCATCACCGCCTGGAACCCCGCAGCCGAACGTCTGTTCGGCTTCACCCAGGGCGAGGCGCTGGGCGCCTCGCCCGACATCATTATTCCCGAGCGGCAGCGCCAGCGGCACTGGTCTGGCTACCACCAGACCATGCACAGCGGCACCACCCGGTACGGCACTTCGTTACTTCACGTACCGGCCCTGACGCGTGACGGCAGCACGATTTCCATCGCCTTCACCGTGGCCTTGCTGCCTGGGGAGGCGGGGCAGCCAGCCTCCATCGCCGCCGTCATCCGTGACGACACGACGCGCTTCAACGAAGAACGCACGTTGCGCAAGCGTCTGGCTGAGGCAGAACAGCAAGCAAAGCGACCGACATAAACCGCCCTAAAAAGTCGACTGACGACACGCCCTGACCGTCGCCACTGACGCTCAGGGCAAACAGACCGAGGAAGGATGAAGAGCGGTGAATCACGTCGAGGTGAATTAGAGTCGAGGAGAATCATCATGAGCAAGGCATTAGACGGGATCAGAATTATCGATTTTACCCATGTTCAGTCTGGCCCAAGCTGCACCCAGTTACTCGCCTGGATGGGCGCAGACGTTATCAAGATCGAACGCGTCGGCGAGGGTGACGCGACACGCAAGCAATTACGCGACATTCCCGGCGTGGACAGTTTGTATTTTACTATGCTGAACCACAACAAACGCGCCGTCACCCTCAATACCAAGACGCCAGAAGGCCTGCAGGTACTGGATAGCCTGATCAGGCGCTGTGACGTACTGGTTGAGAACTTTGCTCCCGGCGCGCTGGACCGCATGGGGCTGACCTGGCAGCACATCCACGCCACCAATCCACGCCTGATCCTCGCCTCGGTCAAGGGCTTCGGGCCAGGTCGTTACGAGGACTGCAAATCCTACGAGAATGTGGCGCAATGTGCCGGCGGCGCGGCGTCAACCACCGGCTTCAACGATGGCCCGCCGATTGTTACCGGCGCGCAGATCGGCGATTCAGGCTCAGGCTTGCACCTGGCGCTGGGTATTGTCTCCGCGCTTTTCCAGCGTCATACCACGGGGCGCGGACAAAAAGTCTCGGTGTCGATGCAAGACGCCGTGCTCAATCTATGCCGGGTCAAACTGCGTGACCAGCAACGGCTGGAACGCACCGGCGTATTGGACGAATATCCGCCATTCCCGGATGGTCACATTAGCGACGCGGTGCCGCGCGCAGGCAATGCTTCGGGTGGGGGCCAGCCGGGTTCCATCCTCAAATGCAAAGGGTGGGAAACCGACCACAACGCCTACCTCTATTTCATCGCTCAGGCGGCGGTCTGGCCGGCGATATGCAACCTGATCGGCGAACACAGCTGGATCGAGGACGAACGTTTCAACACCCCCGCTGCCCGCCTGCCCAGACTCAACGCCATCTTTCAGCGCATCGAACAGTGGACCATGACCAAGAACAAATTCGAGGTGATGGAAATTCTCAACCATTACGACATCCCCTGCGGTCCGGTGCTTTCAATGAAAGAGATAGCCAGAGACGATGCCCTGCGCGCCAGCGGCACCATCGTCGAGGTTGATCATCCAATGCGCGGCAGGTACACCACCGTTGGCATGCCGATAAAAATGTCCGACAGCCCGGTGGATATCACCCGATCCCCTCTGCACGGCGAGCATACCGACGAGGTTCTGCGTGAACTGGGCTATGACAGCACAGCCGTGGCGGCCCTGCGCGACAAGAACGTCATTTGATGGCTTGATACCGCTTACCGACGCTGACGGGTGAATGCCGGTGACATGACATCCCGTCTATCACCATGTACCGGCACCTCCCCAGCGTCGGGGGGCATGGCAACGGAATGCTCAGCCGGTACACAATCTAGTCGGTAAACAATCCATTCAGTAAACAAGCCATTCAGTAAACAAGCCATTCGGTAAACAATCCATTCTGTAAACAGGCCAGTCGGTACACAGCCCGCATGGCGTCACGGCGTCAACGGTGAACGTGCGCTGAGCCGCGACCCGTTACGCATCGCGCTGTTTCGCCACATCGCCTTTAGCGACCTGAGCACGTTGCCCATAACGATAAGCCCACCCTTGCACCACCAGCAGCATAGTCAGCGGCAAACCGTGGAACAGCACAATCACCGCCGCAGGCGTCCACCACACATAAAACGGCGCCACCACCAGCATGCCGATACCGAACCCGGTCATCTGCATCAACGTCAGCAGGCTGAAAATAGGCAGACGCAAAGATTCCGGTTCGCTCTGCGCGCGGGAAATCAGGCTGACCTCCGCCACGCCATCGCCAATGCCCGCCCACACCACAAACACCAGCAGCCACATCAGCCCGGTCTGCTGGAAGGTCAGAATAAAACCGGTGGACATCAGCGCCACGCCGATGAAAAAAGCCCGCTCCATCGCCCGGCGCTGCCCTTGTCTGAGTAGAAAACCGCTGACCCGCGCGCCGGCGAATTTACCCACCGCCCACAGCGCCAGCATCAACCCCATGGTCTTACTGGCGCTGTCGGGAGAAATCAGTGCGGACAACACCGGGAAACCCACGTTATGCGCGGCGCTGCCAAGCGTGTCCGCCATACTGACGATCAACATGCCCGCCAGCATCGGCGCGCCGCGCAGCCCTTCTTTCAGTTGACGCCATTCGCTGAGCCGATCGCGCTGACTTGCCCGCGGCTGCGGCTTTTCTACCCAACGCAGCGGCAGAATCAACAGCGCGGCCGCCAGATAGGTCGCCACGTTCAGCGCAAACACCACCGGATAGCCGAAACCGGCGACCAGCAGACCCGACACCAGGCTGCCCAGCACCGCGCCGCTGGCCGCCACCGAAGTCAGCCAGGCGTTGGTGCCGAGCCGCATCGAACTCTCCACCCAGTAGGGCAACTGGCTGTTGAGCCCAATCGCGAACATGGCGTTCCCGACCCCCACGCCCAGCGCGATCACCGGCAATAACGGCAGTTGCCACGCCGGCGGCAACACCAGCAGCAGCGAAAGCAGCGCCGCCCGCAGCAGGTCGAAACCGACCAGCGAGGCGCACCCCTGAAAGCGGCGGAAAAACGGCGTACCGATCAGGCTCGCCAGCAGACCGCCCGCTACCCGGCAGGCCAGAAAAATACTGACGCTCACCACGCTGTTGCTCAGCAGATAAACGTAGGTGGACAGCGCCACCATATTCAGAAACGCGCCAAAATCGGAAATAAAACGCGCGGCAATAATCAACCCGGCATTGCGCCGGGATTGTCCCATGTCGATATCATGATGCTCAGCCATGACGGATTACCTTTTGTTTTCCCTGTGGTGTTCCCTGTTAACGTTCCTACGCCGGCCGAAACGTCACCAGCAATAAATCCCGGTAGGCTGATTCCGCCGTCGCTGCCGGTCGAACCGGCCCGGCGCGGTGGTACAGCGTTTTGTCATTCACAATCAGCGTCTCCAGAAACCGGCTCATCGCCGTTGCCAGCAACGGCGGGGATGCTTCCTGCGCCGAGGTGAAAATTTCAGACACCACCGGCTGCGTGTCCACACTCTGAATGAAATGCATGCAAATCCACGCCATGCCGTCCTGATGAATGCCGGAGGTGGTCGGGCTGCTGTGTCCTTTTTCCGCCCTGACCCGGAACTGATGAATATCGACGGCATATTGCTGATCGGCCGCCATCCAGGGTCGCATCATCGCGATATCCGTCGCCACGATGCGCTGTAACAGCGGGTGGCGGATAAACCCCTCTTCGGCATACTGCAGGTGGTTCGGCCCCGGTTTGTAGTCGATGTCGTATTTCACCGTGGAGCGGTAATCCGCGTCGGTATTCAGTTGCAGCGGTCGGCCGGGCTGGTGGAAAAACCGCAAAATCCGCCGTTCGCGGCAGGTGTAGTTTTTGAAGTTTTCATCCTCGGCCAGATTATCCCAGTAGGCTTTGAAGGTCTTTTCTTCCTCCGGCTCCACCGCGATCCATTCCCGGCTGGCGGCAAAATGGCAATAATCCTGCCGCGCCAGTTGCTCAACAATCCTGTCTGTATTCATAGTGATTTTCCTGAGTTAACGCATCGCGACAGGCGCGGGCGCTACGCCGTCGGCGACGGTGAGCGGCATCGGGTCGATCTGTGGGCGGAGGTGGTGCTGCAATGCGTCGTACAGCGCCTGCGCGTCTTGTGCCGACGCGACGCGGGCCCACCCTTTAAACAGGTAATGCTCTTCGATATCGGCATCCACGTAATGCCCCACCGGATAATGACCAAACGCCAGTACCGCCGGGTGACGCTCGACCCACGGCAGACCATCAAAACCGTTGAAATAGCCGCTGGAGGGAGGATAAATCGCGAACATCGAATAGTGTTGCCGGTGATGGGCGACGCGCTCGCAGGCCGTGCGTACCGACGCCTCAATCCCTTCCTCCACCAGCAGCAAAGACAGGTACAGATCGTAAGGGTCCAGCCCGGCGATATCCTGAAACGCCGCGTTCACGTACAGCCCGCCCAGCCGCGGATTGATCTCGATAACCACCGGCCCCGACGCCGTCATACGGAACTCGACATGCGCCACGGCGTAAGTCAGCCCCACCGCCTGCAGGCAGGCGACGGCGTATTCCCGAATCTGTTGCTGCTGCACGTCGGAGAAGGCGACCGGCGGCGTAATCAGCAGGTTTTCCAGCACCGTAGTGTCTTGCGTGGTCAGCAACAGTTTTTCATTAATCAGCACCGGAAAAACCGCCTGCGCTGTCGCCACGCACTCCACACTGCCTTCAACGCCGTCGATGTAGGACTCCAGCAGAACCGAACAGCCGGGCACATAGTGGTGTGAATGTCCGTCAAGATCGGTGAAATGGTGCGATTCGCCATAGAAACTGGCGACGGACGCCCGATCGTACTGTTCGAGAAAGGTGCGGTAATAGGCCCGCAGCTGCGGCCAGTCGAGGCATTTGCGGATAAAGGCGGAAGCCGCCCCGTAGGGCGGTTTGGCGATCAGCGGGTAGCCAACCCGTTCGGCCTCGCGCTGCAATTCAGCTTCATCATGGCACAGCGCATACGCCACGGACCGGACGCCGGCCCGCGCCAGCGCCTGACGCATCAGGAACTTGTTATTACACCGGTCCACCGCCTGCGCCGCGCTGTAGACCAGGCCGTGACGCTGACACAGCTCCGCCACCAGACACCCCATCTGCCCCAGCGGCGAGGCGTGGCCGGCGTGACATAACACCGCCCGCACCTGATAACGCTCGGCCAGTTGCCGCAGCAGCGTATCCAGCGACGCCACCGAGAGCGTCGGCAGCCAGAACACCTCGTCGCTGTCCGTCTCCAGCCGCTGAGGTTGCCGGTGACCGCGCCACGCCGCCGTCAGGCACGCCAGCCCCCGGCGGCGCGCGGCGGCGAAGTGCGGCTCGCGGTAGGTATAGACGGGCACCGCGGTATCATTGACATCAACAAACAAAATCGCTTCGGGTTTCATGCCGGTTCTCCCTGTGTCGCCGTTAGCTGTCCTGCCAGCGGCACACATCGCCCTGCCAGTTGGTGAAACGGTAAAAACGCGTTCCGTCGATGTCTTCAAACTGTGGCATCTCTTCCACGCCGCTGAGCAACGGTACGGTGAATTTCCCTTTGGCGTGAGGCAGCACGTACTCCGGCAGCGCAATATTGGATACCCGGCGTTTCAGCCGATTCATGATGGCGATGGCGTCGCGAATCGATGCCTTGTATTCCGAAGCGCCCGGCGAAAACGGCATAAAGTGGTATAAATAATAGGGCTTGACCCCCATGCGGTATAATTCGATAAACAGACTTCTGAGCGTTTCCTCATTGTCATTCACGCCGCGCAGCAACGGCATATTGGAAAACACAATCGGCACCACCTGCTGAATACGTTTTACCGCATCGCGGAATGCGCCGCTCAATTCCAGCGGATGACAAACGTGAACCCCGAAGGCATTAACGCGGTGCCGCCGGAGAATATCCAGCAGATTATCGGTAATACGGTAAGGGTTGAAGGTCAGCGAACGGGAATGAATACGAATCAACAGGGAATCACGGATATTACGGATCGCCCCCAGACACTCATCCAGTTTGGCGTCCGTCAGCATCATCGGATCGCCGCCGCTGAGAATAACTTCCTCCACCTCGGGGGTATTTCGAATATAATCCAGCGAATCCTGAAAGGCTTTTCGCCCGGCATTCTCTTTTTCTGAATCGACCTTTAACGTTCGCAGCGCTTCAAAGCAGAACTGGCAGTAGGAATTACAGGTATTGACCATCCGTAAAATAACCCGATTGTCATATTTGTGCTGACAAATCGGCGTTTTCATTTCATGCGACAATTCCCAGTTTTCTGATTCGCCGTCGTAACCGGTTACGCCGTCATCATGCCAAAACGGCACCACCTGGCGCCACAGCGGATTATCGACGATATCCGTGTACGCGGCTTGTCGTATCAGGTCGGCATAATACGGCGTGATCTGCATTTTGCGGTCTTTGAGATTATGGACGATGTGTTGCGCCACCTCCTCGCTCCAGCCGCCGCAGGCCGCCCGTAATGCCGGCTCGTCCCGGATCGCGTTTTTCTGCTGCCAGCGCCAGTCCGTCCAGCGCGAACGCTCTTCTGCCGGGAATAACGCCAGTTCGGTTACTGATATATCCATATTACCTCCGTGATCACCGTGTTTTCAGCGATGCAAAGTCACGTCAGGCTGCTGATCGTTATTTCTCTTCATGAGATGAAGTCGGTATTTTTAATGTCACATTAAATCAGAATAAATAATAGAACGACTAACGTGAAAAGATAAAAATACGATTACATGAAAAAATAACCATAGCAGACCGGCGATACTTCACATTGAAATATTCTTTCCTGGCGTTCACATAGCCAACCGATCAGGCATCGAAAAATAATTCAGTTTGCAATAATTTATTCTTTTGGAAAAAGATATTCGCTTTGAAAAATTATATTTTGGTAAAAAAAATCAATATCATGACTGGCGACAAACACCATCGCCCCTCCCCATTATGCCAATAACATTACCGTTATTATTGTTATAACAAAATGCGTTTTTTGCAAACAGATAATTAACATTTTAGTATCGTATTTCCCTATCATGCCTACTTTCAGCACCAACGCCACCGTGCTATCTGGCTGAAATAGTCGTACCGCTTTTCCTCCATCCTGCGTATTCTCATAGCAACAACATCATGAAAACAATACAGAACCCGAGGAGAGACGTGTGGCGATAACCCTTCCTGAAGCACTGATTCCAGCCGACCCCCGTTTTGGCTGCGGCCCGTCGTTGATTCAGCTTGACGACCTGACGCAACTGAAAGACAAAGGGCCGCATCTGCTGGGCACCAGCCACCGCAAGGAGCCGGTGCGCGCGCTGTGCCGCGAGATTCAGCAGGGCCTGCGGGATTACCTGTCGGTGCCGGACGACTACAGCATTGTGCTGGGGAACGGCGGCGCCACCGCCCTGTTCGACATGGTCGGCCTCGGGCTGGTCAGAAAGCGCATCGTCCACCACACCTGCGGCGAGTTCTCCGACAAATGGTTCAAAGCCTCGCGCCGGATTCCGTGGATTCAGGCGGACAACGCCGCGGTGGAATACGGCCAGGCAAACACCGCGTTTGTGACGGAAGGCGCGGACGTGGTGGCCTGTACGCTGAACGAAACCTCTACCGGGGTGATGAACACCCGTTTGCCCGAAGTCGGCGAGGATTGCCTGCTGGCGGTAGACGCCACCAGCGGCGCGGGACAAATCGCCTGCGACCTGTCCCGCGTGGATGTGTTCTTCTTCTCGCCGCAGAAGGTGTTCGCCAGTGAAGGCGGGTTGTTTGTCGCTATTTTGTCGCCGCAGGCCAAAGCGCGGATCGCCGAGATCGCCGCCGATCCCAACCGCTATATCCCGGCGTTCGCCGACTGGCGGCTGGCGCTGAGCAACAGCGAACAGCAGCAGACTTACAATACTCCGGCGGTGGTGACGCTGTTCCTGTTCGCCGAGCAGGTCAAACGCATGAACGCGCTGGGCTTCGCCGAGGTGGAACGTCAGGCCGCCGCTAAAGCGGCGTTGCTGTATCAGTGGGCCGCCGACCGGGATTATCTGTCCGCTTATGTGGCCGACCCGGCGTTTCGCTCCACCACCGTCGCCGCCATCGACGTGGCGGATACGATTTCCGTGGACAAGCTGACCCGCTATCTGGACGAACAAGGGCTGGCGCACGGCATCGAAGGCTACCGGGCGCTGGGGCGCAATCAGTTACGCATCGCGCTGTTTCACAACATCGCCTTTGACGACCTGAAAACGCTGACCGCGTTGATCGATTTTCTGGTCGCCAGCGGCGAATTCGCCGCCTGACGTCACACCGTCGCCTTAACCGGCAGCGCGGTTTTGTGAATCAGCCGCCGCAGTGAAAACGAGGACTGCACATCGCGCAGTCCTTCAATTTTGATCAATTTCTTCTGCAAGAATTTCTCGAAATCCGACAGGCTGGCGGCCACCACCCGCAGCATGAAATCGTGGCTGCCGGACATCAGGTGGCACTCCATCACTTCGTCGAAGGTGGCGATCTGCTGTTCGAATTTGCGGAAGGTGGCTTCCGACTTCGGCTCCAGCGTCAGCGAAATGTAAGCGTTCACCGGAAACCCGGCCTTTTCCTGATCCAGCAGCGTCACATAGCGGTCGATCATGCCTGCGTCTTCCAACTGCTTCAGCCGCCGGGTGCAGGGTGTGGCCGACAGGCACACCCGTTCGGCCAGCTCGGTGGTTTTCAGCCGCGCATCCTGCTGTAGCTCATTCAAAATCTGTGCGTCGATGCGGTCGATCTTCATGAGTGAAAGTCTCTATTTATGCCATTACGATGGGTGATTATCCCTAATTTAATGGATAAATGGCTTTTCTTTTAGTTAAAAGTCACTCCGTGATCAATGTTAACTTGAGCGCCATAAATGAATGTTCAGTCATGAAAGACGCAAATATATGCATTTCTTATGGCTAAATCAGACAAGATCGCGTTGAGAGGGCAACACCCGTGCTGAAAGAGTCTGTCGTGCTACCCAAGACAGCGGAAACCGGCCAGAAGCCGGGGCTGGCTCACACCCTGAAAGACGACGTGTACGGCCTGATGCTGGGGGTGATGTTTATCGCCTTCGGCCTGAACATGCTGAAACTGTCCGGTATGGTCACCGGCGGGATCGCCGGCATCGCTTTACTGCTCTCCTACTTTGTTCCGCTGTCGATCGGCGTACTGTTTATCCTTGCCAACATCCCGTTCATGGTTTTCTGCTACTTCAGCATGGGGCGCGCCTTTACGCTGAAAACGCTGATCGTCAACATCGCCCTGAGCGCCGCCACTCAGGCGGTGCCCTACCTGCTGAGCATCAATTACATCCACCCGCTGTTTTCCGCCTTGGTGGGCGGCACCTTTCTCGGCATGGGCATCCTCTCGCTGGCGCGCCATAATGCCTCGGTCGGCGGCACCGGCGTCGTCACCCTGTGGCTCTACAAACGTTTCAACATCAACGCCGGCAAAAGCCAGATGCTGCTGGATGTGCTGGTGTTCGCCGTATCGATGATCACCATGCCCGTTCACCTGCTGCTGTGGTCGGCGCTCAGCGCGCTGGCGATGAACGCCATGCTGATGAACTGGCATAAGCCGGGGCGTTATCAGGGCGGGTGAAAAACGCCGCCGGCCTAGCTGTTCCCATCGTGGTGTTTCAGGACGATCGAACAGGTATATCGCCCGGCGGGGTGAATGGAGATGGTGGTTTCAAAGGTCTCGCCGTTGCGATCCACATAGCGCCGTATGATTTTCAACGCCGGCGACCCTGCTTCCACCCCTAGCTGTTTGGCGATTTTGGCCGGTACGCCAACCGCGGTAATGGTCTGGTGCACTTCCTTGCTTTTCACGCCATAGTGATTTTCGATCAAATCGCTGATCAACGAAAACGGGTCGCTGCGCACCAGACGCCTGACCTTGTCGTAGGCAACGCTGGCATAGCTGTCCGTCCAGCAAATCGGCGCATCCGGCTTTATGCTGTCTTCCCGAATACTCGCGATATGCAGCCAGCGCGACCCCGGCGGGCAACCGATGACTTGCGACAATTCATAATCGGCGACGATCTCATCAATCTTTTTCACCACCCGCAAATTATTCCGCGCCAGCGCCAGCAAATCTTCCAGGTTTGCCAGCGGGTGATTCGTGTTCCCTTCTCTGGCATCAGTGACATGGGTCCCGGCGCCTTTGCGTCTTGAGATCAGACCCTGTTCGGTCAGCTCGCGCAGCGCTTCCCGCACGGTATGCCGGCTGGCCTGATACACCTCGCAGAGCGCCTTTTCGGTCGGGAAAAGCGCGCCGGCGGGGTACTTGCCGGAAACAATATCCTGCGCCAGCTCTCGGGCAATGCGCTTATAGAGGGACTCTTTCATAAGGATACATTCTTCAAAAATTAATGATCATTATCACAAAGCAGTGAGTAAACACTTCCGCTAGCCATTTATGCTCGCTATAAATGTCCGTACATTTGAAATATGTCCGGACATTTTCATCACCATTGTCGGTCGTCGCGGACATACCGTACCAAGACCGTTGCTATCGGTCAGTCTATCACTAAATCAGACCCGGGAGGGTTCACTATGGCATCGAATGTTCTTGATTCTATTCTGTTCAGGGACTCGTTCGGCACGCCGGAAATGCGCGCCATCTTTGACGATCATGAATTGATCCGCAAATACGTTGAGGTGGAGATCGCGCTGGCGAAAGCCGAAGCACGTTGCGGCGTCATCCCGCAGGAGGCGGCGGAAGAGATCGCCAAAACCTGTAACGCCGACACGCTTGATTTCGACCTCCTGCGGCATGAAACCGAAATCGTCGGCTACCCGATTTTACCGCTGGTCCATCAGATCTCGAAGCAGGCCGGAGCCTCCGGCGGCTACGTGCACTGGGGCGCGACCACCCAGGACATCATGGATACGGCGGTGGTGTTGCAAATCCGCGACGCCTTCGACCTGATCGACGCGGATATCAAATCACTGCGCAAAATTCTCGCCGATCTGGCGCTGCGCTACCGCGATACGCCGATGGCGGGCAGAACCCATCTGCAACAGGCGTTGCCCATCACTTTCGGCTACAAGGCCGCTATCTGGCTGGATATGTTTGACCGCCACGCCGAGCGCCTTGAGCAGGCTCGCCCGCGCATTCTGGTCGGCGAATTCGCCGGCGCCGCCGGTACGCTGGCTTCACTGGGAGACAAAGGTCTGGCGGTGCAGAAAGCGATGATGGCAGAGCTGAAACTGGGCGTGCCGACCTCAACCTGGCATGTGGCGCGCGACGGCTTCGCCGAAGCGGTGAACTTGCTGGCGGTCATCACCGGCTCGCTGGGGAAAATCGCCTATGACGTCATGCTGATGGCCTCCAACGAGTTTGGCGAACTGTACGAGCCCTTCGTCAAAGGCCGCGGCGCCAGCAGCACCATGCCGCAAAAACGCAATCCGATCTCCAGCGAACTGATGCTCGCCTGCGCCAAAGGCGTGCGCCAACACGCCGGCTTAATGCTGGACGCGATGGTGCAGGATCTGGAACGCGCCACCGGCCCGTGGCACGCGGAGTGGATTGCGATCCCGGAAAGTTTTGTGCTGGCCGCCGGCGCGCTCAATCAGGCCAAATTCATGCTCAGCGGTCTGATTGTCGACGAACAGGCGATGGCGAAAAACCTCGACATGACCAAGGGGCTGATCGTGGCGGAAGCCGTGATGATGGGTCTGGCGCCTTACATGGGCCGGCAGGATGCGCACGACGTGGTTTACGACGCCTGCCGCATCGTCAATACGCAGGGAGGACGCCTGGCCGACGTACTGAACGCCATGCCTCAGGTATCCAGTCGTCTTGAACCGGCATTAATCGAACGGTTAACAGACCCGGTCAACTATCTCGGCATTGCACCGGAAATGGTCGACCAGGTACTGGAAAAATCGGCCAAACGGCAATAATCCCCCAGAAAATCAATAACCCGTAAGATTGAGGAGATGATCATGTCATCTGATTCATCTAAGGGAAAATCGATAATCGCCTTTATGGTTCCCCTATTACTGGGAACCATAATCTGGTTTTCCCCTGTACCCGAAGGATTAACGCCTCAGGCATGGCATATGTTTGCCATTTTTCTCGCCACCATTGCGGCAATATTAACCCAGCCGTTGCCCTCCGGCGCCGTTATGCTGATTGCGTTATGCGTTGTTATTTTCACCAACACATTACCGGAAGCAAAAGCGCTGGCCGGCTTCTCCAGCGGAACGGTATGGCTAATATTTTGCGCGTATATTCTTTCGCTGGGATTTGTCACCTCCGGTCTTGGAAAAAGAATCGCCTATAAAATGCTGTCGTTATTTGGCGGCAGCAGTCTGGGCATCGCCTACTCATTAGGGGTTTCCGACCTGATTATGGCGCCCGCCATGCCATCGGTTACCGCTCGATCAGGGGGGATTATTTTCCCCATCGTGCGCTCCATCAACGAAGTATTAGGTTCCACACCGGGCGAGTCAGGGAAAAAAATCGGCGATTTCCTGATCATGGTTTGCTTTCAGTTCACCCCGATAACCGGCGCCATTTTTCTGACCGGCATGGCGGCGAATCCGCTGGTGGGCAGCCTGGCGAAATCGTCGCTGAATGTGGAAATCACCTGGGGAAGCTGGTTCGTTGCCGCGGTGGTGCCGGCTATGGTGTGTTTCTGCCTGATGCCGCTGCTGGTATACAAGCTGTTAAACCCCGAATTAAAGCGCACCCCGGAAGCAAAACAGATGGGAAAACAGGCGCTCGCCGAGCTGGGCGTCATGACGTCCGCCGAGAAGAAAGTCGCGCTGGGATTTCTGCTGGCGCTGATTGGCTGGGGCACCAGTTTGGCTACCGGGCTATCGGCCACCGCCGTTGGGCTGGGCCTTGCCGCTTATCTGTTTGCGTCACGCGCGGTTGACTGGAAAGCCCTGCTCAAAGACCACGCCGCCTGGGACACCGTCATCTGGTTCAGCGTGATCATCAGCCTGGCCGGCGGCCTGTCCGATTTGGGTTTCATCAAATGGATGACGGTTAAAATGGGCGGCGCCATTCACGGCTTTGGCGCGATGGGCACGTTTATCCTGCTCGGGCTTATCTATATTTACGTCCATTACCTTTTCGCCACCGCGACCGGCCATGTCGCCGCGCTGTACGCGCCTTTTGCCGCCACCGCGATTGCCGCAGGCGCCCCGCCCGTCATGGTGGCGATATGCTTTGGTATTTTCAGCAACCTGATGTGGGGAAATACCGAATACGGCGGCGGCCCCGGTCCGATTTATTTCGCCCAGGGCTATTTTGAACGACCGCGGTTTTACAAAATCAATTTATGCGTGGTGACGGTCAATGTCCTGCTGACCTTTGCGGTCGGACTGGTGTGGTGGAATCTGCTGGGGTATTACTGACCTATCGAAGTACTACTGACCCAAATGAATCAGGGTGAGGATAACCTCACCCTGATTGTCACTGCGTAGTGCTAACCGCGTCGTATCATCCTGTAGCGATCGTCGTGTTGTACTATCACGCCGTCACCACTGTAAGCACACCACGGTTTTGCGCGTTAGCGCATGGTGACAAACTCTTCCGCCGCCGTTGGATGAATCGCCACGGTGTTGTCGAAGTCTTTTTTGGTCGCGCCCATCTTCACCGCCACCGCAAAGCCTTGCAGGATTTCATCCATGCCGAAGCCGATGCCGTGTATACCGACGATTTTCTCTTCCGGCCCCGCGCATACCAGCTTCATGCGGCACGGCTGACGGTGCTGCGTCACCGCGGTGTACATGGCGGTAAACGCGGACTTATACACCTTAACCTGATCGTCGCCGTACTGCTCGCGCGCCTGCGGTTCGGTCAGCCCGACGGTGCCGATCGGCGGGTGGCTGAACACCACGGTCGGGATATTGCTGTAATCCAGATGCTCGTCCGGCTTGTTGTTGAACAACCGCTCGGACAGACGGCGCCCCGCCGCCACGGCGACCGGCGTCAGTTCAACGGCGCCGGTGTTGTCGCCCACCGCGTAAATGCCCGGCACGCTGGTGTTCTGGAACTTATCCACCACGATGTAGCCTTTGCTGTTGAGCGCTACGCCCGCGGCGTCCAGATTGATATTATCGTTCGCCGGTTCGCGGCCGATCGCCCAAATCAGGCAATCTACGGTTTGCTCGTGCCCGCTTTCCAGCTGCAGCGTCAGGCTGCCGTCGGCGTTTTTCACCACCGCGTTGGGAATGGACTCGGTATGCAGCGCCGGGCCTTCGGTATTCATCACTTCCACCAGCGTGTCCACAATCAGCGGATCGAACTGGCGCAGCGGCGCATGCTTGCGCACAAACAGGTGCACATCGGAGCCGAGCGCGTTCAGCACGCCGGCGATTTCCACCGCGATATAACCGGCGCCGACCACCGCCACCCGCTTCGGCAACGCCGTCAGCGCAAAGAAACCATCGGAATCAATGCCGTATTCCACACCGGGAATCGCCGGGCGCGTCGGCCGACCGCCGGTGGCGATCAGGATATGGTCGGCGGTGATGCGCTCGCCGTTCACTTCCACCGTTTTCGCATCCACGAAACGGGCAAAGCCCTGAATCACCTCGACCTGATTTTTCCCCAGCACGTTATTGTAGGACTGATGAATACGGTCAATGTAGGCGCTGCGATTTTTCAGCAACGTGTCCCAGTTAAACTGATTGACGGTGACATCAAAGCCATAGTCCGGTCCGTACTGGTGAATGGCCTCGGCAATCTGAGCGGCATGCCACATCACCTTCTTCGGCACGCACCCGACATTGACGCAGGTACCGCCCAAGTATTTGGCTTCAATCAGCGCGCATTTCTTGCCATACATGGCCGCACGGTTGATGGAGGCAATGCCGCCGCTGCCGCCACCAATGGCGAGATAGTCATAATGTCTGGTCATCAGGGCTCCACGCTTGCTTTCGATAAGCGTTCAATAAAGGTAAATAGACCGTATCCCGCCGCCGCACCGATGCTGGCGCTGATGACGGGGCTCACAATGTAATAACGCCGGCGAAAAAAATGTAACGCCAGCGAAAAGTGTAACGCTGGAGAAAAGTGTAACGCCAGCGATCGGTATCCGGCAAAGACAGAAAGCGGGATTGTATGAAGAAATGCGCAGCGGTTCGCAACGGTTTTGAAAATCGGTGCGATAGGTAAAGCCGGTTGTAACCGGCTTTACGCTCTCAGTCAGGCCATCATAACGGTATCAAACAGCAGTTGGTTCAATACCAGGTCCATCCTGGCTAACGCCTCATCCAGCAACGGTCGCTCACGATTCAGTTGCCGTTCGATAAAAGCATGAATGTGCGGCAAGCGCGCACCGTATTCCGCTTCACCGCACTGGCGTTTGATATGCAACAGATGCGCAATTTCCGCCAGCAAATTGGGATCAGTCACCGTACCTGCCAGCAATGACTCAAAGCACATCGGCGGACACCCTTTATCCGCTTCAATCCATAGCACAGCCAGTATCGGTCTTAGCACATAGAAGTATTTCTTCAGTCGTACCGATTCCCCCTGCAAATATCCACGAAAATTCTTTCGAGCCATCGACAGATAATGGTAACGGGCGCGCCCCGGTGAAAAGTGGTTCGATGCCAATGCCCGCACCTGAGCCATCACCTCGGCGTCCTGACGATACACCACCGGCGAATCAAGCCACTCCATCAATGTCGGGTTGGCTCGCTTAAGTAACCCCAGAGCCTTGCGCAATTCCCATCCACTAACATCCAGTTCATCATCGATCGGCAGTTCAATCACATCCCTTGCCGGCTCAACCCGCAAATACCACTCTGGCGGATGCACATAGATAAAACGCACATCATAATCACTGTCCGGTGAGGCAAATCCCCACCCCCGGCTACCCGATTCACAGGCGTAAAGTACACGTACGCCAAACTGTTGCTCAACATCCATCAGAACGCCACGGACACGCTCACGCATCACGTGGCTTACATCCGATTCGTTTTCCATATTTTTCTCACTATTACCCTTTTACACACACCACCTGCCGCAACGTGTGAACAATCTCGACCAGTGATGACTGTGCCGCCATGACTGCGTCGATGTCCTTATAAGCCATAGGTATTTCGTCAATCACCTCGCAATCCTTACGGCACTCGACATGAGCGGTTGCCCGGATCTGGTCTTCCACTGTGAAACGTTTTTTCGCTGCCGTTCGACTCATGGTGCGCCCTGCGCCATGACTGCATGAGCAGAAACTCTCGTGATTACCCAGACCACGCACAATGAAACTTTTGGCCCCCATCGAGCCGGGAATAATCCCCATCTGTCCTTTGTGAGCCGATACCGCTCCCTTACGCGTTATCAGCACCGACTGACCAAAATGCTGTTCCTGTTGCACATAGTTGTGGTGGCAATTCACGGCTTCTTGTCTGGCGGCAAAAGGTTTAGGAATCGCTTTCGCCAGCGCTTGCAGCACATGCTCCATCATTACCTCACGGTTGTGACGCGCATAATCCTGCACCCAGCCGACCGCAGCCATATAGTCATCGAAATGGCGGCTACCTTCGGCAAAATAGGCCAAATTACGATCGGGTAAATTAGCAATGTGCTGCTTCATATCCTGCTGCGCCAGCGTGATAAACAGGTTACCAATGGCGTTACCGACACCACGGGAGCCGCTATGCAGCATCACCCACACCCGATCTGTTTCATCCAGACATAGCTCAATGAAATGGTTGCCGGTCCCAAGCGTGCCCAAATGATGGTAATTGTTGGTTTTCAGCAATGACGGATATTTATCCGTCATACGTCTGAACCCGGCGTCCAGTTGCTGCCAATGAGCATCGACACGCTGAGGCGGCTCATGCCATGCGCCTTTGTCCCGCCCACCGCGGTTCACGCTACGCCCATGAGGTACAGCCTGTTCGATAGCACTGCGAATACCGAACAGATTATCCGGCAGATCGACAGCCACCAGCGAAGTGCGTACCGCCATCATGCCGCAGCCGATATCCACCCCGACCGCAGCAGGGATGATGGCGCCCAATGTGGGGATGACGCTGCCAATCGTGGAGCCTTTTCCCAGATGCACATCCGGCATTACCGCCAGATGTTTGAAGATAAATGGCATTTTTGCCGTATTGAGTAACTGCTCCCGGGCTTCAGGTTCAACCGGAACACCGTGCGTCCACATTTTTATTGGCACGCTCAGGGGCGTTTCCAGTATCCGGTAATCGTTATTCATTATGTAAAACATCCTTTAAATTTATTATTTAATCCAATGAGTTATTCTTTTAATCACGTTTAACGCCACTGCTGTTACCAGGCAGCGTTATATCCCTCGGTATCCATCACCGTCAGCGATACCAGATCCAGCCCATAGCCCGCCAGTTGTTGTTCCATTTGCTCACTGACCTGCGCTCCAACGGTATGTTTACCGGCAAGCAACTCAGAAAACGTGTTTGCAGCAACCACCCGGTGAAGCGCAGCCTGCAAAGCGCAACGCAAGTGTGCTTCTGGCTGAGCCAACTGTGAAAACGCAGCCATAACATCACCGTATCGCCAGGTAGCCACCAGAGTCAGACGTACATTGATTTGATCGGCGGTTAACACTTCCACACCGTCGATATCCTGTGCCTGCAAACGGGTGTCTACGATCTCCACACTTACACGGCGATTGAAACGCCAGTAACCATGATTACCCGGGGGTAACAACGTCAATGGTTGCCCATCGACATGTAAAATCCCCACGTGCCATGCTGGAATGGCTGCCAGTAGCACACCTTCATTGCCCTTGACCGCCCTATTGCGTAACACAGGCTGCATTAACGCGGGCAATAATGTTGTCGGTACCTGAACCTCATGCGCAGAAACACGCTCGACAAGCTGTTGCTCATCTCGCCGCCAGTACAAACGTCGGGTACCCGGCGGCAAAATTTCCTGCAATTGTTTCCGGTCATAACGCAGACCGATTTCATCATCAGCCAGATCTACCGACAGGCAGTAACGAGTCACCCATTGCGGATGAAACTGACGCAAATGGTCAGCAAGAGCGGTCTCAACCATAGAGCCATCCTGCGCGATGATTGCTACCGTCATTTTGTGCGGCCAACAAAACAGTGTGTGCTCGCCAGTTTCAAGCACCTGGAGCAAATTGTCGTTTTTACTGAGCAAACCGAGCTGCCCTTTTCTTATTGTTATGTTCTTGAACATCTTTTCTTTTTAATCCCTTTAATAAAACACCCGGGAACAAAACCACCGGCTCCCCCAGCCATCGCCGGATATTCATCCCTTCCTGTGGTGCAACCCCTATGGTATTGCCAGAACCGTGCCAGCCTTTCCCGAACGGAGATAAATTCATTTAATTAACTGATTTATAATATTTTTATTTTCATATTTTTTACCATGCCAATTATTAACCTGATAAAGTAATATCTTAAAAGATAAGGACTTATAAAAAGAGATAAGCATGAAGCGTAGAGTCATGATTGGTGTACTAGGCACTGCACTGGATAAACGGGGGAAAAGGCAAAACCGCTGGAATAGATGGCGACCGACCATCGCGGCTTGTCAGCAGCCGGATTTACCGATTGATCGACTGGAGTTGTTATATCAACCACGCAGTCTTGGACTGGCGCAGCAGGTTCAGGAGGATATAAACCAGATATCGCCCTCCACCACCGTCAACCTGCATGAGGTTGAGCTAAAAGATCCCTGGGACTTTGAGGAGGTGTACACCACATTTCTTGACTTCGCCGCTCACTATCCGTTTGATACGGAACACGAGGAGTACCTGATACATATCACTACCGGTACTCATGTGGTACAGATTTGCTGGTTTCTGCTGACGGAAGCACGCTATCTCCCAGCCCGTTTACTACAAACCAGTCCATCAGACCACGGCGACGAAACGCCTTCTCCAGCCGGACAGTACACCGTCATTGACCTCGATCTCAGCCGCTATACTGCGATTACCAGCCGCTTTCTGCGGGAGCAGCAGGCATCCGTCTCATTTCTGAAAGCCGGCATCGCCACTCGTAATGCCACGTTCAACCGAATCATCGACCATATTGAACAGGTTGCGCTACGTTCTTCCGCCCCGATTCTGCTGACCGGTCCCACAGGTGCGGGCAAATCCTTTTTGGCTGAGCGTATCTATCAGCTCAAGGCATCACGTCATCAGGTCAATGGAAAATTTGTCGCTGTCAATTGCGCCACGCTGCGTGGCGATAATGCGATGTCTACACTATTTGGTCATGTGCGCGGCGCCTTTACCGGCGCGCAACAAGCCCGTGCTGGGCTGTTGCGCGAAGCCGATGGCGGAGTGCTGTTTCTGGATGAAATCGGCGAGCTGGGATTAGATGAACAAGCCATGCTGCTTAAAGCGATAGAAGAAAAACGCTTTCTGCCATTCGGTTCTGATAAGGAAGTAAACAGTGATTTTCAATTGATTGCAGGCACCCACCGGGACATGCCACATTGGGTGGAGAATGGACATTTTCGTGAAGACCTTTATGCACGCATCAATATGTGGACGTTCCCGTTACCAGGGCTGGCCCAACGGCGTGAAGATATCGAACCTAATCTGGATTTTGAGTTACACCGTTTTGCTCAGCAGCAGCAAATCCAGGTCCGGTTTGATAAAGAGGCACGCCAGCGTTTCCTGACCTTCGCCTGCTCGGAGCAAGCCAGTTGGCGAGGCAACTTTCGCGAACTCGGTGCCAGTGTGCACCGCATGGCCACATTCGCTACTCAGGGTCGCATTAACATCGCACTGGTGGACGAGGAAATCCAACGTCTCAGGCAGCAATGGCGTGGTAAATCCGCCAGCAACACGTTGCCTGCCGAAATTGGCGAACTGGATATCTTCGAACAATGTCAACTTGAACAGGTCCTGGAGGTATGCCGAAATACCCACAGCCTGTCAGAAGCGGGACGTACGCTGTTTGCCGTCTCGCGCCAGCAGAAAAAACAGCCTAATGATGCCGACAGGCTGCGCAAGTATCTGGCTCGTTTCGGACTGAATTGGGACAGCCTGAAAGACACATCGCCGTTATAAAGGATTTTGCATGGAACTGATTTTTCTCGGCACCAACGCGGGCGTGCCAACCAAAGAGCGTAATGTCACCAGCATCGCGCTCGATCTGCACGGCATTCGCCCGGCGTTCTGGCTGTTTGACTGCGGCGAAGGCACCCAGCACCAGATTCTGCGCACCCCGGTCAAACCCGGCAAACTGGAGAAGATTTTCATCACCCATCTGCACGGCGATCATCTGTTCGGGCTGCCCGGCCTGCTCTGCTCGCGTTCCATGGCGGGCATCGAGACGCCGCTGACGCTTTACGGCCCGGCCGGGCTGAAAACCTTCGTCGAAACCGCGCTGACGTTGAGCGGTTCCTGGCTCACCTATCCGCTGGAGGTGGTGGAGGTCGTTCCCGGTACGGTGTTCGAGGACCATCAGTTGCGGGTGACGGCGCATGAGCTGTCGCACACCCTGTATTGCGTGGGATACCGTATTGAGGAACGTCCCAAACCGGGCCCGCTGGACGTGAATAAACTGGCGGCGGAGGGCGTCAAACCCGGCGCCTATTTCCAGCAACTGAAACGCGGGGAAACGGTGACGCTGGACGACGGACGGGTGCTGAACGGCTGGGATTACGTCGGCCCCGGTCTGCCGGGCAAGTCGCTTGCTGTCTTCGGCGATACCCGCCCGACGCCGGAAGCGCTCAAACTGGCCGCCGGTGTCGATGTGATGGTGCACGAAGCCACGCTGGAAGGGGCGATGGCGGAACGCGCCAACGAACGCGGGCATTCCACCACTTTGCAAACCGCCGCCGCCGCGCGAGACGCCGGCGCCAGACGGTTAATTATCACTCACTTCAGCGCCCGCTACGGCCAGGAAGATCTGGAACGGCTGCGTCAGGAATGTCAGACGCTGTTCCCGGCTACCGAGGTCGCGACCGATCTCGCCACCTTTCGGGTATAGCGCCGGGCGGCGCTTAGCGCTTAATGAGATAGGCCGGCCGTTACTCCGGCACCACCCACTCGACGCGCGTGTGGCCGGTACCGCCGGGCACCAGCGCCTGATGCAGCCACGGCAGCACGCTTTTCATCTGGGATTCCAGTTTCCACGGCGGATTGATGACAATCATGCCGGAGGCGGTCATGCCGTGACGGTCGCTGTCCGGCAGCACCGCCAGCTCGATTTGCAGGATATTACGGATACCAGTGCCTTCCAGGTCTTTGAGCAGGCGCTTGATATGCTGACGCAGCACCACCGGATACCACAGCGCGAATACGCCGGTGGCAAAGCGGCGATAGCCTTCCTGAATGCCTTTCACCACCGCCTGATAATCGGTTTTCAGTTCATAAGGCGGGTCGATCAGAATCAGCCCGCGGCGCGACAGCGGCGGCAACTGAGCTTTCAACTGCTGGTAGCCGTCCTCGCGCACCACCCGCGCCCGATCGTCACGCAGAAATTCCTGACGCAACAGCGGAAAGTCGGTGGGGTGCAGCTCGGTCAGATGAATTTTGTCCTGCTCGCGCAGCAACTGACGGGCAATCAGCGGCGAGCCGGGATAATAGCGCAGCTTATCGCCGGAATTATAGGAACGCACCACCTGCATGTACGGCTCCAGTTCCGCCGGAATATCGTCCCGCTGCCAGATGCGGCCAATGCCGTCGAGGTATTCGCCGGTGCGCTCGGCGTGTTCGCTCTGCAACTGATAACGGCCTGCGCCGGAGTGCGTATCCAGATACAGGAACGGTTTGTCCTTCTCTTTCAGCGCGGTAATGATCAGGCTCTGGACAGTGTGTTTCAGCACGTCGGCATGATTGCCGGCATGAAAACTGTGGCGATAACTCAGCATAAAGTGTGGATTTCCGGTCAATGAAGGCGCGTTTGCCGCTAATCGCCATAGTATACCCTAAATAATTCGAGTTGCAGGCAGGCGGCGACGCAGCGAATCCCCAGGAGCTTACACAAGTAAGCGACTGGGGTGAGCGACAAATCTGCCGGGAGCAGATTTGAACGCGGCTCGCTGCGGCCCGTAGGGCGAGGCCCAGGGATGGGCCGAGTAATAAAGCCAACACACCTGCAACTTGAAGTATGACGGGTATATAAACGGTTAGCGTCGCAAAATAACCCGACAATCACTGCGATCCGTCATCCGGTACTGCAATAACGGAGCTTTTTCGATATATAATCGTTTATATATCGACTACCCGGAAACGACCTTCATGAAAAACCACTTTGGCGACGGTATTCTGGCAGGGTTGCAAGCCTCCACGCCGCAATCGATGAGCGACATCCGTCATTACTGCGACGATTACCGCCGCGGCTACGTCTGCGGCTACGCGCATCAACGGGCCTCGCAACGGGGCAGACAACAGGCCGCGTTCGAAGCCGGGCAGTTGTGCCGCCGTTACGGGCTGATGCGCGATATCGTGGCGGAATTCTTTACCGACGTCAGCAACCCGTCGCTGGTGGCATGGTTTTACGCCGGTTATAACCAGTCATCCTGAATCTCTTCGTCCGCGATGCGATGAGTGACGCTTTTTTCCGGCCGGCGTTGCGCACTGGTGGTACTCGTGATTGTGCCCTCGGCCATTGATTTTCCCTTCATTACCCCCCATGTTAAATCATCATCAATACATTTCAGGACTGTGCCATGACCAATCCATTGCTTTCCTCCTTTACCCTGCCGCCGTTCTCCCAGATTCAGACTGAACACATCCTCCCTGCCGTGCAGGCCGCGCTGGACGACTGCCGTCAGACTGTCGAGCGCGTGGTGGCGCAGCCGGGTCCGTTCACCTGGGATAACCTGTGTCAGCCGCTGGCGGAAAGTGATGATCGGCTGGGGCGGATTTTCTCGCCGGTCAGCCACCTGAATTCGGTCAAAAACAGCCCGGAACTGCGCAGCGCCTACGAACAGTGCCTGCCGCTGCTGTCCGAATACAGCACCTGGGTGGGTCAGCACGCCGGGTTGTACCGCGCCTACCGCGACCTGCACGACGGCGAGCATTACGCCGGCCTGAGCGTGGCGCAGAAAAAAGCGGTGGATAACGCCCTGCGCGACTTCGAACTGTCCGGGATTGCGCTGCCGCCGGAACAACAGAAACGCTACGGCGATATCGCCTCCCGCTTGTCCGAACTGGGCTCGCAGTTCAACAACAACGTGCTGGACGCCACCATGGGCTGGACCAAACTGATTACCGACGTCAACGAGCTGAGCGGTATGCCGGAAAGCGCGCTGGCGGCGGCCAACGCGCTGGCGGAAGCCAAAGAGCAACAAGGCTGGCTGCTGACGCTGGATATCCCGAGTTATCTGCCGGTAATGACCTACTGTTCCAATCAGGCGCTGCGCGAAGAGATGTACCGCGCCTACGTGACCCGCGCGTCCGAGCAAGGCCCGAACGCCGGTAAGTGGGACAACAGCGAGGTAATGGCACAAACGCTGGCGCTGCGTCATGAACTGGCGCAGTTGCTGGGCTTCGCGAGCTTCGCAGACAAATCGCTGGCCACCAAGATGGCGGAAAACCCGCAGCAGGTACTGGATTTCCTGACCGACCTGGCCAAACGCGCCCGCCCGCAAGGGGAGCAGGAACTGGCGCAACTGCGCGCGTTCGCCAAAGAACACTTCGGCGTCGATGAACTGAACCCGTGGGACATCACCTACTACGCCGAGCAGCAGAAACAGCACCTGTATTCCATCAGCGATGAACTGCTACGCCCTTACTTCCCGGAACCATGCGTGCTGGAAGGGCTGTTCGAGGTGGTGAAACGCATTTACGGCATCACCGCCAAAGAGCGTCAGGGCGTCGACGTCTGGCATCCGGAAGTGCGCTTCTTCGATCTGTTTAACGATAGCGGCGAATTGCTGGGCAGCTTCTACCTTGACCTGTACGCCCGCGAGCACAAACGCGGCGGCGCCTGGATGGATGACTGCGTAGGCCGCCTGCGCAAAGCCGACGGCGAACTGCAAAAACCGGTGGCGTACCTGACCTGTAACTTCAACCGCCCGGTCAACGGCAAACCGGCGCTGTTTACCCACGATGAAGTCACCACCCTGTTCCACGAATTCGGTCACGGGTTGCACCATATGCTGACCCGCATCGATACCGCCGGCGTATCAGGCATCAACGGCGTGCCGTGGGACGCCGTCGAGCTGCCGAGCCAGTTTATGGAGAACTGGTGCTGGGAGCCGGACGCGCTGGCGTTCATTTCCGGTCACTATGAAACCGGCGAGCCGCTGCCGCAGGCGATGCTGGACAAGATGCTGGCCGCCAAGAATTATCAGGCGGCGTTGTTCATCCTGCGTCAGTTGGAGTTCGGCCTGTTCGATTTCCGTCTGCACGCCGGTTATGACCCGGCTAAAGGCGCGCGCGTGCTGGAGACGCTGGCGGAGGTGAAAGCGCAGGTTTCCGTGGTGAAAAGCCCGGAATGGAACCGTTTCCCGCACTCCTTCAGCCACATCTTCGCCGGCGGTTACGCCGCGGGTTACTACAGCTACCTGTGGGCCGACGTGCTGGCGGCGGACGCTTTTTCCCGCTTTGAAGAGGAAGGCATTTTTAACCGCGACACCGGCTTGTCGTTCCTGGAGAACATTCTGTCCCGCGGCGGTTCCGAAGAGCCGATGGAGCTGTTCAAACGCTTCCGCGGTCGTGAACCCAAACTGGACGCCATGCTGAAGCACTACGGCATTCAGGAATGAGGATTGGTTTACTGACCGAAGCCGGCGCCGACCCCGAGGCGCTGGCGGTACTGGCCCGGCGCTGGGGGCTGGAGAACGACGCCGCCGCATCGCTGGCGCTGGTGCTCACCCCCGAGAGGCTGGAACTGCGTAAATGCGACGAGCCGAAGCTGGGCGCCATCTGCGTGGATTTCGCCTCCGGCGCGCTGGCGCACCGTCGCCGCTTCGGCGGCGGACGCGGCGAAGCGGTCGCCAAAGCAGTCGGCATTAAAAAAGACTATCTGCCCGACGTAGTAGACGCCACCGCCGGCCTCGGCCGCGACGCCTTTGTGCTGGCGGCGCTCGGTTGCCGGGTGCGGATGGTGGAACGTCACCCGGTAGTGGCGGCACTGCTGGATGACGGTCTGCAACGCGGTTATCAGGACCCGGAAATCGGCGGCTGGCTGTGCGAGCGCCTGACGCTGGTGCATGCCTCCAGCATCGACGCGCTGTCCGCGATTACCCCGCCGCCGGACGTGGTCTACCTCGACCCGATGTTTCCCCACCGCCAGAAAAGCGCGCTGGTGAAAAAGGAGATGCGGGTGTTTCAGTCGCTGGTCGGCGCCGACGATGACGCCGACGCCTTGCTGGCGCCGGCGCGCCGTCTGGCGAAAAAGCGGGTGGTGGTCAAACGCCCGGACTACGCGCCGCCGCTGGCCGGCGTACCCGCCCAGTCCGCGCTGGAAACCAAAAGCCATCGGTTTGATTTTTATCTGCCGCTGGCGGAGTAACGCCAGGTTCTGGCTGCGCTTTTTAACCGCCGCAGCCAGACACCTTGTTTTCCGCAATCGATCGTCCTGCCGCACCCTCGCTAATTTTAAAACCCTCTCCCATAAAAGATAGACGGCTAACCGTTCTGGCGATATGTTAACCTTATTGCTGAATCCATCCTTGCGCGCCCGCGCATTTAATCTATTAAAATAACTATGAAAATAAATAAGTTACCACTACTGACACAGGTTTCTGCCGCTCACTGGGTTAGTCATTTTCATATGATGGTGCTGCCGGCGCTGATGCCGCTGATCTCGGCGCAGCGCGGCATCAGTTACGTGGAAATCGGCGTTGCACTCGGCGTATTCAACGTTGTCTCCGCTATTGTGCAGACGCCGATCGGTTTCGCCGTCGACCGCATCGGGCCGCGCCGCACGCTGATCGCCGGGCTGACGCTGGGCAGCCTGTGCTTCCTGTCGCTCGGCCTGTTTACCAGCTACAGCTGGATGCTGGCAGCCATGGCGCTGGCAGGGCTGGCCAACGCGGTCTATCACCCGGCCGATTACGCGCTGCTGTCGCGTGGCATCGTCGAAAACCGCATGGGGCGCGCCTTCTCGGTCCACACTTTTTCCGGTTTCCTCGGCACCGCCGTCGCCCCCGCGGTGCTGCTGGCGGTCGCGTCCGTCACCAGCATCGAATTCGCGTTTGTACTGTCCGGGATATTCGGGTTGCTGACCGTACCGATTCTGCTGGGCGAACGGGAAGCCCGTCCTTCCGCCGCCGCGCAGAATAAGCACAGCCAGGCGCCCAAGGTGGCGGTGTTCACCCTGCCGATTCTGTCGCTGCTGGTGCTGTTTATGCTGCTCAACCTCAGCACCAACTCGATTCAGAATTTCTCGGTTACCGCACTGGTGAACGGCTACGGTATGCCGCTGACCGAAGCCAACCTGGCGCTGACCGCGTTTCTGTTTACCAGCGCCTTCGGCGTGCTGGCCGGCGGTTCGCTGGCGGACAAAACCCGTCACCACGGCATGGTCGCCACCGGCTCGCTGGTCATTACCGCCGTGCTGGTCGCCATCGTGGCGATGTATGCGCTGCCTTCGCTGGCGACCATCCTGATTCTGGCCGTCGCCGGTTTTCTTTCCGGTATTATCGCGCCGTCGCGGGATATGCTGGTGCGTAACGCCTCGCCGGCCGGCGCTGAAGGTCGGGTATTCGGCGTGGTCACGACCGGTTTCAATATCGGCGGCGCCGGCGGCCCGGTGGTGTTCGGCTGGCTGCTGGATCAGGGCCACCCGTCCGCCATTTTCTGGTCGGCGGTAATCTTTATGGTGGTTACCGCCGTGATGGCGCTGGCGCAGGAACTGTACAGCACCCGGCAGCGGATACCGGCAATCTAATAGCGGAAGATTGCATCACTTTGAAAAAATGGCTTTTTTTTGCCAGTCCACTGAGACTTGATTCACCAACTGGAGAATGGAAGCCCTATTTTTTCCAGCAACATGTATCTTGACGCATATACATAGAATTTTATTCGCATGTGCCATAAGATGGTGCATATATTGTCTACGTTTTAAGACTTATGCCTCCAGCGCCCCAATTTATACTCTATCGTATCGCACAGGCAAAAAATAAAGAGGAAGTACCGATGACAGAGTTAGTAGAAAATCAACCAAGCAAGAATACTTTTAATCTTCGTGTCGTTCCCTGGTGGACGGATGGACTCTCGACCTTCCTCAATAATGTTTTTAAATGGTATCCTGCACTTATTGATCACCCGATGCAGGCGCTTGAATTTGGCGGTGGCAATTCAACATTTTACCTACTGGGCAAAGGCATAAACGTTGTCACGATCGAAAGCGATGATGCATACATAAAATTTCTGGTTGATGTATCCAATAGCATCGGATACAAGGCAACAAGCTGTGATGCCAAAGACTTCGACAAAAGCCAATTCTCTAACTTCAATCTTATTGTGATAAAAGCATCCAGCATAGCTGAAACTGATGGCATTATTCATAAGACAAATTGGGATTTTATTATCGATGATGGTATATCCCGAAAAGAAGTTTTGCAGGAAATTCAAAATTCATCACTAAATACTATTATTATTCTCGACAACGTCGAATATTGCGCAAACTGGGGTCGTCTGGATAGAAGCAGCGCTAAACCTGATCTCATTAAAGTCTACCGTGGTATATTACGGGATAAAAACTGGCGTAACTATATTTTTGAAATGCCAGAAGGCCGTGGTGGCAGAGGAAGCGCGGATAAGACTGGTTGGGAATCACCGCATCGATGGTTATCCGCTATTTTATGGCCAACCGAACATTTATTTTCAGAACTGATGCTCTCAAATATCGGCATGCCGCTGGTTAATCCTCAAGGTATTGAGGATAAAGATATTGAGAGCCTGGGAGAGCGCTGCCCGTTTGACTGGAAAGAAATGAAATGGCTAAGTACTTCTTTCCCGGAAAAGCTAGATCTCAAGCTGGAAAGGAAATTCGATTAAATTAGAAGTGGCTGTACAAACAGCCACTTTATTTCAAAAAATGAAACCAGCACAACTATCTCTTACAAAGCTCATATCTGAAAAAAAACCCTGTGCGACGACAGGGTTTTTACCATCACGAGTTTCTATCAGATATCAATATTCGCCGCTTTCAGGGCGTTTTCTTCGATAAAGGCGCGGCGCGGTTCAACGGCGTCGCCCATCAGGGTGGTGAACAGCTCGTCGGCAGCGATGGCGTCTTTCACCGTCACACGCAGCATACGGCGGCTTTCCGGGTCCATCGTGGTTTCCCACAGCTGTTCCGGGTTCATTTCGCCCAGGCCTTTATAGCGCTGAATCGCCAGACCACGGCGTGACTCTTTCACCAGCCAGTCCAGTGCCTGCTCGAAGCTGGCGACCGGCTGTTTGCGCTCGCCGCGCTCCACGTAGGCGCCATCTTCAATCAACCCGCGCAGTTTTTCGCCCAGCTGATTGATTTTGCGGTACTCATTGCCCTGCACAAACGCCAGATCCAGCGCATAATCCGAATCCACGCCGTGGGTACGTACCCGCAGCACCGGTTCATGACGCTCGTTCGACTGACGCAGCAGGAAGCTATAAGTACTGCCGTGCTGCTCTTTCTCGTTGAGATAGTGAATCAGCGAGTCAATCCACTGCTGAGCCTGCGCCTGATCGTTCAGCATCGCTTCCGTCAGAGTCGGCTGATAGACCAGCGCATTAAGCAGCGCGCGCGGATAGCGGCGCTCCATACGGTCGATCAGCTTCTGCACGCCGTAGTGATCCGCCACCAGTTTCTCCAGCGGCTCGCCCGCCAGCGCCGGTGCGTGAGCGTTGGCGTGCAACGTGGCGCCGTCCAGCGCCAGCATGATCTGGTACTGGTCCATCGCCTCATCATCTTTGATGTACTGCTCCTGCTTACCTTTCTTCACCTTGTACAACGGCGGTTGAGCAATGAACACATGGCCGCGCTCGATGATTTCCGGCATCTGGCGGTAGAAGAAGGTCAGCAGCAGGGTACGAATATGAGAGCCGTCGACGTCCGCATCGGTCATGATGATGATGTTGTGGTAACGCAGTTTGTCCGGGTTGTATTCGTCGCGGCCGATACCGCAACCGAGCGCGGTGATCAGCGTCGCCACTTCCTGCGAAGACAGCATCTTGTCGAAACGCGCTTTCTCCACGTTCAGGATCTTGCCTTTCAGCGGCAGAATGGCCTGATTCTTACGGTTACGGCCCTGTTTGGCGGAGCCGCCCGCGGAGTCCCCTTCCACCAGGTAGAGTTCGGACAGCGCCGGGTCACGTTCCTGACAGTCCGCCAGTTTGCCCGGCAGGCCGGCCAGATCCAGCGCGCCTTTGCGGCGGGTCATCTCACGCGCCTTACGCGCGGCTTCACGGGCGCGGGCGGCGTCGATGATCTTGCCGACCACGATTTTGGCGTCGTTGGGGTTTTCCATCAGGTAGTCCACCAGACGGTCGTTCATCAGCGATTCCACCGCCGATTTCACCTCTGAAGACACCAGCTTGTCTTTGGTCTGGGACGAGAATTTCGGATCCGGCACTTTCACGGACACCACGGCAATCAGCCCTTCGCGCGCGTCGTCGCCGGTGGCGCTGACTTTGGCTTTCTTGCTGTAGCCTTCCTTGTCCATGTAGTTGTTGAGCGTACGGGTCATGGCAGCGCGGAAGCCGGCCAGATGAGTACCGCCGTCACGCTGCGGAATATTGTTGGTAAAGCAGTAGATATTTTCCTGGAAACCATCGTTCCACTGCATGGCGATTTCCACGCCGATGTCGTCTTTTTCGGCGCTGAAATAGAACACCTGCGGGTGGATCGGCGTCTTGTTGCGGTTCAGGTACTCGACGAAAGCTTTGATACCGCCTTCGTAGTGGAAATGATCGGCCTTGTTCTCTTCGCGTTCGTCGCGCAGGCGGATGGACACGCCGGAGTTGAGGAACGACAGTTCGCGCAGGCGCTTGGCCAGAATGTCATATTCAAACTCGACCACATTGGTGAAGGTTTCCAGACTCGGCCAGAAACGCACCGTGGTGCCGGTGGTGTCGGCGTCGCCCGTCACGCTCAACGGCGCCTGTGGTTCACCGTGGCGGTATTCCTGACGATGCACCTTGCCTTCGCGGCGGATAACCAGTTCCAGCTTCTCGGACAGGGCGTTCACCACCGATACCCCCACCCCGTGCAGACCGCCGGACACCTTGTAGGAGTTGTCGTCAAACTTACCGCCTGCGTGCAGCACGGTCATGATGACTTCAGCGGCGGACACGCCCTCTTCTTCGTGGATGCCGGTAGGAATACCACGGCCGTCGTCCTGCACCGATACCGAGTTATCGGCATGAATGGTGACGACAATATCTTTACAGTAGCCAGCGAGCGCTTCGTCGATAGCGTTGTCCACCACCTCGAATACCATGTGGTGCAGACCGGTTCCGTCATCCGTATCACCGATATACATCCCCGGGCGTTTACGGACCGCATCCAGCCCTTTTAATACCTTGATACTTGAGGAGTCATAAGAATTCGACATCAACGTTTCTCGCTCATTTAGTCCTGTGATTGAACGGTTATTTTACCCTGTTCCACGCGGAACATCTTGCCATTTTCGCCCACCATGTCGCTAATCTGCTCAGCGGTAATGGCGCTGACGAACACCTGCGCCTGCGTCGCCTTCAGCCGCTCGGCCAGCAGGCGGCGGCGGGTGCTGTCCAGTTCGGAGGCGAAGTCGTCGATCAGGTACAGGCACTTCAGGCCGTTTTGCCGGGTAAGAAACTCCCCCTGCGCCAGCCTGAGCGCGCACATCAGCAACTTAAGCTGGCCGCGGGACAGCATGTCCTCAACCGCTACACCGCCGGCGCGGATGCGAAAATCGGCCTTGTGCGGCCCCAGCGCGGTATAGCCCAACTGTCTGTCGCGCTCGAAATGGCGCTCCAGCAGTTCAGCGTAGTCGCTCTCTTTGTCCCAGCCGCGCTGGAAGGAAAAACTCAGGGAAAATTCCGGTAAAAACTGGGCGCAGGTGGAACCGATATCCGCCGCGATGGCGGCGCTGTAGTCGGCGCGCCACTGGCTGATGCCCTCGGCTAACGGCACCAGTTCCCGATCCCAGGCGCGCAGTTGCCCGTAATGGCTGACCTGACGCAACGCCGCGTTACGCTGGCGCAACAGCCGCTTGAGGTTGCTCCAGGCGCTGAAAAAACCGGGTTCGTTGTGAAAACAGCCCCAGTCCAGAAAGGCGCGGCGATATTTAGGGCCGCCGTTAAGCAGGGTAAAGCCTTCCGGGGTGATCAGTTGGATAGGCAGCAATTGCGCCAGCTCCGCCACTTTGTGGCCGTCGCTGCCGTCGATGCGCACCGTGCTGTCGCCGTCGCGGTTCTTGCTCAAGCCCACGGAACGCTCGCGCTCCTGCCCCTCAATACGGCCGTGCAGAATAAATTCGGCCTGCTCGTGGCGAATCACTCTGGCTGCCTGAATACTGCGAAACGCTCGCCCGTGCCCCAGCGTATAGATGGCTTCCAGCACGCTGGTCTTGCCGCTGCCGTTGGCGCCCACCAGAAAATTGAAGCCGGGAATCAGCGCCAGATCGGCCGATTCGATATTACGGAAATCGCGGATAAGAAGACGGGTCAGCGCCATGTTACAACCATTCTGCTTGATTTCTTGCCCAGGCTGGACGTTTTCGCACGCTCACGCCACCATCCCGATAACAACATCTTGATAACAACACGCCGCACCTGATGGCGCGGCGTGTGAAAACGGGCAAAAGCGGACGCCCGCCGCGCGGGATTACAGACGCATCGGCATGACCACGTAGGCCGCCGCCTGACTGGCCGCATCCTCGATCTGGACGCTGGACACCGAATCGGTCAGCAGCAGACGAACGTCTTCGCATTTCAGCGCGTTGAGCACATCCAGCACGTAGCTGACGTTAAAGCCGATTTCCATCTCCGTGCCGCCGTATTCCACATCCAGAATCTCTTCCGCCTCTTCCTGTTCCGGGTTGTTGGCGGTGATCCGCAACTGGTTCTGGTTCAGGTACAGCCGCACGCCGCGGAATTTCTCGTTCGACAGAATCGCCGCACGGGAGAACGCCTGACGCAGCAGGTCGCAGCTCGCTTCCAGCGTCTTGTCCGGGTTTTTCGGCAGCACGCGGCGGTAATCCGGGAAGCGGCCATCCACCAGTTTGGAGGTAAAGATAAAATCGCCGACATGGGCGCGGATATTATTGCTGCCGATCTGCAACTGCAGCGGCGTATCGCCGCCATCCAGCAGACGCACCAGTTCCATCACCCCTTTACGCGGCACGATCACCGAATGCGACGGCAGCGACTGCCCGACCGGCATGGCGCACACCGCCAGACGGTGACCGTCGGTCGCCACGGTGCGCAGTTCTTCGCCGCCGGTTTCAAACAGCATGCCGTTCAGGTAGTAACGCACATCCTGATGCGCCATCGAGAACTGGGTGGCTTCGATCAGGCGTTTCAGCGTCGCCTGCGGCAAGGTGAATTCCACCTCGCTCTGCCAGTCGTCCAGATTGGGGAAGTCCGCCGCCGGCAGCGTGGACAAAGAGAAGCGGCTACGCCCGGAGCGCACCAGCATCCGATCCCCTTCCAGAGTGACGGAAATCTCCGCGCCGTCCGGCAGACCACGGCAAATATCGAACAGCTTGCGGGCCGGAACGGTAGTCGCGCCCGGTTCATGGGGCTGCGTCAGCGCCAGATGCGCCACCATCTCCATTTCCAGATCGGTACCGGTCAGCGATAACCGACCTTCGCTGACCTGCAACAACAGGTTGCCCAGAATCGGCAACGTCGGTCGCCCGCCCAGCGGGCTGCTGACCTGTTGCAACGGTTTTAACAGATGCTCACGCTCAACGATAAATTTCATGATGTTATGACGATAAGGTTCGGATTAAATTGGAAAAATCTTCTTTGATGTCGTGACTTTCCTCACGCAGCTGCTCGATCTTGCGACAGGCATGCAGCACGGTGGTATGGTCACGGCCACCGAACGCGTCGCCGATCTCCGGCAGGCTGTGGTTGGTCAGCTCTTTGGCCAGCGCCATCGCCATCTGACGCGGACGGGCCACCGAACGTGAACGCCGTTTGGACAACAGGTCGGCCACTTTAATCTTATAGTACTCCGCCACCGTCTTCTGAATATTGTCGATGGTGACCAGCTTTTCCTGCAACGCCAGCAGGTCGCGCAGCGCTTCGCGCACAAAATCGATGGTGATCGACCGGCCGGTAAAATTGGCGTTGGCGATCACGCGGTTCAGCGCGCCTTCCAGCTCACGCACGTTGGAACGCAGGCGCTTGGCGATGAAAAACGCGACTTCGCCCGGCAGGCGAATATCGTTTTCGTCCGCCTTCTTCATCAGGATCGCCACGCGGGTTTCCAGCTCCGGCGGCTCGATCGCGACGGTCAGCCCCCAGCCGAAGCGGGACTTGAGACGATCTTCCACCCCGTTGATCTCTTTAGGGTAACGATCCGACGTCAGGATGATCTGTTGGTTGCCTTCCAGCAAGGCGTTGAACGTGTGGAAAAACTCTTCCTGCGAACGCTCTTTATTGGCAAAAAACTGGATGTCATCGATCAGCAGCGCGTCCACGGAGCGGTAATAGCGTTTGAATTCTTCGATAGCGTTATTCTGCAACGCCTTAACCATATCCTGCACAAAACGCTCGGAATGCATGTACACCACCTTGGCATTCGGCTTGCGGGCCATAATGCCATTGCCCACCGCGTGCAGCAGGTGGGTTTTACCCAGGCCGGTGCCGCCGTACAGAAACAGCGGGTTGTAAGCGCCGCCGGGGTTGTCCGCCACCTGACGCGCCGCCGCGCGGGCCAGTTGGTTGGACTTACCTTCCACGAAATTGTCAAAGGTGTGCTTGGGGTTCACGTTGGAGCGGTAGGTATGCTCGGCCGGCGCCGCCGGGGTTTCCCAGCTCGGGCGCACCGGCGAAGCGGCGCGCGCCTGAGGCGCGGGTACGGTAGCGCTGTGGTGGCCGGCTGGAACGACAACAGGCGTCACCGGCTTGCTGCCGACTTCAAAACGCAGTAACGGCGCGTCCATGCCGCAGAAATCATTCAACAATCCATTGATATTATTGATGTATTTATCGCGCACCCAATCCAGTACAAAACGATTAGGGGCGTAAAGCGCCAGAGTGTTGTCACTCAGTTCCGCCTGTAACGGGCGTATCCACATACTGAATTCTGTGGCAGGTAACTCATCCTGCAAACGGGCAAGACACTGCTGCCAAAGCGAAAGTGACACGGCGGACTCCACTCGAACAAGGTCAATCAAGAAAAGGAACAGACGTTAGTTATGTAACTCATGATTTTTCAGGCACCCGGCTACGCATGGATAAGGCTGCGCCGGGGTGCGCCGCGCGGAAAGCGGCTTTACCGTGACGATCCCGATCCTGGGATCGCTAGCGGGACGGCGGATCATAACCTAAACCACGCCAGAGATCTCCCCTTTCCACACAGTTTTGATCCTTTTTATCCACAGGCTCTTCTTATAGTATGCGCCAACTCCGGCTTTCCATACGGGCCGTCCGTGCGGTTACCCACAACCCGCCTGTAGATCCCAAAAAGGTCTTAAGCATAAACGTAATCGGGACGATCAGCGGTGATGCGGATCATGATCCCGCCGACAGGATCGCAGGCGGATCCTTGCGCTTTGTCGCAGAGTCCGTATAATTCCCGGCCTGCGCGTAGCGCCTGTTTTCTGTGCTGAGCGGACAGTTTTTGTGCTTAGCAGACGAAAAGTCCGGAACAACCGGAAAGTTTCAGGCGGGTAAAACGCGGATGTTAATTGACTCGGGACTGTACAATTATTACAATCCCGCCTCTTTATTATGCGATAGAGGCGTCGGTCACTTTTCACGCCGAGTAGCCAAACGCGTTTACTGTGAAGTCTTAAATCAAGTTTAGGTAGAAATCGCCATGAAACGCACTTTCCAACCGTCCGTATTGAAGCGTAACCGTAGCCACGGTTTCCGTGCTCGTATGGCCACTAAAAATGGTCGTCAGGTTCTGGCCCGCCGTCGTGCGAAAGGCCGTACTCGTCTGACTGTTTCCAAGTAATAAAAGCTAACCCTTCGAGTGGTTACGCTCGCTTTTCCCAGGGAGTTACGTCTGTTAACTCCCAGCCATTTCTCTTTCGTCTTCCAGCAGCCACAACGGGCCGGTACGCCGCAGATCACCATCCTCGGTCGCCCAAATACGCTGGGGCACCCTCGTATTGGTCTTACCGTCGCAAAAAAGCACGTCAGACGGGCTCACGAACGCAACCGCATCAAGCGCCTGACGCGTGAAAGTTTTCGTTTGCACCAGCACGAACTGCCCGCGATGGACTTTGTCGTCATCGCCAAAAAAGGGGTGTCTGAACTGGATAACCGTACGCTAACGGAAGCGTTGGAAAAATTATGGCGCCGTCACTGTCGTTTGGCTCACGCCTGCTGATTGGCCTGATACGCGGGTATCAACGCTTTATCAGTCCGCTACTTGGACCGCACTGCCGCTTTCAGCCGTCGTGCTCCCAATATGGCATTGAAGCAATACGCCGGTTCGGCATGATAAAAGGCAGTTGGTTGACGCTTAAACGCGTATTAAAATGCCACCCTTTGAACCCTGGTGGTGATGATCCCGTACCGCCAAAACCCGACAATAACAGAGAACACTAACGATGGATTCGCAACGCAATCTTCTTCTCATCGCTCTGCTATTCGTAACGTTCATGATCTGGCAGCAGTGGGAAACGGACAAAAATCCACCCGCGGCGACCCAGACCACGCAACAGGCGAATGGCGCTGTAGGCGATGCAGCCAACCAGGGCGTACCTGCCAGCGGTACGGGTAAACTGATCACCGTTAAAACCGACGTGTTGTCGCTGAACATCAACACTCGCGGCGGCGACATTGAAGAAGCCGACCTGCTGGCCTACCCGGCAGAGCTGGGTTCCAACCAGCCGTTCAAACTGCTGGAAACCACCCCGGCCTTTACTTATCAGGCGCAGAGCGGCCTGACCGGCAAAAACGGCCCGGACAACCCGGCCAACGGTTCACGCCCGCTGTACACCGCGCTGGCGGATCGCTTTGAACTGGCCGACGGCCAGAATGAACTGCGGATTCCGTTGACCTACACCGACGCCAACGGCGTTAGCTTCACCAAAACTTTCGTGCTGAAACGCGGCGAATACGCGCTGAACGTGGAATACGGCGTCAATAACGCCAGCGCCCAGCCGCTGGAGCTGACCCTGTTCGGCCAGTTGAAACAGTCTATTGATTTGCCGTCGCACCGCGACACCGGCAGCAATAACTTCGCCCTTCACACCTACCGCGGCGCGGCGTTCTCTTCCAGCGACGACAAATATCGCAAATACAGTTTCAGCGATATGAAAGAGAACCTGAACATCGCCACGCAGGGCGGCTGGGTCGCCATGCTGCAGCAGTACTTCGCCACCGCCTGGGTACCGGCGGCCGCGGGTAATAACACGTTCTACAGCGCCAACCTGGGCAATGGCTTAGCCGCCATCGGCTTTAAAGCCACGCCGGTTATCGTACAGCCGGGCAGCCAGCAGAGCCTGAACGCCACCCTGTGGGTCGGCCCGGAAATTCAGGATAAGATGGCGACGGTCGCGCCGCATCTGGACCTGACCGTGGATTACGGCTGGCTGTGGTTCATCTCCCAGCCGCTGTTCAAACTGCTGAAGTTCCTGCACGGCTTTATCGGCAACTGGGGCTTCTCGATCATCGCCATCACCTTTATCGTGCGCGGCATCATGTACCCGCTGACCAAAGCGCAGTACACCTCGATGGCGAAAATGCGCATGCTGCAGCCGAAACTGCAGGCGATGCGCGAGCGTATCGGCGACGATAAACAGCGCATGAGTCAGGAAATGATGGCGTTGTACAAGGCTGAGAAAGTGAATCCGCTGGGCGGCTGCTTCCCGCTGCTGATCCAGATGCCGATCTTCCTGGCGTTGTACTACATGCTGATGGGCTCGGTGGAGCTGCGTCACGCGCCGTTCGCGCTGTGGATTCATGACCTGTCGGCGCAGGACCCGTACTACGTGCTGCCGATCCTGATGGGTCTGACCATGTTCTTCATTCAGAAGATGTCGCCGACTACCGTTACCGACCCGATGCAGCAGAAGATCATGACCTACATGCCGGTGATCTTCACCGTGTTCTTCCTGTGGTTCCCGTCGGGCCTGGTGCTGTACTATATCGTCAGCAACCTGGTGACCATCGCCCAGCAGCAGCTGATTTATCGCGGGCTGGAAAAACGCGGCCTGCATAGCCGCGAGAAGAAATAACCGGTTGATTGCCCAATCAATCTCACTATAAGGCGGTCACTGACCGCCTTATTTTTTATATAAATACGATCCCATAACAGCGCCTGAAAGCAGGCGAGAATGTAGAGAGAACACCATGAGCCATACCGACACCATCGTTGCCCAAGCCACCCCGCCGGGACGCGGTGGCGTAGGTATTCTGCGCATCTCCGGCCGGCAAGCCTCGGCAGTCGCACAGGCGGTGCTGGGCAAGCTGCCCAAACCGCGTTACGCCGATTATCTGCCTTTCCATGACGCCGACGGTAGCGTGCTCGACCAGGGGATTGCCCTGTGGTTTCCCGGTCCGAACTCCTTTACCGGCGAAGACGTGCTGGAGCTGCAGGGGCACGGCGGCCCGGTGATTCTCGATCTGCTGCTCAGACGAGTAGTGGCGCTGCCTGACGTGCGCATCGCCCGTCCCGGCGAATTCTCCGAACGGGCGTTTCTGAACGACAAGCTGGACTTGGCGCAGGCCGAGGCGATTGCCGACCTGATCGACGCCAGTTCCGAGCAGGCGGCCCGCTCCGCCGTCAACTCGCTGCAGGGCGTGTTTTCCACCCGTATTCACCAATTAGTGGAAGCACTTACTCACCTGCGAATCTATGTGGAAGCCGCAATTGATTTTCCCGATGAAGAAATCGACTTCCTCTCCGACGGCAAAATCGAAGCCATGCTCAACGACGTGATCGGCGATCTTGGCGCGGTACGCGCCGAAGCGCGTCAGGGCAGCCTGCTGCGCGAAGGCATGAAAGTGGTGATAGCTGGCCGGCCGAATGCCGGTAAATCCAGCCTGCTGAATGCACTGGCCGGGCGCGACGCCGCCATCGTCACCGATATCGCCGGCACCACCCGCGATGTGCTGCGCGAACATATTCACATCGACGGCATGCCGCTGCATATCATCGACACCGCTGGGCTGCGCGACGCCAGCGATGAGGTGGAACGCATCGGCATTGAGCGCGCCTGGCAGGAAATCGAACAGGCGGACCGGGTGTTGTTCATGGTGGACGGCACCACCACCGACGCGGTGGAACCGGCGGCTATCTGGCCGGAATTTATGGCGAGATTACCGAAAACATTGCCCATTACCGTGGTGCGCAACAAAGCGGATGTCACCGGCGAACCGCTGGGCATTGAAGATGTGAATACTTACTCACTTATCCGCCTCTCCGCCCGTACCGGCAATGGCGTAGACCTGTTACGCGACCATCTTAAGCAAAGCATGGGGTTTACCAGCAACACCGAAGGGGGCTTTCTGGCCCGCCGCCGCCACTTACAGGCACTGGAGCAAGCGGCGCAGCACCTGCAACAAGGGCATGAACAATTGGTCGGCGCCTACGCCGGCGAACTACTGGCCGAAGAACTGCGGCTGGCCCAGCAGGCGTTGAGCGAAATCACCGGCGAATTCACCTCCGATGACCTGCTGGGTCGGATTTTTTCCAGTTTTTGTATTGGGAAATAACGCTGAGTCTGTACACGCTCCAAACCGGCGGCACCCATCGGATGCTTGCCGGTGAATCAGGCCTGACTCTGCGCTGAATTGATCATCGCTTCACCAAGATGACCATTCAGATAAAGAATGACGCTGTCGGTATCCTGCCCAAAAAAGGAGGGATGCGCGATTTTTGCCGTATGTAAGTAGTCTTTATCCCTGATCAGCGCGTGCAATATCTCCGGTAGTTTCGCCGCATTTTTCGGATGAACGCTAAGCGTGATCCTGCTGCTGGAGGGCTCCGCGTCACTGGTGTCGTTCCGCCTGAACATAATAAAATCATGCGCCGCCTGGGGGTTATTCTGTAAATACCCTTTCATCAGCTCTTTACCTATCGGCCCGGTGTGCTGTGGAAAAACACCGACGCCGCCGGTGCCGTCCAGCCTAGCTTTACTTTCGCCGGAAGACCCCATCATATTTTCTACCGCGCTGAAGAAGCCCTTGGCTTTAGTGGCCAATTCAACGTTGATTTTGGCGCCCTACGCCGCGCTAATACGGTATGTCTTACCATTCACTTCCAGAGAACCGTGATCCAGTAGCTTTCTGACATCGACCGATGACGACTGCAACTGCTGCGTACTTAAAAAAGCGTGCTCATTTTTCACCTGCACCGTTGGTTCATCTAGCCGATGAGTAGCGAAGGCTGAAAAAGAGTTCCTTTGCAGGAAGGCATATGGTGACGTTTTAGGACAACCGGAAAACGCGTTATCGTTGCTGTCGCTACGGTGAAGAGGGCGTACGGGTGTCCTGAAACGCCTTGCGCCACTCGCCGGGCGTCACGTTGAACTGGCGGCGGAAGTGCTGGCGCAAGGATGTGGCGGTACCGAAGCCGACCTGCTCCGCAATGGCGTCGATCGACAGCGTAGTGGACTCCAGCAGCGTCTGGCTTTGTTGCAGGCGCTCCGCCATCAGCCACTCGCCGACTGACATGCCGGTGGCCTTGTGAAACTGTCGGGTGAACGTGCGGCGGCTCATTAGCGTCCGACGCGCCAGTTCATCAAGGTGATGGGGCTGGTCGAGGCGGCTTCTCAGGTAGTCCAGCAGCGCGTTGATTCTGGCATCCTGCGTGGATACCGGCACCGGCCGCTCGATGAACTGCGCCTGCCCGCCTTCCCGATGCGGAGGGATCACTATTCTTCTGGCGACTTTGTTGGCGATCACACTGCCGTGGTACTTCCTGACCAGATGCAGGCAACAATCCAGCCCGGCTGCCGTGCCCGCCGAGGTAATCAGCCGCTCGTCCTCCACGTACAACGCATGAGTATCCAGATGGACATCGGGAAAACGCTGCTGAAAATCCTGCGCGAGTTCCCAATGCGTCGCCGCCTTGCGCTGCGCAAGCAGCCCGGCCCACGCCAGCACATAGGTGCCCAGGCACAATCCGACCAGCAGGCTGCCGCGCGCATAGGCCGCCGCCAACGCCGCCAGCAGCGCCGGGTTCGGCATCTCCTGCGGGTTACGCCAGTAGGGCACCACGACGATATCGGCCTCCGCCAGCGCGTCCAGCCCGAACGGGGTATCAACCTGCAACCCCTGTGCGGAACGCAGCACGCCCTCTTCGCCGGCGCAAATTCGCAGCCTGAACAGCGGCTGCCCCGGCAGCACATCGCCGAAAATCATGCAAGGTACCGATAAATGAAACGGGCTGAACTGATTGCAGGCCACCACCGCGACCGACGGAATATGCATGCTCACGTCTCGTTCCTCCCGCTTCGTCGTCACCCGTTCCAAATACCCGTTACAGCATACAGGACTCTCCATCCGCCGGGATCAATACCTGATGCGCCACGCCGTTTTGCTGCAGAAAGTCACGCAGGGCCGCACGGCTTAGCGCCGAATGATTAACCGCTTCCATGTGGCTGGCGATGAGTGTCGCATTAGGCGCGTGTTGCGCCACAGCCAGCACATCCTGCTGGTTCATGATGATCGACCCCAACCCGACGATTTGCGCATCGCCGCAATTGAGAACAATGACCTCCGGCGCATAACGACGCAGGTTTTCAGCCACATATGCATTCCAGACCGTATCGCCCGCCAGATACAGCGTTTTCTCCTGCGGGTGACGGAACACCACGCCGCACACGTCACCCAGCCTGTCGTGCAACGCGTCCATAATCGCGTCGCTGCCATGCTGGCCCGGCGTTTTGATCAGCGTGATATCGCCAATTGCGCTCTGTTCGGTCAACAGGCGAACATCGCCGAACCCGGCGGCCTGGATCATTTCCCGGTCTTGCGCGTGCTGGACAAATATCGGTAATGATTTGGGCAGGTGGATTTTAGCCGCATCATCCCAGTGATCGAGATGGGTGTGGGTGACAATCACCGCATCCACACCGGCAAACAGGTTCTCCAGCGTGACCGGCAGGTCCACCAACGGGTTACGCAAGTGGCTGTTCAGCGTGCCTTCGAAACCGGGATAGGCGCCTTTTTCGGCCAGCATCGGGTCGATGAGAAAAATTTTACCGGCAAAGCTGATTTTCAGCGTGGCGTTTCTGATCTGGGTAATATTCATGATGATGTTCCCTGGTCTTAAGCATATTGCGGATGGCCGTCATTGTGCTCGGAAAACCATACGCCCGGCAGCGGCCCGAAGGTCATTTATCGATACATTCGGGCCAAATTGCGCCTTCAACGAACCGCAGTTCGCCGGCGACCAGCCAATATCGCCATCAATAAATATTGATAAACGGAATTACTTTATATTTATCTATTAAATTTAGAATAAGAAAAACTTGTTATCCTAAAATGATCGATCACGCTATATTCATTATTGAAAACTCGCCATCGGTTTATTTTATTCATCTCCTTTAAGGACAAAGGAACTAATATGAATGAGTTATTAACCAACCCGCTCGAACTGAATGGATTCGCTTTTATCGAATTTGTTACCGACGCTCCGGAAGCACTCTCGGCATTATTTGTTTCTTTAGGATTCACACGTGTCGCGCACCATCGCCACCGCGATATTTCACTCTTTCGACAGAACGACATCAATTTTCTTCTTAATAATACCGCTACCGGTTTTCCGCAAACTTTTCTGCAGGAACACGGCGCAGGCGCCTGCGGTATCGGGTTTTACGTCAGGGATGCCGCTCAGGCTTATGAGCAGGCAATCCTGTCCGGCGCCAGACCGGCAGACTTGCCCGCCAGTCCGGGGGAAATCATGGTGCCGGCGATCGAAGGTATTGGCGGTTCAAAAATCTACTTCATCGAGAAATATCACACGGACATAGATATTTTCGATATCGATTTTACGTTTATTCACGGCGTGGAAAGAAAGCCGAAAGGATTCGGGCTGCATACCCTTGATCACCTAACCAATAATGTCTATCAGGGCAGAATGAATTACTGGTCTGAATTCTATAGCCGAATATTTAATTTTCAGCAGATTCGTTATTTTGACATTGCCGGCGAATATACCGGATTGCACTCCAAAGCCATGATGGCGCCGGACGGTAAAATCCGTATTCCGCTGAACGAAGAGGCGGAAGGCAGCAACGGACAGATTCAGGAATTCCTGCGCCGCTTTAATGGCGAAGGGATCCAGCATATTGCGATGCAAACCGACGATATTCTGACCACGCTCGATCGGTTGCGTCAGGCGGGTTTACCGCTGATGACCGCACCGTCCGAGACCTACTACCAGATGGTGGAAGAGCGCCTGCCCGGCCACGGCCGTGATATCGCCGCCCTGCAGACGCGCGGCATTCTGATCGACGGCAATACCCGTAACGGGCAGAAAAAACTGCTGCTGCAAATTTTCTCGGAAACCCTGATCGGCCCACTGTTTTTTGAATTTATCGAACGGGATGGCGACGACGGTTTTGGCGAAGGCAACTTCAAGGCGCTGTTTGAATCCATGGAGCGCGATCAGCTGGCGCGCGGGGAAATCAAGGCCACAGGGGCCGCATAGCGCTTATCGGCACGGCCTTGTGTGGACAAGGCCGTTTCACCGATTGAATGCAGACGGCATTACCGAGGCTGACACCTAGTCATGAGTTAACTTCAGGTGATTACCCATTTTTTTGCTCATAGGTTTTGCGCGCCTCACAAATGGTACGGTGATGCGCATCCGCCCACTGCACCAGCGTCTTCATCGGCTGCAGAAAAGAGCGCCCAAGCTCGGTGAGCTGGTATTCCACCCGCGGCGGCACCTCGGCATAAAGCGTACGCCGGACAAATCCGTCCTGCTCCAGTAATTTCAATGTCTTGGAGAGCATTTGCTTGGAAATATCGCCAATACGACGCATCAGTTCATTAAAACGCAACGTGCCATCACTCAGGGTTTCCAGCACCAACAGGCTCCACTGATCGCCAATGCGATCCAGCACATCGCGTATCGGACAAGCCTGTTCAAAAACAAAAACATCTTTTTCAGCAACGGTTTTCGGCATCGCACACTCCACAATGGTCAGCTTGCAGTGACCAGATAACAAACGGGTGACTTCTTGCGCGGCGATCGGGCTTTGCGCATAATCCTTCCAATGGTCTACATATTAGACCTTTCCCTTAATGAAGACTATAAGGAATGGAACATGGCTCATATTGCACTTATCGGCGCGTCCGGCAACGCGGGTTCACAGATTCTAAAAGAGCTGTCTGAACGTGGTCATCAGATAACCGCGATTGCCCGTCATCCGGAAAAAATCGCCGCGCTGCCCGGCGTCACCGCCAGACAAGGGGATGTGTTTGATGCGTCAGGACTGACGGCGCTGCTGGCAGGCCACGATGCGGTCATCAGCTCCGTTCATTTTACCAGCAGCGATCCGCAGATTCTGATCGACGCCGTGCGCGCCGCGGGTGTGAAACGCTATCTGGTGGTCGGCGGGGCGGGCAGCCTGTTAGTCGCGCCGGGCCAGCGTCTGGTGGATCAGCCGGGCTTCCCGGAGGCTTACAAGGCAGAAGCCACCAAGGGTGCCGATTTTCTCGACCTGCTGAAAACCGTCACCGATCTGGACTGGACCTTCCTGTCGCCGTCCATGATGTTCGTTCCCGGTGAACGTACCGGCACATTCCGCCTCGGCCAAGACGATCTGCTGACCAATGAGCAAGGCAGCAGCATCTCGTTTGCGGATTACGCCATTGCGCTGGTGGATGAAGTAGAAAAACCGCAGCACATTCGTCAGCGTTTCACCGTTGGCTACTGAGTCACACCCGATGTGACGGGGATTGGTTTCCTGTGTCCAGGCTCTATCCCTTTTCCCTCTGCAGGCTGCGGGTTTTCCGCAGCCTGTCTTTTATCGCAACGTGTTCTTTTACCGCCGCCTGTTTTTCTACCGCCACAAATAACCCGGTCTATTCCTGCGCCGCCTGTCGCAGGCTATCGCCTTCCAGCCGGTAACGGATCCACTCGTTTTGCGGCGCGGCGCCCAGGCTGTCGTAGAAATCGATAGCAGGCTGGTTCCAGTCCAGCACGCTCCACTCCAGCCTTCCGCAACCGCGTTCAACCGCCAGACGAGCGATGTATTTCAGCAGCGCCTTACCGGCGCCCTGACCGCGATAATGCGGCGATACGTACAGATCTTCCAGATAGATGCCGTCGCGTCCCAGCCAGGTGGAGTAGCTGGTGAAGAACACCGCAAACCCGATCGGCTCGCCGTTCCATTCGCAAATCAGCGCTTCGGTGGATGCGCCTTCGCCGAACAGCGTTTGCTCGATTTCCTGCTGGTTGGTCTTCACCTCGTGCAGCGCTTTCTCATACTCAGCCAGTTCACGAATAAAATTCAGGATGGTGGCGGAGTCCTGCCGCGTCGCCCAACGGATATGTAAGGTCATAAGAAGATCTCTGTGATTGATTCGTCAGGCTGCCAGCTTAATCGCCAGGTTATAATGCATGAAGTGCAATATTATCAATTCATGGTGAATATTATGCATCCTCAGTTACGGCGCCTCGACCTCAATCTGTTGCTGGTTTTTGACGCCATCTTCCGGCATCAGTCGGTCACCCGCGCCGCCGCTGAGCTCGCCATGAGCAACTCGGCGTTAAGTCATGCACTGAGCCGGCTACGCAAGACGCTGAATGACGAACTGTTTTACCGTTCCGGTCAGGAAATGCGGCCGACGGTCTTCGCGCAAAAGCTGGCCGCCACCATTGGCGACGGGCTGCGTTTGCTGGAACAGGGATTCAGCCTGCGCCCCGGTTTTGACCCTGCCAGCAGCCATGAATCCTTTACGTTTTCGGTCACCGACTATACGGCGTTTTGCGTTTTTCCAGCATTAACCGCCGCGCTCCAGTCGCTGGCGCCCCACCTGCAATTTCAGTTGATTCACAGCGATCAGAAAGTCGCCTTTGAGGAACTGCTGGCCGGCCGCGTCGATTTCGCCCTCGGTTTTACCGAATTCGCTGACCACATGCATGAAGACATTCATGACATTGACTGGATGGAGGATGATTACGTGGCGATCACGGCAACCCGGTTTAGAGACAATCTGACGCCGCTATCGCTGGAAGAGTACCTGAGCGCCCGTCATCTGGTGATTACGCCCTGGAATGAAATGCGCGGCGCCATCGACTACGAGCTGGATAAACTGGGCAAACAGCGCACCATCGCGCTGCGGATGCCGTCGTTGCTGGCTGCGCCTGCTATTATCGGGCAAAGCAATCTGCTGATGACGCTGCCGCGCTTTGCCGCCGGCCACCTTGCCGCGCTCACCGACTGCGCGCTCCATGAACTACCGTTCCCGGTGCCGCCTTACCGCGTCAAAATCTATTACCACCAGCGCCATCAGCGGCGAGCGGCCGATCGCTGGCTGGCGGCGCAGATTCAGCAGCTGGCGCCGCTTTCCCGGCCAGCCGCGTCGGCGTAATTTGCAGGTAACGTGCATGCCACAAGAAGGGCGACGCGAATATCAGGACTCTTCGTCCAGATGCGAAGCCTGTCGGCTGCACACCAGCCATACGCCGGCAATAATCAGCGCGATCGCCAGCAGTTTGCCGGTGCTGAAGGTATCGGGAAAAATCGGCAGCGCCACCGCCACCCCCCACACCAGCACGTAACTGAGGCTCAGTAGTGGGTAAGCCCGGCTTAACGGCAAAAAACGCAGGGCGTTAAACCAGCTCAGCATTGAGAAAGCATACGCCGCCAGCCCCACCAGTACCGCGGCGGCGGCGACCGGCAACACCAGCATGGCGAACATAAACGGCAGCGGTTCCGTCAGCGAGGGCAGTTGGGACATCCCCCATTTCATCAACAATTGTGCTGCGCTGACCAGCAACACACTCAGCAGCGCCCATCCATAGCCTTTCACGCGATCCCTCCCATCAAGATTACACCGACAACAATCAGCACAATACCCACCGACTGACGCAGACTAATGGCCTCCCGCCACAGCCAGCGCGCCGCCAGCGCCACCAGAATAAAATTCAGGCTCAGCATCGGATACGCCACGCTCACCGCCACCCGCTGCAACACCGCCAGCCATAGCACCATCGCCAACCCCAGCAACAACAGGCTTATTCCCATCCACAACAGAATATGGGCGCGATGTGAACGGCCGCCGCTCTGCCAGCTGGCGGCCTGTTTCTGACTAAGCTGACCGGCGCAGGTCAACAAACTGACCAGCAGAATCAGCAGATAATTGGTCATTGCTGACGATACCACAATAAGGCGACTCGCCCTCGCCGGTCAGTGTAATCCGCCGGCGGTACGCCGGTGATCGGATCAGTCGCCGAAGAGAATATCAGCACCAGCGAGACATTGCCTTCACGGCGATGCGCCGCCAGCCAGTCGGCAAACTCGCTGGCAGGTACTATGCGATTGACGCTGTCCGGGTACGACAAGCCGTACTCCAGCTCACCCTGATTATCGTACATCAGAATATCGCCGCGTTTTTGTTCCCAGGCAACCGCAGAAGCTACGCCAACGCTGTTCGCCAGAATGTAACGGCTCTGCGACAGGTGGGATTCAACCTCGGTCGTGCGCAGGAACCACTGCGGATGCTTGCTCTCCATCACCCGTTGCGGAATCGCCATGCCAATCAACAGGGCGATGCCCAGCGGACAGACCGCCGCCCAGTGCCAGCGAGCCGCCGAATGACGCAACGTCCACCATCCGACCAGTCCCCAGAACAGGAACGCCACGACGCCCAGCGCCACTTTGACGGTTTCCTGCGGCTGATAGAGCGGACGATGCGACAGCCCCCACGGCGCCAGCACCAACACCACAATCAGCGCGCACAGCAGGCCAAACGCCAGGTTGATCCAGCCGTTGACGGTTAGCAGACGCGGACTCAGCAAGGTAGTGGCGCGTCTGGCCATCAGGATCGCCAACGGCGCGAAACAGGGCAGAATGTAAGTAGGCAACTTGCCTTTGGCGATGCTGAAAAACAGGAACGGCATCACCACCCAGCCCAGCAGGTAGAACGCGCCGTTCTCCTGACGTCGCTCACGCCAGCTCTGTAGCAGTGACGACGGCAGCAACGCCAGCCACGGCAGCACCCCGGCGATCAGCACCGGCAGGTAGTACCAGAACGGCGCTTTGTGCTGAGCATTCGCGGAGTCGGCGAAGCGCTGAATATGTTCGACCCAGAAGAAATAGTGCCAGAAATCCGGCTCCTGACGCGCCACCGCCAGCGCCCACGGCAACGACACCGCCACCGCGCTGACAATCGCCAGCGGGCCGTACAGCAGCACCTCTTTCCAGCGCCGCTCCAGCGTGACCCACGGCAGCACCGCAATCACCGGCACCGCCAGCGCCAGAAAGCCCTTGGTCATGAAGCCCATGCCGCACACCACGCCCAGCAGCAAATAACCACCGATTTTACTGCTGCGGGTGGTGGCCTGCGCCGCTCCCCAGAAGCTGCACATCGCCGCCGCCAGCCACAGGGTGACGATAGGATCGAGCACCGCATAGGTGCCGATACCGTACACCAGCAGGCAACTCAGATAGATGGCCGCCGCCAGCAGCGAAGTACGCCGTTGTTGCCACAACCGCTGCGTCAGCCAGTAAATCAGCGCCGCCGTCAGCAAAATGGAGAACACCGAGCCGGCGCGCACGCCGGCGTTGTTGTCGCCCAGCAGCCACTGGCCGATGTTATTCACCCAGTAACCGGCGATCGGCTTTTCAAAATAGCGAATCCCCAGAAAATGCGGGGTAATCCAGTTGCCGCCCGCCAGCATTTCCCGGCTGATTTCCGCGTAGCGGGTTTCGTCCGGTTGCCATAACAGGCGGCCATTGAGAGGAATAAAATAGTAGAGTAGCAACAACACCAGCCACAGCGTTGTCTGACGTGCGTATTTCATCAGGCCGCCTCCACGGTCTGCTGACATCCCAACCAGCCATCGCGTCCGGCGAGGGAACCCCGCACCACGCGCCCGACCGGCAATGTATCCGGATCGTCCGGCAGCAATTCGCTCAGCGGACAAAAGCGAATGCCTTCCTGCTCCGCCAGCGCCAGTAGTTCGCCGAACTGATCGCTCATCACAATGCCTTCCACTTCGGCATGAATGGTATAGACCGGCGTACCCTGATCCTGACGGATTTTATCCAAAATATAGCGATTGAAATCGGCGGCGCTGGTTTCCCGGCCGATCGCTTCATCCCAGGTGGGCAACGTGACCGGGATCTGTACCGTACCGGTGCTGCCGTCGTTGAGCAGCGGGCGGAACGGCGCGGTGCCGCGGCAGTCGCTGTTGTAGCGAAAGCCAAACTGCTGTTTGGCTTCCACCGCGGTTTGATCCGCGCGCCAGCCCGCTACCGCCGAACACGCTACCGGCTCGCCGGTAATCGACTGCAACGCCTCATAGGCCAGCCGGATCTGCTGTTCCATTTTGGCCTGATCCCACACCCCGGCCCAGGTTTGCCAGGCGAAGTGATCCCAGGCGTGCAGCCCGACTTCGTGCTGCCGGGACGCCGCGCGGATCGGCTCCGGCAAGCCGCGGCCGATCACCCGGCCCGGCCAGGCGGTGCCCGCCAGCAGGATGTCCCAGCCATACAGCGATGCTGCGCGCGAGCGCAGCATCTTCCACAAAAACACCGGTCGAATCAGGCGCCACAAATGGCGCCCCATGTTGTCGGGCCCGACGCTGAAGAAAAAGCTGGCCCGGACGCCATAGACGTCCAGCAACTCCAGCAGGCGGGGCACCCCCACCCGCGTGCCGCGCCAGGTATCAACGTCGATCCGTAACCCTACTTTTCTCATTCGCTGTCCTGACTGAATCGGCCGGTTTCAACGGTCTGGAGGAAGAAGTCCAGCGTTTCCGCCACGGTTTTTTCCATCTCGATGGTCGGCTGCCAGTGCAACAGGCGTTTGGCATTGCGGATGCTGGGCTTGCGGTGCTCCACATCCTGATAGCCTTTGCCGTAGTAGCTGCTGCTTTCCACTTCGCGGAAACCGGCGAACGGCGGGAACTGATTACGCAGCGGATGCTTCTCAAAGCTCTCCAGCAGCTGTTCCGCCAGTTGACGAATGCTGGCTTCGTTGTCCGGGTTGCCGATGTTGATGATCTGGCCGTCGCACACGCCGTCTTTATTCTCGATGATGCGGAACAGCGCTTCGATACCGTCTTTGATGTCGGTAAAGCAACGTTTCTGACGACCGCCGTCAACCAGCTTGATCGGCGAGCCTTCCACCAGGTTCAGAATCAGCTGGGTGATGGCGCGGGAGCTGCCGATACGCGCGGCGTTCAGGTTATCCAGACGCGGCCCCATCCAGTTGAACGGACGGAACAGGGTGAAACGCAGCCCTTCTTTTTCGCCGTAAGCCCAGATCACGCGGTCCAGCAGCTGTTTGGATACCGAGTAAATCCAGCGCTGTTTGTTGATCGGCCCAACGATCAGGTTGGAGTTGTCTTCGTCGAACACCGGGTCGGTACACATACCGTACACCTCGGAGGTGGACGGGAAAATGATGCGTTTTTTGTACTTCACGCAGTCGCGGATGGTTTTCAGGTTTTCTTCGAAATCCAGCTCGAATACGCGCAGCGGGTTACGGGTGTACTCGATCGGGGTGGCGATCGCCACCAACGGCAGCACCACGTCGCATTTCTTGATGTGGTACTCGATCCACTCGGAATGAATACTGATGTCCCCTTCCACGAAGTGGAAACGCGGGTTGCCGAGGAAACGTTCGATAGCATCGGAACTGATGTCCAGACCGAACACCTCGTAGTTGTCTTCCTGCAGCAGGCGCTCAGTCAGGTGGTTACCGATAAAACCGTTCACCCCGAGGATCAGCACGCGGGTGCGGCGTTTGACGTTCACCACCGGCGAGTTGTTGAGGATGGCGCCGGTCACCAGGCCAAGGCTTTGAGCCAGTTGCGCACCCTGCAGATAAATACCGTTGTCGCCCTGACCGGTGACGATTTCCAGCGCGTCGCTGCCGCAGGCAACCACCAGCGGCGAGGTGCTCAGCACGGTGCCCGGTCTGGCGGCGGCGAAATCAGTACGCACCTTCGCCTGCCAGATAATGAACTTCGTCGTGCCGACGAAGCTGAACGCGCCCGGCCACGGCTCGGTCACCGCACGCACCAGGTTATACAGGGTACGCGCCGGCTTCTGCCATTCGATACGCCCGTCTTCCGGGGTACGACGACCCACGTAAGTGGCCTGGCTCTCATCCTGCGGAATATCATTCGCTTTACCGGCAGCGATAGCGGGCAGGTTGTCTTTCAGCAACAGCTCGGCGACATCACGCAGCTTGCGGTGCAGGCTCAGCGCGGTATCGCTCTCGTCGATCGCCACACGCTGCTGCGCCACGATGTTGCCGGCATCGGCGCGCGCCACCATGCGGTGCAGGGTCACGCCGGTTTCGGTTTCGCCGTTGACCAGCGCCCAGTTCAGCGGCGCCCGGCCGCGATAACGCGGCAGCAGCGAACCATGCAGGTTGTAGGCGCCGTGCGCCGCGCTCTGCAGAATGGCGTCGCTCAGCAGGTGACGGTAGTAGAAGGAGAAAATGACGTCCGGCGACATAGCGGCGATGCGTTCCACCCACAGCGGGTGGTTAACGTCTTCCGGCGCGAATACCGGGATGCCCAGCTCCGCCGCGGTGCGGGCTACCGATCCAAAGAACTGATTTTCCGCCGGGTTATCCGCGTGGGTAAACACCGCTTCCACGGTATAGCCCGCTGCCACCAACGCGCGGAGTCCCACGCAACCGAAATCATGATAGGCAAAAACAACAGCTTTCATTCTTCATTGTCCTGTTCAGAAAATCGTGGATCATTGCCAACAATACGTTGAATAAAATAACGGGGACGGGCGCGGACATCGTTGTAGATTCGTCCGATATATTCCCCCAATAGCCCCATACCGACGAACTGGGCGCCGATAAAAGAGAACAACACGGCGAACAGCGTAAACACCCCGTCCGCCGCCCAGGCCGCGCCGAAAAACAGACGCAGCAGGATCAGCAACAGCGCCAGCGTGAAACCGGAGAGCGCAATCACGCTGCCCACCACGCTCAGCAAACGCAGCGGCGTAGTGGTCAGGCAGGTCACCAGGTCGTACATCAGGTTAATAAGCTTCATGAAGCTGTATTTGGAATCGCCAAACTCGCGCTCGGAGTGGCGCACCATAATTTCAGTGGTGCGGCGGGCAAACGTATTGGCGAGGATCGGGATAAAAGTGCTGCGCTCGTGGCAGTGCAGCATGGCGTCGATGATATGGCGGCGATAGGCGCGCAGCATACAGCCGTAATCGTTCATGGCCTTGCCGGTGGTGCGCTGAATCAGGTGGTTGATCATGCGCGAAGCGGTTTTACGAAACATACTGTCCTGACGATTTTCGCGGATGGTGCCCACCACGTCATACCCTTGATCCGCCGTGTCCACCAGCCGGGGAATTTCTTCCGGCGGGTTTTGCAGGTCGGCATCCAGCGTGATGATCAGATCGCCGGACACATGGCTGAACCCGGCCATGATCGCCGAATGCTGCCCGTAGTTGCGGTTAAGAATCACCGCTACCACATGGCTGCCCGGCGCCTGCGCCGCCTCGGTCAGCAACGCGGCCGAGTTGTCGCTGCTGCCGTCGTCCACCAGCAGAATTTCATAATCACGGTTCATTTGATCACAGGCGGCGGTGGTACGACGAATCAGCTCCGGCAGGCTCTCCTGCTCGTTGAAAACCGGAATCACCACCGAGACTTTATTGATTGCTTCCATGTCCGACATCAGCGTTTCCCCGCCAGCTCAGTTAACGCATCCACCACTCTGTCCACATCCTCGTCGCGCATATCCGGGAACAACGGCAGAGAGCAGATTCGAGCCGAGTTCCAGTCGGTATTCGGCAGGTGCAGGTTGGTGAAACGTTCACGATAGTATTTCTGGGTATGGGCGGCGCGGAAATGCAGACCGGTGCCGATGTTGCGTTCTTTTAACGCCTGCATCAGACCGTCGCGATCGATGCCGCAACGCGCTTCATCCACCCGGATGATAAACAGGTGCCAGGCGTGCTGGTGCGGCCATGACGGCAGCGTCAGCGGCTGGAACGGCAAAGCGGCCAGTTTTTGCAGATAACGCTGCGCCAGCGCTTCGCGGCGCGCATTGTTGGCGGCCAGTTTTTCCAGTTGCACAAGCGCAATGGCGGCGCTAATGTCCGGCAGGTTGTACTTGAAGCCCGGCGAAACCACTTCCGCCTGCGGCGCGCGCCCCTGCACCATGCGGTCGAACGCGTCTACCGCCAGACCGTGGAATTTCAGACTGCGAATGCGGTTGGCCAGCTCGTCGTCGTCCGTCACCACCAGACCGCCTTCAGCGCAGGTCATGTTTTTGATGGCGTGGAAGGAGAAAATCGCCGTGCCCTCGCCGCCGACGTGGCGACCGCGGTAGTAGGTGCCAGCGGCGTGAGCGGCATCCTCAATCACCGGAATGCCGTGACGGCGGCCGATGTCACGAATAGCGTCGATATCTGCCGGCGCGCCGGCGTAGTGAACCGGAATAATGGCTTTGGTGCGGGGAGTAATGGCCGCTTCAATCGCTTCCGGCGTCACCATCAGATTATCGCGGTCCACATCCACCATCACGGGCTCGGCACCCAGCAGCACAATCATATTCAGGGTGGAAACCCAGGTGAGCGACGGCGTGATCACTTCATCGCCTGCGCCAATTCCCAGCGCCATCAGGGTGACGTGCATACCACCGGTCGCAGAGCTGACCGCAATGGCGTGTTTCGCGCCCGTCAGCACGGCAAACTGTTGCTCCAGTTCATGATTTTTGGGGCCAGTGGTAATCCATCCGGAACGAAGAACCTGCCCGACCGCGGCAAGTTCTTCCTCACCTAACGCGGGGCGTGAGAAAGGTAGAAAATCAGCCATGTAAAAATTCACTCTCAGGTTAAATCGATGATTATTGGTGTGGCGAGATAAATCTTCATACCCGTCATCCTTCAAGTCGCAGGTGCGTTGGCTTCATTACGCAGCCCATCATGGGCCTCGCCCAGCGGAACCGCGGTAAACCGCGCTCAACTCTGCTCCCGGCAGCGTTGCCACTCGCACCAGTCACTTACTCATGTAAGCTCCTGAAGATTCATCCGGTTGCCGCCTTGCTGCAACTCGAATTATTTGGGGTATATACACTCTGGTAACATCGCCGTCCCGCCATCGGAATCGGATCTGGGGATAAGTACGTCAGGGAAAACCGCTCCTTAGTCCTTGCGAAGGATAAGTAGAAAAGCAATTAATGACAGTAATATGACCATCAATAATGTTGTTCATCCGACCATTGGCAGACGAGCATAACGAAGATTTCTTAGCTGAATATTAAGACGCTTCTTTTTAGCTGATGTTCAATCCGCGAGAAGAGTAGCAAGCTATGTTTAAACCCATCATCAATAAAATGGTGTTCAACTGCAAACATTCATCCATCCTCAACCGCATATAAACACACGAAAAATAAGATCTTTTTCGTGACGAGAATCACACTGACATCAAAACAACAAAAGAATTACGATTTCTTGCAATGTTATTAAAAATTATCAATGCGGAAATAAATCTTATTCATAAAAACTACTTATCTTGCTATGAAATAGTGCGCGGATATAACAGCGCTTTTTCGTCCACTGCTGGCTCGCCGTCCATCCCACTTTTCTCTCATATTCTTTAATTATCATCAACAAAGCATAGTAAGGTTTTCTGATATGGCAACAGGGTTGCCGGCCATTTAGGGTTACATAACAGAGGCAGAGATGAGCATCCACTTTTCCATTGCAGTACCATCAGGTTTAAAGGGTGATGTTATAACTTATAAATACGGGATAAACGTTATTGGCATGTCGTCGATTAATTTCCATATATGAGAAATCAGTATCGCTTTACGCTCCTTCTTTTTGGGTTATTTTTATCTTTTTTGATAACTGCATGAAAAATTTTGGTTATTTTTACCCCACATTATCTGTTCTATATCAAGATTCATGCCGACCCGAGTCGCTAGGATAAACCCCAATAACTGAGGGGATCGTTATTTTTTCTCCTGACGAGACAGGTACCAGGCCCCTTCCAGAATCACTTTCTAAGTGACCCGCTCAGGCTGGTTTCGTCACCTTTCGCCTGCCCGGCCGGCAGCTCCGGCGTAACGCAGCCTGTAATCGCAACAGACATCCCGCATTGATTAAGTGAGCACACACTTACTTAATTTGATGAAGGCATGCCTGAAAATGACCGGCGGGTCATACGCACACCCATGCTGTACATGTCGGGAGAGGATATGAATCAGTTTGTTATCGCAAATGCGAAGGATTGTATCGGCTGTAATGCCTGCGAGATTGCCTGCGTGATTTCCCATAATCACGGGCGTTATCCGGAAAACAGGGACGATTTTCACCCCCGGATCAGGGTGTTTCACCAGGGAGAACAGCATACCGCGGTGACCTGCCGCCATTGTGAAGACTCCCCCTGCGCGAAAGTGTGCCCCACGCAGGCGCTGATCAGAAAGCAGGATGGCATTCAACTGGTTGCCGAAAAGTGCATCGGTTGTAAAACCTGCGTGCTGGCGTGCCCATTCGGCGCCATTACTGTCGAAAGCCAGTCACAGGGCGCTACCGCCCATAAATGCGACCTTTGCATTGGGCGTCCGCAAGGACAGGCCTGTGTGGAAGCCTGCCCCACTCAGGCGCTTCATCTGGTAAGTGAACGCTCACTAGAAGAACAGCGCCGCACGAAGCAACTGCGGATGGCGCAAACCGCCATTCCCGGCACGCCGCGCGCGGTTCCTACCTTTACCGAGATAGCGTGTAGCCCGCTGGACAAGCGTAAAAACTGGCCGCGCCGGGATGCGGTAAAAAAACCGCTGGAAGAACGGGTAAGCACGTTTAACGAGATTTATCACGGCTTCAACGCCGAACAAACCCTCGATCAGGCCAGCCGTTGCCTGCACTGCGGCCAGCACGCCGTCTGCGAATGGACCTGCCCGCTGCACAATAATATTCCCGAGCTGCTGCAACTGGTGCAGAAAGGGCGCATTCTCGACGCCGTCGAACTGTCGCACCGCACCAGCAGCCTGCCGGAAATTTGCGGCCGGGTCTGCCCACAGGATCGGTTATGCGAAGGCGCCTGCACGCTGGGTAGAGGTTACGGCGCCGTAACCGTGGGCAACATTGAGCGCTATATCACCGATACCGCGATGAGCATGGGCTGGCAGCCCGACCTGAGCCGGGTCAAACCCACCGGCAAGCGGGCGGCCATCATCGGCGCCGGACCGGCCGGGCTGGCCTGCGCCGATGTGCTGGCGCGGCACGGCGTACAGGCGGTGGTGTTTGACAGGCATCCTGAAATCGGCGGGCTGCTGACATTCGGCATTCCGGCCTTCAAGCTGGACAAGTCAGTGCTGACCCGGCGCCGGGAAATATTCAGCGCCATGGGGATCGAGTTCCGGCTTAATACCGAAGTGGGAACCGATATCAGCATGACGCAGTTGCTGGCGGAGTTTGACACCGTATTCCTCGGCGTCGGCACCTACCGTTCGATGAAAGCCGGGCTGGAAAATGAAGACGCTCCCGGCGTGTACGACGCGCTGCCGTTCCTGATCGCCAATACCAAGCGGGTAATGGGATTACCTGAACTGCCCGACGAACCTTACGTGTCGATGCAGGGTAAGCGGGTGCTGGTGCTGGGCGGCGGCGATACCGCCATGGACTGCCTGCGTACCTCGATTCGTCAGGGCGCGGCGTCGGTCACCTGTGCCTATCGTCGTGATGAAGCCAACATGCCGGGCTCGCGTAAGGAAGTGAAAAACTCCCGTGAAGAAGGCGTGGAATTTCTGTTCAACGTTCAGCCGCTCAAGATCTGTCTGAATGATGACGGGGAAGTGTGCGGGATCAGCCTGATACGTACCGAAATGGGTGAACCGGACGCCAGCGGCCGCCGCCGGCCGAAACCGGTGCCCGGCTCCGAGTTCGTTCAGCCGGCGGACGCAGTGATCACCGCGTTCGGTTTCCAGACGCACAGCATGCCGTGGCTGCAGGACGCCCATATCGAGCAGGATCGCTGGGGCCACATTACGACCACGCAATCCGGTAACCGACACCCCTGCCAGACCAACCATCCTCAGGTATTCGCCGGTGGGGATGTGGTGCGCGGCGCCGATCTGGTGGTCACCGCCATCGCCGATGGCCGCAAGGCGGCACAAGGCATGCTGCGGGTGATGGGGCTGGAGAGTCAGGATATGTCGCTACCGGTCGACACGGTGGTTCAGCAGGAGAATCGGCCATGAATCAGTTTGTGATTGCGGACGCCGCCAAATGCATTGGTTGCCGCACCTGTGAAATCGCCTGTGCCGTCGCCCACGCGGGCGGGAACCAACAAAAATTGCATAAATCGCATTTTTTTCCGCGCCTTAAAGTAATTAAAAATGCTAACGTGAGCACGCCCGTGCTGTGCCATCAGTGTGAAAATGCACCGTGCGCCAGCGTCTGCCCGCACGATGCGCTGGTGCAGCATCAAGACAGCATTCAGGTCATCTCGTCGCGGTGTATTGGCTGCAAAAGTTGCGTCATCGCCTGCCCGTTCGGCGCCATCAATGTGGTGTCGCGATCAGCCGATGACGAGACGCCTGCCCCATCGCTATCAGGCAGTGAAGTCCATAAATGCGATCTTTGCATCGGCGTCGCCGACAGCCCGTCCTGTGTGCGCGTGTGCCCAACGTCGGCGCTGACGCTGGTAACGACGCAGGCGCTGGCCGAACGGGTTCTTGAAAAACAGCAACGTTCCGCCTGGCATCACGCGGATATCCATTTGCGCTGATGCCTTTTTGCCCGTGATGCCAGGATGCGTTCACGGGCAAGCGGCGCAGGCCGTGTCGCCGCGCCCTATTGACATGATGTGATGTAAGCCCGATTTTGGTTTCAAATAAAATAAAATCAGTTTTAATAAAATGTGCTTTTTGACGTATTCTGCTCGGACATAGATAATTATCGCCGATTTATCCGCCAGTTTCTCTTTGGCACAGATATTTGTCTGACCATTTGCGTCGGAAATGAACTTCACAGAGCAGTCATTCTACTAAAAATTATCAGGTTTTTTTCGTTGGCATCATGGAGTGAATATGACCTGTCATTTCGTCAGGTGGGCAAGCACGGAAGCGTTACCCGATCTGCAGCGGTTATCGGATGACCTGATTTCATCCACGCACAGCTTTTCAGTGAAGCGCCGCGAGCGCTATCTGAAAAGCCGCGCGCTGCTGGCAGAGATGATGTTTTATTTCTTCGGTTATCCGGTTCTTCCGCCACTAATGGTTTCGCCGAATGGCAGACCTTGTTTTGTTGATCCGCATCTGCCTGATTTCAGCCTCGGCTACGCAGGAAACACCATCGCAATCCTGCTCAGCGAGGAAGGGAAAGTGGGCATGGACGTGGAAATTGTCCGCGTCTGGAGTCGTGAAACGCCGTCGCATCTGCAAACGCAGACCCACGCGGAAAAAGCCTGGATCGACGCCCAGCTTGATCCGCTGGAAGCCGCCACCCAGTTATGCACTATTCGTCAGTCGGTACTGAAAATTCCCGGTTTCAATACCGGCGGTCCGGAATCGCTGAAATTGCATCCGGCCTCAGGTCGCCTGCGGTCGCGGCATATTCCGGATGTGGAAGTGATCAGTGATATTGATGACTATCTGGCCTGGGCCTGCGCCCATACGCCTCGCCTCGACCGGCTGGTGATGTGGAACTACACCTCGGCCTACGGCATGCGGAAATCCGGCGAAATCGTCCAGCAGCAGCGTCAGTCGCGGCGCTATATCAAACTGAGCAGCCACGCGACGGAAAACGCCCCGCCGCAGTACGCGATGTAGCCGGCAGGAGAACGGAAAAGGACGCCAACAAGCGAGCCGGGGCAATCCCGGCTCGCCAGTGATTAATGGGCGTCGATAAACACGATTTTCAGCAGGAACAGCACCGCCACGGCGATGACGCACGGGCTGATGTCGCGCCAGCGGCCGGTCGCGGCTTTCATTACCGCATAGGAAATGAAGCCCAACGCGATGCCTTCGGTAATAGAGAAGGTGAACGGCATCATCACGGCGGTCACGAACGCCGGTACGGATTCGGTCAGGTCATCCCAGTTAACGCGCGCCAGGCTAGCGGTCATCAGCACGCCGACATAAATCAGCGCGCCCGCCGCCGCATACGCCGGCACCATGCCCGCCAGCGGAGACAGGAACATCACCAGCAGGAACAGAATCCCCACGACCACCGCCGTCAAACCGGTACGACCGCCGATGGATACGCCGGAAGAGCTTTCGATATAGGCGGTCACGGACGACGTGCCGATGAACGAGCCGGCCACCGAGCTGATGCTGTCCACATACAGCGCCTGCTTCATCTGCGGGAATTTGCCGCGGGCATCCACCAGACCGGCCTTGTCGGTCACGCCAATCAGGGTGCCGGAGGAATCAAACAGGTTCACCAGCATGAAAGAGAAAATCACCCCGGACAGGCCCAGATTCAGCGACCCGGCCAGATCCACCTGACCGACCACATTGCTGACGCTCGGCGGCATGGAGAACACGCCGGAGAATTTCACATCACCCAGCAGGGCGCCCAGCAGCGTGGTCACCGCGATGGAAATCAGCACCGCCGCATGGATGTTGCGGGACGCCAGCACCACGATAATGAAAAAGCCCAGCGCGCCCAGCAGCACGCTATGCGAGGTCAGCTTGCCGACCGACACCAGCGTTTCCGGATTCGGTACGATAATCCCGGCGTTTTTCAGCCCGATCATGGCAATAAACAGGCCGATGCCGCTGGCGATGCCCAACCGCAAACTGAGCGGAATATTGGCGATCATCCAGTAGCGAACCTGGAATATCGTCAACAGCAGGAAACCCACCGAGCCCCAGAAGATAGCGCCCATCGCGACCTGCCACGGCAGACCCATCGTGCCGACCACGACAAAGGCGAAAAAGGCGTTCAGGCCCATCGCCGGCGCCAGAGCCACCGGCAGGTTAGCCAGCAGCCCCATGAAAATACTACCAAAGGCGGCGATCAGACAGGTGGTGACAAACACCGCTTTGGTGTCCATCCCGGCGGCACCCAGAATCTGCGGGTTGACGAAAACGATATACACCATCGTCAGGAAGGTGGTGAACCCGGCAATGGTCTCGGTACGAGCGGTGGTGCCGTGCTGCTTCAGTTTGAACACGCGATCCAGCAGCCCCTGCTCAGCAGCGGAACCAGACTGAGATTTATCCATGATAAATGACCCAAAGAGAAGAAAGGAAAGATAATCGCCCGGTATCCTATACCAAAATGCGGAGCAGTTAACGCGCCGGCGGGCTTTTTTTTCCCGACGATAACAATTTTCTATATCTCCAGCCTGTTCGCAGCGGTTTCGCCTCACTTCCCGACGGGAAAACGTTTGTCCGCTACAGAGATAAGCGTCAGCAAGTCCCGTATTTCCACAAACATCGCATTATCCTGTCAGTCAGGTAAAGTGGGGATTTTCGTCCTTCAACAAGGAATGCCCATGTCCCGGATTGAATGCGTATTTTTCGACTGCGACGGCACACTGGTGGACAGCGAAGTCATTTGCTGCCAGGCCTACATCAATATCTTTATTCCTTACGGCGTGCAGTTGCCGCTGGATGAAGTGATCAAAACCTTCAAAGGCATGAAGCTCTACGACATTATCGATCGCATCAGCGAGCGTTTCGGCCTGACGGTTTCAACCGAGCAGATGGAACGCCATTTCCGCCAGGAAGTCGCGCGACTGTTCGATCTCTCGCTGCAGCCGATTTCGGGAGTGCGGGACGTACTGGCGGCGCTGCAAACGCCCACCGCGGTGGTGTCCAACGGCCCGGTCAGCAAAATGCAGCATTCGCTGGGGCTGACCGGCCTGCTGCCGTTCTTTGGCGAGCACCTGTACAGCGGCTACGACATCGGCAAATGGAAACCGGACCCGGCGTTGCTGCATCACGCCGCGCAGCAGATGGGGGTGACGGTGGAAAACTGCATTCTGGTGGAAGATTCGGTCTCCGGCACGCAGGCCGGCATTGCCGCCGGCATACCGGTGTTCTACTACTGCGCCGACGAACATAACGCGCCGATCCATCACCCATTGGTGACGATGTTCCACGACATGGCGCAGTTACCGGCACTGTGGCAGGCACGCGGCTGGACGCTGACCGCCGCCTGACGGCTCAGGTGGATTCGTGCAACAGCGATTCCGGCGTGCTTGCCGGTTTGCGTCCGCCGAATAGCCGACGCCGGGCGGGTTTCGGCCCGGCGCGAAAACGCCTGCTGACGCCCTGCGCCAGCAGGTCCAGCAACAGGCAAAAGATAAAATAGACCAGCGCGATAAACAGGAACACTTCGGTCGGGTAGACCATACTGCGGTTGTTGACCTGAGTCGCCAGAAAAGTCAGCTCGCCAACGCCGACAATGTAAGCCAGCGAGGTGTCTTTAATCAGGGAGATCCACTGGTTGATGAACGACGGCACCATCATGCGCAGCGCTTGCGGCAACACGATGTGCCACAGCGTCTGCCAACGTCCCAGCCCTAGCGACATCCCCGCCTGCCACTGGCCGCGCCCTATCGCTACGATGCCGGCTTTCACGCCGTGCGCCAGGTAGGCGGAAGCGATTAACGCCAGCGCACACACCACGGTGGTGATTTCGGGGATATCGACGCCAAACAGGATCGGCAGCAGGAAGTAGGTCCAAAAAATCAGCATGATTACCGGAATCGCGCGGAAAAAGCCCAGTACCATCGCCAGCAGCCCGCCAGCCCAGCCGCGACACATCGCCAGCGCCACCCCCAGCCCCGTGCCCAACACCGCCGATGCGATCCCGGCCATCAAACTGAGCGCCAGCGTCAGCGCCGCGCCGCCCAGCGGACCGTCCGGAAAGGTGCCCCACATCAGGTAGCTAAAATTGTCGCGGATGATCGCAAAATCCATCTCAGTGCCCCTTTAGCGGTTGCCGGTGCTGACGCCACTGTCCCCAGCCTTCCAGCAGGGCGATCACCGCGATATAAAATACCGTCGCCACCCCGAACGCCTGAAACGTGCGCAGGGTTTCGGTTTCCACCTGGCGGGAAGCATAAGACAGCTCCGCCACACCGATCGCCATCGTCAGCGATGAGTTTTTAATCACATTCATATACTGGCCGAGCAACGGCGGCAGCGCGATGCGCAGCGCCTGCGGCAATACGACATAGCGCATCGCCTGCCAGCCGGTCAGCCCCAGCGCGCAGGCGGCGTATTTCTGGCCGTGCGCCACGCCGGCGATGCCGGCGCGAATCTCTTCAGCGATAAAGGCGGCGGAATAGAGCGTCAGGCCAAACAACCCGGCCAGAAACTCAAACGACGGCCCGTTTAGCCCGAGTAGCGGAATCACGTGCGGGTTGTTGAGCCACTGCATCAACCCGGCGGGCAACAACTGCGCCGCGCCGAAGTACCAGAAGAACAACTGCACCAGCAGCGGGGTGTTGCGAAACAAGGAGCAATAAGCGATCGCCAGCCAGCGCAGCAGCGGCGTACGGCTATCACGGCCGGCCGCCAGCACCAGCCCCAGCGCGGTCGCCAACACCACGGTGGCGGCGGCTATACCGAGCGTGACCTGAAAGCCTTGCCACAGCCATTGCAGATACTGCGGCGCCAGCAGCCAGTCGGTCAGCCATTGTCGGGTAGATTCATCAGTCATCATAAACAAGAAGGCCCCCGGGATGGGTCCGGGGGCAAATCACAACCATCAAGTAAGAAACTACGGTAACAACTATCGGATGGAGAATGCTATAGCAACGTACTCAAGCCTTGGGTTGCTGATCCAGCGGCGCGATTTTGAAATCGCCGCGCGGCTGGGCAGACGGCGTTTCCGGCCCAAACCAGCGGTTATAAATCTTCACCGCCTCGCCCTGTTTTTCCAGATTCAGCAGGATGTCATTCACTTTCTGCGTCAGGCGATCTTCACCCTTCGGAATACCGATGCCCTGATACTCTTTGGTGATGCTGAACGGAGAAATTTCAAAGTCGGCTTTCTGCGCCGCCGGCAGGTTGCCCAGCAGCCCGACCAGCTTGGCGTCGTCCTGCGTGATGGCCTGCACGTTGCCGTTACGCAGCGCGGTGAACGCCAGCGGGGTATCGTCGTAGGAAATCACTTTGGCGGTCGGGTAGTGTTCCCGCAGGGTGATTTCCTGCACGGTGCCCTTGTCGGCGCCGATACGCAGATTTTTGATATCGTCCGGCGTTTTCAGCACGCCTTTGCGGGCGATGAACTTCTGGCCGGTGGCGAAATAGGGCACGCTGAAATTGACCTGTTTGGCGCGCTCGTCGGTAATGGTGAAGTTGGCTGAAATCAGATCCACTTTTTTCGAGCTCAGCAGCGGAATGCGGTTGGCCGGGTTGGTGGCGCGCAGTTCTACTTTGACGCCCAGCGCCTTGCCGATGGCTTCAGCTACATCCACATCGTAGCCCACCAACTTTTTGCTTTGCGGATCGACATAACCAAACGGCGGATTGCTGTCGAACACCGCCACTTTCACCACGCCCGCTTTCTGGATGTCATCCAGCTTGTCGGCCTGCGCGTTGCCAGAGAGAGAAACCAGTCCTGCCAGGAGAGAAAATGCCAAAAGAGATTTTTTCATCTTATTATCCGCCTATAAGCCGCTGTTCATAAACGATTGTTAACTCAATGAATGCAGGCTAACAGCGGCTCTGGCGCACCGGAAATAACATAAACTCCCATAATATGAACTTATGTTATATCCGGCTGGTGGCAACCACGGGTGACAGGGCGGCGATACAGAGATACAGATGCGACGTTACCAATGACAACGCCCCGCACAGGCGGGGCGTTGAGAGCATCGTCGGCAGCAGGCCAGACTTATTCCGGTTTTTCGGCGTCTTTCTGCGCCAGCATTTTTTCCAGCGCGTCGCCGCCCAGATGACGGAAGTCCTGGCCTTTGACGAAGTAGAAAATAAACTCGCAGATGTTCTGGCAACGGTCACCGATACGTTCGATGGAACGGGCGCAGAACAGCGCGGTCAGCACGCTGGGAATGGTGCGGGAGTCTTCCATCATGTGGGTCATCAACTGACGCACAATGCCTTCGTACTCTTTATCCACCTTCTTGTCTTCCATGTAGATGCGCTTGGCTTCATCCAGATCCATACGGGCGAACGCGTCCAGTACATCGTGCAGCATCTGTACGGTGTGGTTGCCCAGCGACTCCAGGCTAACCAGCAACGGCTGATGCTGATGGGAGAATTTCTCCAGCGCGGTGCGGCAGATTTTGTCTGCCACATCGCCGATACGCTCCAGCTCGGAAATGGTCTTGATGATCGCCATCACCAGACGCAGGTCGCTGGCGGTAGGCTGGCGCTTGGCGATGATGCGCACGCACGCCTCGTCAATGCTCACTTCCATCATGTTTACTTTAGCGTCGCCTTCGATCACGCGCTGCGCCAGTTCCGCGTCCTGGTTATGCATGGCGGTGATGGCGTCGGTCAGTTGCTGTTCCACCAGCCCGCCCATGGTCATCACCTGGGTGCGGATGCTTTCCAGCTCGGCATTAAACTGACCGGAAATATGTTTGTTCAGATTGAGATTTTCCATGATACTCCCGTAATCAACCGTAACGACCGGTGATGTAATCTTCGGTCTGTTTCTGCCGTGGCGCGGTAAACAGGGTATCGGTATCGCTGAACTCAATCAGCTCGCCCAGATACATAAACGCCGTATGGTCGGAACAACGCGCCGCCTGTTGCATGTTATGCGTCACGATCACCACGGTATAGTCTTTCTTCAGTTCGGAAATCAGCTCTTCGATACGGCCGGTGGAAATCGGGTCCAGCGCCGAGCAGGGTTCGTCCAGCAGCAGCACGTCCGGACGAATGGCGATACCGCGGGCAATGCACAAACGCTGCTGCTGACCGCCGGACAGGCTGTAACCGCTCTGGTGCAGCTTATCCTTGGTTTCCTGCCACAGCGCCGCCTTGGTCAGCGCCCACTGTACGCGCTCGTCCATCTCCGCACGCGACAGTTTCTCGAACAGGCGCACGCCGAAAGCGATGTTGTCGTAAATCGACATCGGAAACGGCGTCGGCTTCTGGAACACCATGCCCACTTTGGCGCGCAGCAGCGCGATATCCTGGTTATCGGTCAGGATATTGTTGCCATCCAGCAGGATATCGCCTTCGGCGCGTTGCTCCGGATAGAGCTGATACATTTTATTCAGGGTGCGCAGCAAGGTGGACTTGCCGCACCCTGACGGACCGATAAACGCCGTCACCTGGTTTTGGGCGATATCCAGCGTGATGTTTTTCAGCGCATGAAATTTTCCGTAATAGAAGTTCAGGTTGCGCACCTGGATTTTGCTGGCGGATGTCTCTGTGACCATACTCATCAAGACTTCTCTCTTCTGGCGAATCTGGCGAACGCCGCCTGCGCGACGCCCGGATATTCATTAATGTTGCTGGTAATTTTTTTAATGTTGCTGACTAATGCGTCTTCTTGGCAAACAGCACGCGCGCCACAATGTTCAGCAGCAGCACACATAGGGTGATCAGCAGTACCCCTGCCCACGCCAGCCCCTGCCACTCTTTGAACGGACTCATGGCGAACTTGAAGATGGTGACCGGCAGGTTGGCGATCGGATGCATCAGGTCCGTGCTCCAGAACTGGTTCGACAGCGAGGTAAACAGCAGCGGCGCCGTCTCCCCGGCGATACGCGCCACCGCCAGCAACACCCCGGTGATGATGCCGGAAACCGACGCCTTCAGGGTGATGGCCGAAATCATCTTCCATTTCGGCGTCCCCAGCGCGTAGGCCGCTTCACGCAGGCTGTCCGGCACCAGTTTCAGCATGTTCTCGGTGGTGCGAATTACGATCGGCACCTGCAACAGCGCCAGCGCAATCACCCCCGCCCAGCCGGAAAAGTGCTCCATTTTAGCCACCACCAGCGTGTAAACGAACAGCCCCACCACAATCGACGGCGCCGACAGCAGAATGTCGTTAATAAAGCGAATCACTTCGGCGATCAGCGACTTACGGCCGTATTCCGCCAGATAGACGCCGGCCAGGATCCCCAGCGGCGTGCCAAACAGCGTCGCCCACAGGATCAGCAGGCCGCTGCCGACGATCGCGTTAGCCAGACCGCCGCCAGCGGTATTGGGCGGCGGCGTCATTTCGGTAAACAGCGACAGCGACATGCCGTCGATGCCCTTGGTCACGGTGGACATCAGAATCCATACCAGCCAGAACAGACCGAACGCCATCGTCAGCATCGACATACACAGCGCGATGCGGTTTTTCTGACGGCGCCAGGCCTGCATCTTGCGACGGGTTTCCAGCGAGTCAGAACGGTTTTCAATGCCAATGCTCGCCATCAGCGCGCTCCTTCGTTTTTAGCCAGACGCATGATCATCAGCTTCGAACAGGCCAGCACGATAAAGGTAATCACAAACAGGATCAGGCCCAGCTCCATCAGCGCGGCGGTATGCAGCCCGGTGTCGGCTTCGGCGAATTCGTTAGCCAGCGCGGAGGTGATGCTGTTGCCCGGCATATAGAGCGAGACGCTATCGAGCTGGTAGGTGTTGCCGATGATAAACGTCACCGCCATCGTCTCGCCCAGCGCACGTCCCAGCCCCAGCATAACGCCGCCAATCACGCCGTTTTTGGTGAACGGCAGCACGATGTGCCAGATAACTTCCCAGGTGGTGCAGCCGATACCGTAGGCCGATTCTTTCATCATCACCGGCGTCTGTTCGAACACATCGCGCATTACCGCGGCGATGTAGGGGATGATCATGATGGCCAGAATCACGCCGGCCGCCAGAATACCGATGCCGAACGCCGGCCCGGAGAACAGGGTGCCGACCAATGGGATGCTGGAAAGCACGTTGCCTACCGGTTGTTGGAAATACTTGGCGAACAACGGGGCGAACACAAACAGCCCCCACATGCCATAGACGATACTCGGGATCGCGGCCAGCAGCTCAATCGCCACGCCCAGCGGACGTTTCAGCCAGCTCGGCGCCAGTTCCGTCAGGAACAGCGCGATACCGAAACTAATCGGAATGGCGATGATCAGCGCGATCAGCGAGGTCACGATGGTGCCGTAAATCGGTACCAGCGCGCCGAATTGCCCGGCGGGCGCATCCCATTCTTTGGTCCACAGGAAGGAGAAACCAAACGTTTTGATACTCGGCCAGGAGGCGAAAATCAGGGAAACGATAATTCCGCCCAGCAACAGCAACGTCAATAGGGCCGCCAGTCTGACCAGCGCCCCGAAGAGAATGTCGCCCTGTTTTCCCGGAGGTGTAATGGTTGGCTTGTGTTCAGCCATACGTCTCTCTTCTTTCAGATAACTGCGTTTTTCAGATAACTGCGTCTTTAATCAGGTCATTGGAGGAAACCCCAATGAATGTCAGAGGTGGATACCCCGTTTCCGGTTTATCCACCTCTCGGTACTCACACAACCGATCCTGCTAACCGCAATCAGTACAGCGCTTTACCGCTGCTGTCTTTGATCTGGGTTTTCCATGCTGCGCGTACCTGAGCAATCACTTCTTTCGGCAGGGTAGAATAATCCAGCGCTTTGGCCTGATCGCCGCCTTTGGTGTAAGCCCAGTCAAAGAACTTCAGCACTTCTTTGCCCTGCTCAGGCTTGCTCTGTTCTTTGTGAATCAGAATGAAGGTGGTAGAGGTGATCGGCCATACATCGGCGCCTTTCTGGTTGGTCAGGTCCTGTGCGAAGGACTTGCTCCAGTCAACGCCTTTGGCGGCATTGCTGAAAGACCCTTCCGTCGGGCTGACTGCTTTGCCGTCGGCAGAAATCAGCTTGGTGTAAACCAGGTTATTCTGCTTGGCGTACGCGTATTCAACGTAACCGATCGACCCCGGCAGACGCTGCACGAACGCCGCGATGCCGTCGTTGCCTTTACCGCCCAGACCGGTCGGCCAGTTTACGGTGTTGCCCGCGCCAATCTTCTCTTTCCACTCGCTGTTCACTTTAGCCAGGTAGCTGGTGAACACGTAGGAGGTGCCGGAACCGTCGGCACGACGCACCACAGCGATGTCCTGATCCGGCAGTTTCACGCCCGGGTTCAGTTTGGCGATGGCTTCGTCGTTCCATTTCTTGATTTTGCCCAGGTAGATATCACCCAGCGTTTTGCCGTCCAGCGTCAGCTCGCCGGCTTTCACGCCCGGCACGTTGACAGCCAGCACGATACCGCCGATCACGGTCGGGAACTGGAACAGACCGTCCTGAGCCAGTTTGTCATCCGCCAGCGGCGCATCAGACGCACCAAAATCTACGGTCTTGGCGGTAATCTGTTTCACGCCGCCCGAAGAACCGATGCCCTGATAGTTAACTTTGTTGCCGGTTTCTTTTTCGTAAGAATCAGCCCACTTTGCATAAACCGGAGCGGGGAACGTCGCACCTGCGCCAGTGAGGTTTGCCGCGGCAAAAGCAGAAACCGCCGTCAGAGAAAAACTTGCAGCAACGATACTGGCAACAGTGGTACGCATGAGTTTCATAATCCCTCCTGTGGGATACTTAGACGTGTAGACCCGGAGCTATTGTTTAATCAGAGTGTAGTTTGCTGGTGGAGAAAATAGGTCAATTCGGTGACAGTAAAATGTACGCAATATGACAGTTGTGTGACAGTCGAGTCAGATTCGCTCGTTCGTCATAGTCTGACTACTGCCAGATACCGGCCCGTATCACGTGAAAAAATAGCAATAATGCCCAAAGCGGCATGTGCTTAACGAGCCAGAACGCCACGCCCGCCATCCCTTTTTAACGCCGCGATTTAATGTGTCTTTTATTTTTACCGCTGTTCATTCCCCTTGCCGCCCAGCGATAAAAAAACCTGTTCTATACTCAGATATGTCGCTGAAAAAACAGCGCTCTCACGTCAGGACCCAACTCCCCTACAGGATGTTTCCACTTTTTATAACCGAGCCTAGCAGACGCATTTTTCTGTTTTGTTACCAGGAGTGCAATACACTGATTTTATTTGTTTTTTAAGGGAAAAATGACAATGAAAAAACATAATACCGATGAGCAGCGCGTCGCAAAAATCAATGAATATCATTTGCTCGACTTACACTTACAGCAATCCTTTCAAAACCAGGTCAGATTATTTGCACGGATACTGAATTTTCCGGCGGCGTTTATCTCGATTATCGATCTGGACAAGCAATGGCTGATTTTCAGCGAAGGTATCGATATTGAATGTACTACCCGGGAACTGGCATTTTGCAATTCGGTGATTGCCACCGAGACGACCTTATCGATTCCCGATACGCTAACAGACAGTCAGTTTTGCGAGCACCCGCTGGTTACCGGCGCTCCGCATATCCGTAGTTACTTTGGCATACCTTTGGTGCTCGACAAGATCGTGGTCGGCACCCTGGCCGCCATCGACTATCAACCGCAGGCACTGGATGACACGACGCGAGAAACCGCCGCCTTCGTCGCCAGCACTACCGAAGCCCTGTTCAAATTGCACAGTGACCAGTTGCATCGGGAACAGGAAATCCGGCTGCTGAATAACTCCTCCGTGGTGCTGATCAACTGGCAGCAAGACAACATGCTGCACATTTCCTACATGTCCCCCAATGCGCATCATGTTCTGGGCATTACCGAAGAAGACATCAGACATAACACTGCGGCGATAGAAAACTATATCCATCCGGACGACTACGAGAACCTGCTGTTTGCACTGGATAACCATAAAAAAGGCGTGGCGAATCTGGAATGCGAATACCGCTTTTTGTCGCCCAGGGGAAAAACGCTGTGGATTCGCCAGCTTTCCATCGCCAATTACCATCACAACGGCAGACTCAGCCACGTGCAGGCGCTGCTGATCGATAACTCCCACCAGAAATACCTGCAAAAACTGCTGGTGGATACCAACAACCAAATGCGGCTGGTACTGGAGTCGTCCAGTCTCGGCACCTGGGACTGGGATCTAGGGCGGCACAACATTCGCGTCAATAAACAGTGGTGCGAAATGATGGGCGTCACGCAGGACCAATTCGACTCCTCAATGGATTACTGGCAACAGCTGATGCACCCGCTGGATCGGGAAAGAATGGTGCAGGCGGCGGAATCCTGCATCACCGGTCAGGCAACCTTGATCAACGAGCAATACCGGATGCGCCACAATAAAGGCCACTGGGTGTGGATTGAAACCTACGGCAAGGTGGTGGAATACAACGAAAAAGGCAAACCCATTCGGGTCGCCGGCACCCATCGGGATATTACCGAGAAGAAAAACAAGGAATTACAGGAAGAAGCGGATAAACGCCTGCTGGAGCTGATTAACCGGGCCCAAAAGATCTTTCTGGAAAAAACCGACATCCAGGAAGCCTGCATGTCCATCTTTGACGACCTGCTTTCCATCTCTGAATCGGAGTTCGGTTTTATCGGCCAGGTCAGAGAACACGATGGGAAGAAAGTGCTGCACATCGTCGCCATTTCCAACGTCAGCTGGAACGGCGACAGCAAGAACTCTTACGATACTTTTCTGCAAAACAAACTGCAGTTCACCAGCCTGGACAACCTGTTCGGGCATGTGGTGATCACCGGCAAACCGGTCATCACCAACTCGCCGCGTTCCCACTCCGCCTCGCGCGGCGTGCCGTCAGGCCACCCAATCCTGCGACAATTCATGGGGTTGCCCATCTATTTCCGTAACGAGGTGGTGGGGATGATCGGACTCGGTAACCGCTTCGACGGCTACAACGAGCGGCAGTTGCGCTTTCTCAACCCGTTCGTCGACACGTTAGGCTCGCTGTTCTACGCGCTGGAAACCCAGCGAGCCCGAGAAGAGCTGGAAGAAAAACTGCTGGAAATGGCCAATACCGACGCCCTGACCGGCATCCATAACCGGCGCGCCTATATTCTGGAAACGGAAAAGTGCTACCGCAACCATGAGAAAAACACCGCACTGGCGATCATCGATATCGACTTCTTCAAAAAGGTCAATGACCAGTACGGCCATCACGTCGGCGACGTGGCGATTTGTCGTCTGGCGGAGATCATTACCGGCAAACTGCGTACCGACGACTTCGTCGCCCGCCTGGGCGGTGAAGAGTTCGGTTTGATCGTCCACAACGCCAATCTCGATAATGTCGATGCCATCATGAACGGGATTCGCACCGAAGTGGAAAACACCCTGTTCACGGTTGACGGCTATTCCTTCCATTTTACCGTCAGCATCGGCGCAACGTTTATCAAACACCGTAATGTTCAGAATCTGAAAGACAGCTTCGAGAGCGATATGAAGCGGGCCGACGACGCGCTGTACGAAGCCAAAAACGCCGGCCGTAATCGGGTGGTATGGAAATAGCGGAATGGAAGCCGGGAAACAAACGAACCTGAAGCAACCCTGTATCGCTAAACACAGGGCTGACGCGGCTATTACGGCCAACGACGGAAAATCAGCGAGGTGTTGATACCGCCAAAGGCAAAGTTGTTGGACTGGATATACTCCACGTCAAGCTGCCGGGGTTCGCCGATGATGTAATCCAGATCGCCGCAATCTTCCGCAGGCTGGCGCAGATTCAACGTTGGCGCGAACCATCCGGCACGCATCATCTCAATCGACATCCAGGCTTCCAGCGAACCGCAAGCGCCCAGCGTATGTCCGAAATAGCTCTTCAGCGAGGAAATCGGCGTGGTGTTGCCGAAGATCGCCGCCGTAGCCTGGCTTTCCGCTACATCGCCCCGATCGGTAGCCGTACCATGCGCGTTGATATACCCGATATCGGCAGGCGTTAACCCGGCCATCCGCAATGCGCCTTCAATACAGACCTGCATGGTTTCACGCTGCGGCTGGGTAATATGCGCCGCGTCGCAGTTGGTGTAAAAACCGACCAACTCGGCGTAAATGGTAGCGCCGCGCGCCTGCGCATGCTCCAGTTCTTCCAGAATCAGCGTCCCGGCGCCTTCACCAATCACCAGGCCGTCTCGGCCGGCATCAAACGGCGCCGGCGTCGTTTCCGGCGCATCATTGCGCTGGCTGGTGGCGAACAGCGTATCGAAAACCGCCGCTTCCGACGGGCACAGCTCCTCGGCGCCGCCGGCCACCATCACGGTCTGATAACCGTGTCGGATCGCTTCCCAGGCATAACCTATCGCCTGGCTGCCCGAGGTGCAGGCGCTAGAGGTGGGAATCACCCGGCCGCGCAGGCCAAAAAACAGCCCGGCGTTCACCGCGGTGGTGTGCGGCATCATCTGCACATAGGTGGTGCCGGTAATATTGTTGGTGTGCTTTTCCGTCAGCATAGTGGCGAACTCGCTGACCGGGCCGGTGCTGCCGGTGGACGAACCGTAAGCAATGCCGGTTTCGCCATTGGTGAGCACCGGATGGCCCAGTAGCCCCGCCTGCTCCAGCGCCAGCTCCGTCGCCCGGGTCGCCATCAGCGACACCCTCCCCATTGAGCGAATCCGCTTACGGGTATAATGCTCAGGCAACTGGAAATCCTCTACCGGCGCGCCCAGCAAGGTGTTCAGACCGTCATAAACCTGCCATTCCGGCATGCTGCGCACCGCGTTACGTCCTGCCAGCAGCCTGCTGGCAACCTGATCCCAGTTGTCGCCAAATGCGGTGACGCCGCCCATTCCTGTCACAACCACACGACGCATTACAGCATGCCTCCATTGATTGAAATCACCTGACGGGTCACATAGCCGGCAATATCCGACATCAGATAGCCGGCCAGTCCGGCCACTTCATCAGCCTGCCCCATCCGCTTCATCGGGATGAGTTTCATCGCCTCGTCAATGACAACCGGCTCCAACTGCGTCATGCCGGTTTCGATCAACCCCGGCGCGATACAGTTCACGGTGATTTTCCGCTTCGCCAGCTCAATCGCCAGCGCTTTGGTCGCGCCGATGATACCGGCCTTGGCGGCACTGTAATTAACCTGCCCACGGTTGCCCATAATGCCGGAAACCGAAGACAGCGTAATAATGCGCCCCCCCTGACGCAGGCCAATCATCGGCATGACACAGGGATGGATGACGTTGTAGAAACTGTCCAGATTAGTGTGAATCACACTGTCCCACGCCTGCTCGTCCAGCGCCGGAAACGCGCCGTCGCGGGTGATGCCTGCGTTACTGACGACGCCATAATAGGCGCCGTGTGCTTCAATATCTGATTCGATCGCCGTGCGGCACTGTTCCCGATCGGCGATATCAAACTGAATGCAGCGTCCTTGTCCGCCCAGCCGGGTAATTTGTTCCAGCGTCTCGTCAGCGCCGTTCCGATCGCGGTGATAATGCACCACCACCAGAAAGCCATCCTGCGCCAGTCGCAACGCAATGGCGCGGCCAATCCCCTTACTGGCTCCCGTAACTAATACCGAACGCGTCATTAATCGTTTTCCTGCTGTAATAATCGTTGTAATTCAGTCTCGTCGGGCTGGTAGGTGTTCAGCCGGCCCGATGCAAATACGTCACCCGCAATCAGAATTTCGCCGTCAAAGCTGCCGATCTTGTCATCGCGCATCAGCAGCGTGACGTTGACTTCCAGCAGGGAATCCGCCGGAAAAACAGCCTGCTGGCAACGGTAACCGCGGCCGCCCAGCAACATGCCCGGCCGGGGTTTTTCATCCTGATGCTGACGCTGATGCCAGCCAGCCCAGACGCCGACCGTCTGGGCGATAATTTCGATGCCAAACCAGGCGGGCAGATTGCCATCGGCGTCAAGAAACGGCCCCAGCACGCTGCCCGGGCTGACACGAACCCGGCAACAGGCGCTGTTCTGATCGACCCGGACCACCTCGTCCACCATCACCATCGGCGACTCGTGCGGCAGATAATAGTCGGCGCGGCGATAGTCACTCATCGGTTTTCCCCAGAATCAGGCAGGCGTTATTGCCGCCGAACGCAAAGGAGTTGGACAGGATCGCCGGCCGGGCCAGCGAAGTCGGCACCGTCAGTAAACCGCAGGCCTGCAGGGCGTCATCCGGTTCGCAGTCTGAAAAATCCTGTGCAGGCAGTTGCAGCGCGCGCGTCAGCAGTAACCAGCATAGCGCCGCCTCACCGATGCCCGCCGCGCCCAGCATATGTCCGGTCAGGTGCTTAGTCGAACTGCACGGCACCGCCTCGCCGAAAATTTCATGCACAACTGCCGCCTCAATCTGATCATTGAGCCGCGTCGCCGTACCATGCAGGTTGATGTACCCCAGTTCGTGCGACGCCAGCCCCGCCTGCTCCAGCGCCATGATAATAGCGCGTCTTGCCCCCAAACCTTCAGGGTGAGGCGCAGACATGTGATGGGCATCCGACGATTCGCCCACTCCCAGCACGGCAACCGCCGCCGGTTCCCGGCCAATCAGCATCAGCGCGCCGCCTTCGCCGATCGAAATACCGTCGCGCTGGCGGCTGAAAGGAGTGCAACGCCTGGCCGATAGCGACTCCAGGCTGTCGAACCCATTGATCGGCATACGGCTGAGCGTATCCGCGCCTCCGACAATCGCCACATCCGCCAGACCGGCTTCAATCAGCCGTTTTCCGCTGATCACCGCCCGCACGCTCGACGAACAGGCGGTGGAGAGGGTATAAGCCGGGCCGGTTATACCCAGATACGCGGCCAGAAAACGCGAAGGATCGCCCAATTCCTGCTGGGCATAGCGATAGGTGGGCAACCCATCGCTGATAAAGCGATCGGCCTCATCCAGCCCCGATGTACTGGTGCCCATGATAACCGCGACGCGATCGGCGCCGAACCGCGCAACGGCCTCATCCACCTGCGGGCGAATCTGTTCCAGCGCCGCCAGCAGCAACCGATTGTTGCGGCTGTCATGGGCGGCCAGATGCGGCGGCACGGCCGGGAGATCCGCCAGTACGTTGCCCGTCCAGCAGGTTTTATCCTGCAACAACCAGCGACTGTCAGGACGCATTCCCGGCGCGCGCCCTGCGGCCAGGTTGCGGACGATTTCATCCGCATCATTACCCAGCGCATTGAGCAGACCGACGGCATGGATATAAATCATGCTAACCATCCAAATATTGAATAACGATGTGGTAGCCAAACGCGAGGTGTTTCACGCTGATCGGCTCCCGCTGATTATTGCGCTGCTGGTAGCGAATCTCGACAATCAGCTCGCCGTGGTTATCACGCAGCTGGCGGATATCGCCGTCGTCTTTCAGCGTCCAGCCTGCCGGCAACTGCTGCTGCCAGACCGACAACGGCCAGTGACTCAGCATGATATCGGCCAGCACCTGGCTGGCTGGCGGCAATTCCGGCAACACCAGCGACTGTTCGGTATGCACGCCGGCGGCATCATAGGTGATGCGAAACAGGCGAATTCCCAACGATGACAGGCCAGCCAGCGACAGCTGGCGCTGATCGGCGTGCAACAGCACCAACAACGATTGCTGTTTACCTTTGTAATTGCCCGTCAGCAATTGCTGTTGCTCCACTGCCGGCGTAATACCCGGCGCAGGCAGCGTGACCTTCACGCCGGGTTTGAGCCACGCCTGCGGACGGGGATCCGACGGTTTACCGGCGCAGGCGCTCAGCAACAGCACGGCCGCCATCAGGATCAGATTGGCTGATACTCTCATTTTCGTTTCCCTTTTGAATCCGGCAACGCCAGCGGCGCCAGCAAAAAAGCGATAAAAATACCGGCGCACAGCACAATGCCAAAACTGCTGATGGCTTGCGTACTGCTGAATACCAGCATGCCCAGCGTCAATAAAGTGGTGCACATCGCCAGCGTCACCGCCAGCAGCGAAGTCATGGGCGTACCGCGCGGATTGCCGAAGAACAAGGTGTAATTGATGCCGATACCCAGCACCAGCACCAGCGCCAGCAATGAAAACAGATTGAAAGGGTGCCCGCTAAACGCCAGCACCGCCACGCTGCCCAGCAACGACAACACCGACGGCAGCACGCTTATCAAGCCGCGGCGTATGCCCAGACGCAGCACATAGCTCAACGCGATCACGCCGACGGCAACCGCCAGCAAGGAGCCAAGAATCATACGATACAGGCCAAACAGCTGATCAAACGTGCTTTTACGATCGATCCACACTACACCCGGCAAATCCTGCGACAGTTTTTCCAGCCTGCCGCTGTCTCGCACGCCATTCACCGGTACTAACACGCCGCTGGCGCCATTCGGCAACGTTAGCCACAACAACCGCCAGCCTTCGCTAAGCGGGCCGTTAAGCCAGGCTTCCGGCGTCACCGCCATCGGCCGGATGTCCGGTTCGCCCAGATTAACGCCGGCATCATGCAGGCGGGACATTACGACAGGCGCGGCGCCGGCGATCAGCTGCGCGTCCTGCTGCTGACGCTGCAGGGAATTGAGCGGCAACAGGCGATAGGATGAGAAATAACGGTTTTGCCGTGCCGCTTCCAGTGCGGGCGCCAGTTGTTCCAGACGCTGCAGTGTCTGCTCCGGCGAATCGCCATACACCATAAACCAGGTCTGGTCGGCCTGCTGACCGGTCAGCGCGCTGATTTGACGCTCCTGCTGAATCAGCGACGGCGGCAGCGACTGCAACTGTGCGATATCGTCGTTCACGTCAATGCGCAACACCCCGATCGCGCCGACGACCAACACCAGACCAGGGATACCCCAACGCACGCGCGAATTACGGCGCCAGGCCGCCAGCCACCGCCCCATCAACACCATCGCCGGTATCGGCCGCACCGGCAAACCACGCACCAGAAACGGGTACCAGGCAATGACCGTCAGGCACGACGCCGTCAGCCCCGATGCGGCAAACACCGACAACTGCCGCAGGCCGGGGAACGGCGCCAGCACGATGATCAGGTAAGCCACCACGGTGGTGGCGAGCGCCAGCAGCAACGCCGGCAACACCTTACGCAAACTGTCCAGCGGCGACACAGCGCCGCCGTGTACCATGCGTTCCGTCAGGTAATACAGGGTGTAATCGGCGGAAATCCCGACAATGCTGAGGCTCATCACCAGCGTCATCAGGTGTATTTCGCCAAACAGCAGCAGCGTGCAGACCGTCCCGGCCAGCGCGCCAACCGCCACCGACAGCGCGCATAAAGCCAGCGGTCGGGCGGAGCGGAATACCAGAAACACCAGCAACAGCACGCCAGCCACCGTGACGGTGCCCAGCGTCGACACATCGTGCCTGGCCTGCTGGCTGGCGTAGTCGCTGAACAACAGCGTACTGCGGGTCAATATCTGTGATTGCGGAAACGCCGTGCGCAATTCGCCCTGAAATCGCTCCAGTTTTTCCACTAGCTGACGCCCGGCGGTCATATCAAACGCACTGCCGCCCGGCAGTTCGCCATGCAGGAAATACCAGGTACGCCCTTCCTTGTCCCTGACCGTCAGCCACCCTTGCGTCAACCCCATCTGACTGGCCTGTTGTTGCAGCGCCAGCTGAGAGCCCCTCACCAGCAATAACGGGTCATGCGTCAGCTCCATGCCGCTGACGCCGGCAAAGGCGGAATAAAGTTGCGACAGCACCCAATCGGCCTGAACATCGCCGCCCTGCTGCAAACGCTGGCGGGTGGCGCTATCTATCAGTCCGTTGCGATGTTCAAAGGCAAAACGGCCCCATGCTTGTTGCTGTTGCGCGTCCACCGGTCCGTTGACCTGTTTCAGTTCAGGCAGTGAGCGCAATTGCTGCAACCAGCGTTCGGCCACCGCCGGATCTGCCTGATCTCCCGCCGTCACCAGCCACACCATTTGCCGGTCGAGCCGCTGCATGAATCCTTGCTGAAGTTCAGGCGGCGCTTTGCCCATCGTCTGGCCCGGCAACAGAGCCAGCACGCTGCTGTTTATTCTTGATTGCGGCCACAGTAACGCCAGCGCCAGCAGCAACAGAACGATGATCGCCCCCCAGGTTATCGCCGCGCGACGATGCCAGTCAGAAAACGAATCGGGTCTGCTCGTCATCGCTTAACACCTGGGGAGTAATACGCTGATTGCTCAGAATGATGCGGGTCATATCTCCCTGACGATCGTCGATCACGATCTCGTCGAGAAAGGCTTGTCCGTTCAGGGTAATGGCATTGAACAGCTTATCCAGCGGAGAAACTGTCGGGGTCAATACCAAACGCCAGCGCTGTTGGCCCAGGTCGTTAAAATCGACCCGGAAATTCTGCTCCAGCACCTGGCGGTCGGCCTGAAACAGCGCCCGCAACAAATGGTTGAACTGGAACATCTGCGGCTGACTTTCCGCGGTGACGATCTGCGGCGGCTGACCGTTCATCACCTGCACCATACGCTTGTCATCCAGCACCAGCGTCATCGGGAAGGGTTTGGCCTGATGCCACCACAGCCCTTTCTGGCGGGCAATCAGCATCGCGCCGCTCGATTTAAGCGGCTGCGCCATCCCATTGATTTGCCGCATCTGGGTAAAATCGGCACGCACCACCGGCTGGCTGCTGAAACGCTGCTGCAATTCATCCAGTGTAACCGCCTGCGCCGTCAGGCTCAGGAGCGTCATAACGGCCAGCAGAATAGGCCTTACCACGTTGATCATCTTCACGTTGATCGTTTTCACACTGTCACTCCCAGGCGCTCCAACAAAATTTGCGGCGAAACAAAACTCAGGGTCTTGCTGCCCTCTTCCACCGCCACCTGAATGGTGTAACCGGTGGTGGTGCGTTGCCCGCTTTGCACATCGAAAATCTGGTAGGCGATGCGCAACCTGTTTTCCACTTCCTCAATCGTCGCCCGCACACGAATCCGCTGTTCGTAGGTCAGCACTGAGCGGTATTTCACCCGGGTATCCACCACCGGCCAGACGTAGCCGGAGGCTTTCATTTCCCGATAGCCGTAATTGAATTTACCCAGCAACGCTTCGCGCGCCACCTCGAAAAAGCGAAAGTAATTGCCGTGCCAGACCACGCCCATCGGGTCGCAGTCATGGAAAGAGACGACCAGCTCAACCTCATGGCTAAGGTTGAGATCCGTTAACGCACTCATGTGTTTTCCCCATCAGCCGGCGTGTCATCCGACAGCTGCCAAAAATCGAAAAAATTGAACCAGTCCAGCGGCGCTTTCAGCGCGTGGTGTTCCAGCCGCCCGGCGTAGCGATCTACCACCTGTTGCAACGCGCTCTGACGATGGGCGCGCGGCAACAAAATCGGGTCGGCGAACGGTTCGCAATAAACGCGCAATTTGTCGCGCTCGCGAATGGCGAACATCAGCAATACCGGACAACGCAACGCCGCCGCCAGCACGAACGGCCCCTGGGGAAACGGCGCCGGCCGACCGAGAAACGGGCTCCAGACCACCCGCCGCCCGCCGCCGCGCTGACGATTAACCGCGGTGCGATCGCCCACGATCGCCACCCATTCGCCCGCATCCAGTTTCTGTTGCAGCAATATGGCGGTATCCGGGCCGATATCGCTGACCGGAATCAGGTTAACCCCGGCCTGCGGCGCCACCGCCTCCTGAAGCTGTCGGAAACGCTGGGCATTGTCGGTAAACACCAGCGCATTAATCACCAGCCCGCTGACCTGACGGGCCAGCCCACGGCACACTTCAATATCGCCGAGATGAGACGCCAGAATCAGTTGCCCGCGCTGTCTTCCCTGATTGATGGCCTCCAACGCTCCCGGCGCGAAATCGATATCCCGTCCCCATTGCAGGTCACCGCGCCAGCTGGCGATTTTATCGATCATGGCGTGACCAAAACGCAGAAAATGGTGATAGCTGGTTAACGGACGCGGCAGGCCGACATGATGCTGGCGGGCATAAAGACGCACCGCACGCAGCCAGTTCTGCGAGGCTTTGCGCTGCGGACCGCCGGTCAGCCAGTAAAACGCGATCACCGGCCACAGCAGCAGGGTAAACGCCCGGCGGCCAAACCACCGGTAAACCTGCAGCATGAAACGCATCCCCAGCATGCCCTTGCGTTCATTGATGGCCGCCCAGTGCGGTTCACGGCGGCGTTTGAGCAACGACGGAATGCGCGGCAACATGCCGAAAAACAAGCGGGTGTGCATCCAGGAAATGCGCAGGTTGTCGCGCAGATCATCGAAATGGGACAACCCATTTTCAGGGTAAACCACCCGGGTAGGAACAAAGCGGCTGAAGGTACCGTCCCAGTACAATCGCACCATGATTTCGGTATCGAAGTCCATACGACGGCCAATCGCCCGCTGCGCCGACAACGCCAGCGTCGGCGCGATGGGGTAGACCCGGAATCCGCACATGCTGTCTTTCAGCGACAGCGACAGCGTTTCAATCCACACCCAGACATGGGTGACATAACGACCATACAGCCGCGAACGCGGCACCGACGCATCGTACAGTGGTCGCCCGGAGATCAGGCAGTCCGGCCAGGCGCTCGCTTCCGCCAGCATACGCGGCGTATCTTCGATGTGATGCTGACCATCGGCGTCAATCTGTAGCGCATGGCTGTAACCGGCATCCGCCGCCATCGCCAGCCCGTGCATTACGGCGGCGCCCTTGCCGCTGTTCTGCGCCAGCCGAAACAGCGTCACATTGGCGAATTCGTCCGTCAGACAAGACAGCACATGCCGTGTCGCGTCATCGCTGCCGTCATCGACGATCAACACCGGCAGGTCGAACGGCGCCAGTCGCGTCAGCACGCTGCGCATCATTGCGCCGTGGTTGTAACAGGGGATCACCACACAGGGCGAAAATTCGCGGTTCATCGACATAATCGGATTTTCCCGCTGCTGGCCGCTTGTCCGGTCTGTGCCGGCGCATCCTGTCCATTGGCCGCAATCTGTCGATTAACCACAATCTGTCCATTAACCAAAATATGGTAGCTGAACGTCAATTGCTGTTTTTCTTCCAGCCAGTTCAGCGTCAGACGCAGGGTTTTATCCGGCAATACCGGGTGCTGGAATTTGATGTTTTCCACCGAGAGAAAACGCCAGTCAGGCGCCAGGATCTCCCGGCCGTAATGCAACGCCCAGTCGAGCTGCGCCACGCCGGGCAACAACGGTTGCCGGGGAAAATGACCATTGAACCAGAACAGGCCGGCATCAACATAAAGCAGCAGTTCCGCCTGTGATGGAGAGCAGGCGCGCGACAGTTCAACCGGCAGCATGAAACAACTCCTGTATCTGCGGCCAGGCGCGTTTGCTCTGACTGTTGAGGGGAATGGCGTCGACAATGCGCCAGAACCGCGGCATCGCCACCGGTTCCAGCCACTTGTGCAACTCGTGACGCCACTGGCGTTTCAACGCCGGAAGCCCGGTGGGTGCCATCGGCGATTTCAGCACCAGCACCACGCCGATGCCGCTTCGATCCTGCCGCGTCACCTGCAAGGCAACCGCGTCGTCAATTTCCGGCAACGACAGCAATCGACGCTCAATCTCGCTGAGCGAAATACGCTTATCTTCAATTTTGACAATACGATCGTGACGCCCGCACAGTTGGAAACAGCCGCGCTCATCAAACGCCAGTTTATCGTCCAGTGTCATGCCTTCAGGCTGCGGGATGAGAGCGGAACGCGCCCGCCAGCTCCCGTCGTCATCCCCCAGGAACGAGACGCCGGGGAACGGCTGCCAGACGGTCTGTTCATCTTGCCGCGAACGCCAACCCATCACGCCGGTTTCCGTACTGCCGTAAATTTCATCCACCGCGCTTCCCAACCACTGTTGCGCGGACTGCGCGCACGGCCACGGCAGGACGCCGCCAGCCGAAACAATCAATTCGCAAAACGGAGCCTGAAGGGAATGGTCAATCCGGCGCAGAAACGCCGGACTGCTGATAAAGGCGTAACGACGATCCGATGAATGCGCCGCCAGTTGCTCGCTATACAACACCTGACGGCTGTCGAAACTGAGCCCCAGCGACATCGGCAACCAGATACGAAATGTCAGCCCGTACATATGCTGATGCGTGACCGATGCCATCACATGGCAGTCGCGCAGACGCTCGCCCCACAGCCGGGCCAGCCAGCGCGCTTCTTCATCCATGCAGCGTATCGGTTTATGTATCTGACGAGGTTTCCCGGTGGAACCGGAAGTAAACAGAATCAGGCAGGCGTCGTCGGGTACCGGCGGCAGTACGACATCTTCAATGTGATGACCATCCACCGGCAGCGCTTCAGCCGAAAGAGAAAGGCAGCGACAAGCCAGCGTCATGCGGTTGTCGGTCAACAACCCGTCAAACTCATCATCCTGTTCACGCAGCACGGACTCGCGGCAATGACCGTAAATCACCGGCGTTTTCCCGGCGTGCAGCGCCGCCAGCAGCGCCACGGTGAACAGGTAGCTGTCTTCAAAACACAGCGCCCAGCGTGATTCACCGCATGACATCAGTTGCTGACAGAGCGACATCACCTGATGACGCATCATCGTCAAGGTAAAATCCTGTTTACCGTTGGTGGCGACCAGGCGCGCGATTGACGTTTCGTCGTTGATTAACCAGTCATTCAATGACCGGGCGGTCACATTATTCATTCCGTCACACTATTCTTCTATCATCCGGCCTTGCGGTATTCAGCCTGCCCGTCAATGGTTCAGGCCGATGTTCTCAGTCGCTGGCGTAGCAACCATTCGCCGCCCATCAACAGCCCCATCAGCAAATAGCTGAACATGCCGTTCCATGCGGTCCACCAGACCATGTTTCCCGACAGGCAGGTCAGCAATGCTATCGCGCCATTGAAAACAAAAAACAGACACCAGACTTGCGTAACGCGTCGCGTGTAAACAATGGCTTTGGCAGGCAGATCCGGTTCCCGTAAGCGAGCAATACGCTCAATGAACGGCATTCGGCTGAACAGCGAACCGAAAAACAACGTCAGCATGACGGCATTCACCGCCACCGGATACCACATCAGCCACTGCCGGTCCCGTAGCCACAGGCTGGCAACACACAGCGCCGCCCCTACCGCCGCCAGCAACAGCCCGGTTTCCCTGAACAATCCACGGTCGCCCCTGAGCATCAGCATGCGTGCCAGAAACAACAGCGCCAACAGCGGCAATAACCAACGATGATCGGGATGCGTAATACTGAACCACACCAGAAAAGGCCAGCTCAGCGTCATCACACCCACCAACACGCCGGTTATGCGATGCAGGCGCCGCCCGGCTTCATTTGCCTTCATGGCCCATCAGTTGCTCGATAGCGTTCACGACATCCTGTACGGTACGTACGGATTTGAAGGTTTCCGGTGAAATCTTGCGGCCAATGCGTTTTTGCAAATGCACCACCATGTCAACCGCGTCGATGCTGTCCAGTTCCAGATCTTCATACAAACGCGATTCCAGCGTGATGTCGTCTTCGTCGAGTTCAAACAGCTTTACCAGCAGCGTTTTGATTTCGTTATAAATTTCATTTTTATCCATGATAAACCCATCATCTTTTCAATCAGGCGCAGGCCTGACGCTGAGACATAATGAATGACGCCAGCGTCGCGACGGAAAAGAAATGCTGCCGCATTTCCTCGCTTTCGGCGGAAAGCACCACACCATAGCGGTTTTTCACCGCCAGACCGAGCTCAAGCGCGTCGATCGAATCCAGCCCCAGGCCTTCGCCAAACAAAGGAGCCTCAGTCTCGATTTCATCGACGCTCACTTCCTCAAGGTTCAAGGCATCGATAATCATCTGTTTGATTTCAAGGAAAAGATCTTCCATAACTCATACCTGTTTTCTGATTTATTATGCTTATTAAAGCGTTAGAGACTGCTGCAAAAAACGATTCAGACGGCGTGCCGCCAGCGGCAGTTCGTCTTCCCCGGTTATAAATGCCTGACTGCTGATACGTTCGCGAACCCGGATGGTAAAACAGGGTTTTTCAGGCGGAATCTGGTACCAGCGGCTCTGTTTTCCCAGCGTTTGCTGGCTGCAGAGAATATGCACGATGCGTAAATCGCAGCCGCAACGTACGGCGATATTGGCGGCGCCGCGTTGTAGCGTCACCGGTTGCTGATAACGGGTACGGGTACCCTCGGGGAAAATCATGATTACATCCCCGCGATTAAGCCGCTGATGACAATCAGGCAATAACGTATCGGACTGACTGTTGACCAGGTAATCCGCCGCCCGAATAACGCCGCGGAAAAAAATGTTCTGGCGTAGTTCCGCTTTCACCAGACAGTCGACATCCGGCATCACAGAGGCCAGCAGGACGTAGTCAATCAATGTGGGATGATTGGCTACCACCAGACAACCGCGATCGCCGCGCAGCGTTTCAACGCCATCAATCTGATAATCCAGCACCCCCACAGCACGGGCGCTGCGCAGGAAACAACGGAAACTGAAGGCAATGCTACGGCGCGCCCATACCCGCCGCTTGGTTTCATCGCGCTGCACCAGCAACAGTAGATTGAACCAGACCGTGGACAACAGCAGGCCGCCCAGGCTGAACAACCCGAAGCAACATCCGGTCATCACTAATCGCCAGCACCAGTTCAGGCGCGACGAGCGGTTTAGAGACAGCGACGACTCAGACATGATGCACCGTCGTCCAATGCCAGCGCTGGCGCTCGCCATCAACCGCAAATGTAGGGTTGCAAGACAACCAACCGTGCAGAAATTGCAGACTCTGCGGCAATGCAGGCTCCGTAGCGCCGTCAATCATCGCCCGGGTTTCGCAGGTCAGGGTGGTGCCGGGCGCCAGCAACAATGCGACCGCGTAGGGATAACACGGCATCTGCCCGGCAACCTGAGAGTGATAAAACTCAGGAATGGCGCCATCGAAATCCACCAACAGCACATGGGAATACCCCGCCGACTGCAAGGCCGCGACTTCCACCAGCCCTTGCTGGAAGGAATCCATTCCGGCGGAAATAGAGGTTGATACCAGCGGCGCCTGGGCTGCAATGGTCAGGCTGCCTACCGCCGAATTATGAACCGACATGGCGAAATCCGTGGGAGACAGGCTTTCCTGCTTTGATAACGCCAGCAAAATACGCAGGTTACGCTCCAGCTCGCCGTGACGGCTGGTAAAGACAATCGCCTCGATTTCCGGCTGGCGTCGTAGCAGGGCCAGGCCATTGTTGACCGCCATTCGGCTACCGCTGTTGAGCCGACGCGCCGTCATCATCGGCAGTTGATCGCATTTCGTCAGCGGCCCAGTCGCATCAACCGCCGCGGGCTGCGCCGCCCATTGTTGCCACACCGACAGTTCGCCTAACCCTGGAGCGCTGGCCTGCCAATCAAGGAGTGTAAAAGCCAATCTCATACCCGTGTATTCCGAATCATTGCGTTAAAACACGCGGATTATTCCTTGCGAATTACCACATAACGCCTCATTTTTTCTTACAAACCAGCAAGGTATGGCCGACTCCCAACCCATCAACCTGCTGTTCGATATAAAGTCCCGCTTCCTGCAATAACGGCAAAAAGCGGCTCGCCGCATAAAAACGACTGTAACCATTGGCCAGACAGGTAAAATACAACGACGCCATATTCAGACTGAATGCACCCGCTTCCCAAGGCTGACGATCCCAAAATATTTCCAGGATACAAACTCGGGCATCCGCTTTCATGACCTGAGCGATCCGCGTCAAAATCCGGACGATTTGTTCTTCACTGAAGCAATCCAGAAACTGGCTCATCCACCAGATATCCGCATCCGCCGGTAATGGGCCGTCGGAAAGCATATCGACGGCGACGCCGGAAATTCGGTCCGCTTTTCCTGCCAGTTCCACAGTCTTTGTCGACAAGGCAATCTGTTCTGGTAAATCAAGGATGGTAATTCGCACATCCTGATCGTAATCGTGGCAACACATCGCCCATTTGCCCGTATTTCCACCAACGTCATAAAGCTGCACGGGTTTATGTTGGAATACGTAAGGCAATACCGCAGTAAATGCGGCGTCAGAATAAAAATGGTCGAAAGCAAACCAACTTTCTTTCACTTTTTGAGGTAATTGGCTAAGCGCCGGATAAATTGTCGACCAGTGACCAAAAACCTGTAAGCCAACCGGTTTTTTCTGTTTCAACGATTCATCGAGATGAAACATGGCCTGATAGCAGACGTCCTGCGTAAAATCCATGTTGATACGGGTCATTCTGTCATGAATGAGATAGTGACCCGTCTTGGCAATAAAATAGCGCGCATCTTTCCTGATCAGCATCCGCCCGCTTAGACCGGCATCCAGTAAAATCTCTACCGCATAGCGATCCAAATCCGTTACGGCGACAATATCATCAAGCTCAGCGCCCTTATTGCCACATTCATCCAGAAATCCCAGAATACCGTGATTCCGAAGATTAACCGCCGCCTGAAACAAAATGGGAGCGAAAGCGATTCGTTGCGCTTCTGTTATTGCATCCAGCGCACTGACATTATCCTGATCATATCCGTGAGGCACTCTTAATTCCCTGAAAAAAAAGAAATTTTAATTTATAGAATTAAATCGGAGCCGAATAATAAAAACCATTCGGCTCATATTGTTATTTGATTTGCTGGGAAGCCAGTTTCAATTGAATTTCGCGGTCCAGATTATTTACCCAACGGTTATAGGTTTTATGAATCTTGCCGTCGTCAGCTTTCAGGTTATAACTGTTAACATAATTGATCGTATAGTTGCTCGGCGTGTAATTAATTCGAACATCCGCCGAATGACCGCGATCATCAATGCGACCATTAATTACGCCAGGAGCAACCGGCGTCATCACCCATTTACGCTGCAAACCCGCCTGCAAAATGGCAATTTTAACCTGATCAGCAGTGTAGTTTCCGGCAATCGGCGTCGTGGTATTCATTACCGGTGCAGTACGTGCACAACCCGCCAATGCCAAAACACAAACCATACTTGCTAAAAAGTGCTGCTTTTTCATAGAGTCCCTGTCAATAAAATCAACTATTGAGCTGCCTGAAAAATCGATGATCAGCTCCGAATACGACGAGCAGAAGGTGCGCATCATTGAAGCTATCTTACACAAAACAGACACAAATTGACAAAAGTTATCAGAAAACTAACTGATTAATGTCTCAAAAATCGACTTTCAGAAGAGAGAAAAAGGTGGGCTACAACAGCCCACCCTTAGTCGGTTCCGCACCCTGAAAATGACCGATTACGTCATAGCGCCGGGTGCGGAAAAAAGGTCAGAGATGAGGGAAAAGAGCCTTACTCCACCGTCACCGATTTCGCCAGGTTACGCGGCTGGTCCACGTCGGTGCCTTTGATCAGCGCCACATGGTAAGACAGCAGTTGCAACGGCACAGTGTAGAAGATTGGCGCAATCACCTCTTCCACGTGCGGCAACTGAATGATCTTCATCATGTCGCTGTCGGAGGTGAAACCGGCCTGTTCGTCGGCAAACACGTAGAGTTCGCCGCCGCGGGCGCGGACTTCTTCGATGTTGGATTTCAGTTTTTCCAGCAGGTCGTTGTTAGGTGCGACCACCACCACCGGCATATCCGCGTCGATCAGCGCCAGCGGGCCGTGCTTCAGTTCACCCGCCGCATAGGCTTCCGCATGGATATAGGAGATCTCCTTGAGTTTGAGCGCCCCTTCCATCGCAATCGGGTACTGGTCGCCGCGCCCCAGGAACAAGGCGTGATGCTTGTCGGAGAAACCTTCCGCCAGCGATTCGATCAGCTTGTCCTGCGACAACATCTGTTCGATACGCGCCGGCAACGCCTGCAGAGCATGCACGATATCGTGTTCGATACGGGCATCCATACCGCGCAGGCGACCGATACGCGCCACCAGCATCAGCAACACCGTCAACTGGGTGGTAAACGCCTTGGTGGACGCCACGCCGATTTCAGTGCCGGCACGGGTCATCAACGCCAGATCCGACTCGCGCACCAGCGATGAACCCGCCACGTTGCAAATCGCCAACGAGCCCAGATATCCCAGCTCTTTCGACAAACGTAATGCCGCCAGCGTGTCGGCGGTTTCGCCGGACTGGGACAGGGTAATCATCAGGCTGTTGGCGCGCACCGCCGGTTTGCGGTAACGGAATTCAGATGCGATTTCCACGTCGCACGGAATCCCCGCCAGCGACTCGAACCAGTAGCGCGACACCATGCCGGAGTTGTAAGACGTGCCGCAGGCGATAATCTGGATATGCTGGACTTTTGCCAGCAGCGCATCGGCTTGCGGGCCAAGCTCGGACAGGTTGATTTCGCCGTGGCTAAAACGCCCTTCCAGGGTGTTTTTGATCGCCATCGGCTGTTCGTAGATCTCTTTCTGCATGTAGTGACGGTACGCGCCTTTGTCGCCAGCGTCGTACTGTACTTTTGATTCAATCTCTTCGCGATTAACGTCCTGCCCCTGACGGTTAACGATACGTACCGTACGACGAGTGACTTCAGCGATATCGCCTTCTTCCAGAAAGATGAAACGGCGGGTTACCGGCAGCAGCGCCAGCTGGTCGGAGGCAATGAAGTTTTCGCCCACGCCGCGGCCAATCACCAGCGGGCTACCGGAGCGCGCGGCAACCAGCACGTTGGGGTCGCGGCTATCCAGCAGCACCATGCCGTACGCGCCGCGCAGCTGCGGGATAACGCGCTGCACGATGTCCAGCAGCGAACCGCCGCTCTGCTGCTGTTCCCAGTGCACCAGATGCGCCACTACTTCGGTATCGGTTTCGGAGACAAAACGATAACCACGGGATACCAGCAGCTCGCGCAGCGGCTCATGGTTTTCGATAATCCCGTTGTGCACCACGATAATGTGCTCCGACACATGCGGGTGAGCATTTTGTTCGGACGGCTCGCCGTGAGTCGCCCAGCGGGTGTGAGCGATACCGGTTCCGCCGACCAGCGGCTGCTCTTCCGCCGCCTGCGCCAGCACCTGCACCTTACCCAGACGGCGCAGGCGGGACACCTGTCCTTCGCCATTCACCACCGCCAGACCGGCAGAGTCATAACCACGGTACTCGAGGCGGCGTAGCCCCTCCAGCAGGATCTCAGCAATATCTCGTTGCGCAACAGCGCCTACAATTCCACACATCGGTTGTATTCCTGTAAAAGTGACATATTGTGTCACCACGATGTCTTTAGACCTGATTGTTCCGGTTTATTCCGGGTTCCCCGAGCCTTGTAGAGAATGGGGAATTATTATGTTTTGGCCTGCGCTCGCCAGCGCAACGCAGGCCAAAACCGTCTTATCTCAAGACGCATTCCGCCCTCGGATCCTTTTTCTTCCACGCGTCAGCGGGGATCGCAGCATCCGAGGGGGTAAGACTATTTTTTCTTCACCGGACGTTTCCAGCCCGTGATATGGGTCTGTTTGACGCGGCTGATGACCAGTTCATTTTCACCCACATTACGGGTTACCGTAGTGCCCGCAGCGATGGTTGCGCCGTTGGCCACCTTGACCGGCGCGATCAACTGGCTATCCGAACCGACGAACACGTCGTCGCCGATAACCGTCTGGTGCTTGTTGGCGCCATCGTAGTTACAGGTAATGACGCCCGCGCCGATGTTCACGCCCGCGCCGATATCAGCGTCGCCGAGGTAGGTCAGATGACCGGCCTTCGACCCTTTGCCGAGACGCGCTTTCTTCAATTCGACGAAGTTACCTACGTGCGCGTCCTCTTCCAGCACCGCGCCGGGGCGCAGGCGGGCGAACGGGCCGATAGTACAACGCGCTTCCAGCACCGCGTTTTCCACCACGGTGTAAGGGCTGAGTTCGCAATCGTCGCCGATCACGCTATTTTTGATCACGCAGCCCGCGCCGATTTTAACCCGATTACCCAACGTCACCCGGCCTTCCAGAATGACATTGGCATCGATCGTCACATCACGCCCGTGCTCCAGTTCGCCACGCAGATCAAAACGGGCCGGATCCAGCAGCATGACGCCAGCCAGCAACAACTGCTCGGCTTGCTCGCGCTGATAAGTGCGCTCCAGCGTCGCCAGTTGCAGGCGGTTGTTGATGCCTTCCACTTCGCTCAGTCGCGCCGGCTGCACCGCCACCACGCGCTGGCCTTCCTGCGCCGCCATGGCGATGATATCGGTAAGATAATATTCGCCCTGCACATTGTGATTATTGAGCTGGCTTAACCAACGCTTCAAATCACGACCGCCCGCCACCAGAATGCCGGTGTTGATTTCATTGATCGCACGCTGCTGCTCGGTGGCGTCTTTGTGCTCAACGATCCCCACCACTTCGCCGTTGTCCCGCACAATACGGCCGTAACCGCTGGGGTCGGCCAGATTGACGGTCAGCAGGCCAATCCCGCCTTGCGGCTTGGCCGCCACCAGACGTTGCAGCGTTTCAGGGGAGATAAGCGGCACATCGCCGTACAGAATCAGGATGTCTTCGTTATCGTCAAAACCGTCGGCCGCCTGCTGCACCGCATGACCGGTTCCCAACTGCTCGGCCTGCAATACCCAGTTAAGCGACGTTTCCGTCAGCGTTTCCCGGATCAGATCCGCGCCATGCCCGTAAACCAGGTGAATGCGCCGGGCGCCAACGTCCATCGCGGCATCAATTACATGCTGAACAATGGGTTTACCCGCCAGAGGGTGGAGGACTTTGGGAAGATCGGAATACATGCGGGTTCCCTTGCCGGCGGCGAGGATAACCACACTCATTGCACTGTTTGACATAGGCATCCTGACTAAAAACTGAATGGTGTCCCGCTGAAGGCGGACGAACGAAAGTAAACCCGTTATCGCGCCGGATTACTACATATTTTTCAGCGAAAAATACGTCTCAGAGCCAATCCGGGGCTGAAAAAATACAGTCATCAGAGTTTACCCAACCCGGCAGGATTTGGGTAATGCGAAACGCGCTCGCCGCCGGTTTTCTCCGACCGTGCTCAGACATAAAACACGCGAGGAATACAAACCGCTGTTTCATAAAATCGAGACCGGGATAACAAAATGAAACTAATTGTTTCATCAGGTGAATTCTGCCGTTCAGTTTGTGAAGCAGCCAAAAGAAACAGTGTTTCATTTTTTGACATAATGCGCCGATCAATAACAAATAATGATGGGGAAAACATGAAATACGCTGCTTCGGGGCTTCTCTCTGTCGCCCTAAATTCTTTTTTGCTTCTGGGTTCCAATACCGCCTTTGCCGCCACTCAGGATACCGCGCCAGTCTGGCATAGCATCGCGTTCGGCCAGTCCACGGATGTGAATTTCGCGACCAACGTCCTGCCGGACAAGGTGGGCGTCAACGACGTCACCATCAACGGCAAAAAGCTGACAGTAAATGACAAGGTCGACCTCTCCGCGCCGATCACTATCGAAAGCCGGGGAGGAAAAATCGCCAATACGCATGACGGCTTGACCTTCTTCTACACGCAGTTGCCCGCCAACGTGAATTTCACGCTGCAATCCGATGTGACGGTCGATCAGTTCGGCCCGGAAAGCGACGCCAAACCCAACGCTCAGGAAGGCGCCGGCCTGCTGGTGCGCGATATTCTCGGCGTACCGCGTCAGGAGCCGTTGAAAGAGGGATACGAAGAGTTTCCTGCGGCATCGAATATGGTGATGAACGCCATCATGACGCAGGATAAAAAATCGAAAACCGAAGTGAAGATGCAGCTCATCAGCCGCGATGGCGTTACGCAGCCCTGGGGTAATACCAACGCACAAATCACCCGCGCCAGCTATCAGGAAAAAATCAATCTGGAACAAACGCCAACGTTCCGCCTGAAACTGGAACGCACGGATGACGGCTTTATCACCTCTTATGCGCCCAAGGGCAGCGACCAGTGGGTCAGCAAGACGGTAAAAGGCGCGGATTTAGTCACTCATCAGGACAAGAATCACTACTATGTGGGGTTCTTCGCCTCCCGTAACGCGAAGATCACCATCAGCAATGCCAGTCTGACCACCAGCCCGGCCAACACCAAACCTTCCGCCCCATTCAAAGCAGAAGTCAATGCGCCGTTGTTGCAGGTTGCATCGTCCCCGCTCTCCGCCAGCGAGACCTACCCGGTACAGGCGCGGGTCAATTACAACGGCACTATTGAAGTGTTCCAGAACGGCAAATCGCTCGGCAAACCGCAAAAAATTCGCGCCGGCGATTATTTCTCTCTTACCGCGAAGCTGACGCAGCCTAAATCCGATTTCAAACTGGTTTACCTGCCGGGTGAAGGCGAAGACAAAACGGCGAAAGAAACCTCGTTCAGCGTGGAAAAAATCAAGCTGGCCGATGCCAAAAATCTGTATGTTTCTCCGGAAGGCAAAGCCGACAACAACGGCAGCAAGAACGCGCCGCTGGATATCAAAACGGCCATTAACGCCCTGCAGGCCGGCGGCACGCTGTGGTTGATGGACGGCGATTACAGCGCCACCGTGATTCCGGTCAGCGCCAGCGGCAACGCCAACGGCATTAAAACGTTGATGCCGGCCGGCAAAAAAGCGGTATTCCACGGGCTACAGCTCAACGCCAGCTACTGGAAAGTCAAAGGCGTTGAAATCACGGAAAAAAGCTTCCGTATTGAGGGCAGCTACAACCAGATTGAACGCGTGCTGGCGCACCACTGCGACAACACCGGTATTCAGGTTTCCTCCAGCGACAGCGTGGGTCGTCCGCTGTGGGCCAGCCATAACCTGATTCTGAACTCGGAATCGCACAGCAATCAGGATCCCAGCAAAAAAGATGCGGACGGCTTCGCCGTGAAAATGCGCGTCGGCGAGGGTAACGTGATTCGCGGCGCATTCTCCCATGACAATGTTGATGACGGCTTCGACCTGTTCAACAAAATTGAAGACGGCCCGAACGGGGTTGTGGTGATCGAGAATTCCATTTCGGTCAACAACACCAGCAACGGCTTTAAACTGGGGGGCGAAGGCCAGCCAGTGGCTCATCAGGTGAAAAATAGCATCGCTATCGGCAACCACATGGACGGGTTCAGCGACAACTTCAACCCAGGCGCGCTGCAAGTCACCAACAACATCGCGCTGGATAACGTTCGCTTCAACTTTATCTTCCGCCCAAGCCCTTACTATGGCCCGGAAAAACAAGGGATTTTCAAAAACAACGTTTCGCTGCGTACTCAACCCGGTAAGTATGACGATGCGGTGGTGGGCCGAGTGGATGCCAGCAACTATTTCATCAAGAATAACCGTGCGCTCAACAGTCAGGGCAAGGAGATCACCACGGCGAATTACAAATCCGTCGCGGTGCCGGCGGTCTTCAGTCGCGATGAAAAAGGCAATCTGCAATTGGGTGATTTTCTGAAGAAGAAATAACCGGCATAAATCTGAGGGCGCCAAAAGCGGCGCCCGTCAACACCAGCCCGACGGCGCGTCGGGCATAAAAAAAGCCAGCTGATTCAGCTGGCTTTTTTACATCTGCATGATGGTTACATCTGCATCTGTTACATCGCTTTTTTGGTCAGCTCAATGACGCGCAGTTTGGCAATGGCTTTTGCCAGATCGGCAGAAGCCTGAGCATAATCCACATCACCGTGTGAATTGCGGATATGCTCTTCCGCTCTGCGTTTCGCTTCCAGCGCACGCGCTTCATCAAGATCCTGCCCACGAATGGCGGTATCGGACAGCACGGTCACCATGTTCGGCTGTACCTCAAGGATACCGCCGGACAGGTAGATATACTCTTCTTCGCCGTGCTGTTTAACAATGCGCACCATACCAGGCTTAATGGCCGTGAGCAGGGGGGCGTGGCCAGGATAGATTCCCAGTTCGCCTTCGCTACCGGTCACCTGGATCTTCTGCACCAGACCGGAAAACATTGCCTGTTCCGCACTAACGACATCCAGATGGTAAGTCATAGCAGCCATATCACCCTCCTATCAAGGCGTTACAGTTTCTTGGCTTTTTCCACTACTTCGTCAATGGAACCAACCATGTAGAACGCCTGTTCCGGCAGGTGGTCGTATTCGCCTTCCATAATGCCTTTGAAACCACGGATGGTGTCTTTCAGCGTCACGTATTTACCCGGAGAACCGGTGAAGACTTCAGCTACGAAGAACGGCTGGGACAGGAAGCGCTGGATCTTACGCGCACGGGATACCACCAGCTTGTCTTCTTCAGACAGCTCGTCCATACCCAGAATCGCGATGATGTCCTTCAGTTCCTGGTAACGCTGCAGAATGGACTGCACGCCACGCGCCACATCGTAGTGCTCCTGACCCACAACCAGCGGATCCAACTGACGGCTGGTGGAATCCAGCGGGTCAACGGCCGGGTAGATACCCAGAGATGCGATCTGACGGCTCAGCGTTACAGTTGAGTCCAGATGCGCAAAGGTAGTTGCCGGAGACGGGTCAGTCAGGTCGTCCGCAGGCACGTAAACGGCCTGGATGGAGGTGATTGAACCTGTCTTGGTGGAGGTAATACGCTCCTGCAGCACACCCATCTCTTCCGCCAGCGTCGGCTGATAGCCTACTGCAGACGGCATACGACCCAGCAGCGCGGATACTTCGGTCCCCGCCAGGGTGTAACGGTAGATGTTGTCGACGAACAACAGAACGTCACGGCCTTCGTCACGGAATTTCTCCGCCATAGTCAGACCGGTCAGCGCCACGCGCAGACGGCTTCCAGGCGGCTCGTTCATCTGGCCATACACCAGCGATACTTTGTCGATAACGTTGGAGTCGGTCATTTCGTGGTAGAAGTCGTTACCTTCACGGGTACGCTCGCCCACGCCTGCAAACACGGAGTAACCGGAGTGCTCGATCGCGATGTTACGGATCAGCTCCATCATGTTTACGGTTTTACCTACACCCGCACCACCGAACAGACCGACTTTACCGCCCTTCGCAAACGGACAGATCAGGTCGATAACCTTGATGCCGGTTTCCAGCAGTTCCTGAGAGTTGGACAGTTCTTCATACGTCGGTGCCGCGCGGTGAATCGCCCAGCGCTCTTCTTCGCCAATCGGCCCTTTCATGTCGACCGGTTCACCCAGTACGTTCATGATACGACCCAGCGTAGCCTTACCAACCGGTACTTCGATCGGATGCGCCAGGTTGGTGACTTTCAGACCACGACGCAGACCGTCCGAAGAACCCATTGCAATACAACGAACCAGACCGCCGCCCAGCTGCTGCTGCACTTCCAGCACCAGCTTCTCAGCCTCTTTCTCTACCTCAAGGGCGTCGTACACATTCGGTACGGCATCCTGAGGGAACTCGACGTCCACCACGGCGCCGATTACCTGGATAATCTTTCCAGTAGCCATCTTGAATCCTCTACGTAATTCGACAATACGTAATTCGTAAAACCTGATTTAAACCGCGGAGGCTCCCGATACGATTTCGGTGAGTTCCTGAGTGATGCTTGCCTGACGAGCCTTGTTGTAAACCAACTGCAGCTCTTTGATCAGGTTGCCGCCGTTATCCGTTGCGGCCTTCATCGCTACCATTCGCGCGGCCTGTTCACTGGCCAGGTTTTCTACGACGCCCTGATAAACCTGAGACTCCACATAGCGGCGCAACAGGGTATCCAGTAGCGACTTAGGATCGGGTTCATACAGGTAATCCCAGGATTTTTTCGTCAGCTCGCCCTCTTCCGCCGGAGGCAGCGGCAGCAGCTGAACAACTTGTGGAACCTGAGACATGGTATTGATGAACTTGTTGCTCACCACGTACAGTTTGTCCAGACGACCTTCGTCGTAGGCCTGCAGCATGACTTTCACCGGCCCGATCAATTCGGACAGCGAAGGGTTATCCCCCATGCCGGTAACCTGAGCAACAATGTTTGCGCCTACTGAACCGAAGAAAGAGACGCCTTTGGAACCAATCATCGCCAAATCGATCTCGGCGCCTTTTTCATTCCAGGCTTTCATTTCGCCCAGCAGCTTCTTGAACAGGTTGATGTTCAGGCCGCCACACAGGCCACGGTCGGTAGACACCACCAGATACCCGACGCGCTTGACGTCACGCTCTTCCAGGTACGGGTGTTTATATTCCAGATTCCCTAACGCAAGGTGACCAATCACTTTGCGTATGGTTTCCGCATAAGGACGGCTGGCCGCCATACGATCCTGCGATTTACGCATTTTGGAAGCGGCGACCATTTCCATCGCTTTGGTGATCTTCTGCGTGTTCTGGACGCTTCCGATCTTACTACGTATCTCTTTTGCGCCGGCCATCTTAGCTTCTCCTCAATGCCTAGCGGCCTGCCGTTAAGGCAGGCCACGGGGCGTTACCAGGACTGGGTTGCCTTAAAGGTATCGAGGATGCTTTTGAATTTACCCTCGATCTCATCGTTATAAGCGCCAGTCTGGTCGATCTGCTGCAGAAGCTCGCCGTGCTCACGGCTGGCATAGGCCAGCAGCGCGGCTTCGAAACTGCCGACTTTCGCCAGTTCAACGTCTTCCAGATAACCGCGTTCAGCTGCGAACAGCACCAGAGACTGCTGCGCAACGGACATCGGCGCATACTGTTTCTGTTTCAGCAGCTCGGTCACTTTCTGACCGTGGCTCAGCTGTTTACGGGTCGCGTCGTCCAGATCGGAAGCAAACTGGGAGAAAGCCGCCAGTTCGCGGTACTGCGCCAGCGCGGTACGAATACCACCGGACAGTTTCTTCATGATCTTGGTCTGCGCGGCGCCTCCCACACGGGATACGGAGATCCCGGGGTTAACCGCAGGACGGATACCGGAGTTGAACAGGTTGGATTCCAGGAAGATCTGACCGTCGGTAATCGAGATAACGTTGGTCGGAACGAACGCGGAAACGTCGCCAGCCTGCGTTTCGATGATCGGCAGCGCGGTCAGAGAACCGGTTTTCCCTTTTACTTCCCCTTTGGTAAAGGCTTCCACGTACTCGGCGTTAACACGCGCGGCACGCTCCAGCAGACGGGAGTGCAGGTAGAAAACGTCGCCCGGATAAGCTTCACGACCCGGCGGACGACGCAGCAGCAGGGAAATCTGACGATAAGCGACAGCCTGCTTGGACAGATCATCATAAATGATCAGCGCGTCTTCACCGCGATCGCGGAAGTATTCGCCCATGGCGCAACCGGCATACGGCGCCAGGTATTGCAGCGCAGCAGACTCGGAGGCAGTTGCCACCACCACGATGGTGTTGGACAGCGCGCCGTGCTCTTCCAGTTTACGCACCACGTTGGAAATCGTGGAGGCTTTCTGGCCGATAGCGACGTAAATACATTTAATGCCGGAATCGCGCTGGTTGATGATGGCGTCAATCGCCAGTGCGGTTTTACCGGTCTGACGGTCGCCGATGACCAGTTCACGCTGACCACGGCCGATCGGAATCATGGCGTCAACGGACTTGTAACCGGTTTGAACCGGCTGATCAACGGACTGACGGTCGATAACGCCCGGCGCGATGGTTTCTACAGGAGAAAATCCGTCGTGCTCCAGCGGACCTTTACCGTCGATCGGCGCACCCAGCGTGTTCACTACGCGACCCAGCAGGCCACGGCCAACCGGCACTTCCAGAATACGGCCGGTGCATTTTACTTTCATGCCTTCGGCCAGATCCGCGTACGGACCCATAACTACCGCACCGACGGAGTCGCGCTCCAGGTTCAGTGCGATCGCGTAACGGTTGCCCGGCAGGGAAATCATTTCACCCTGCATAACATCGGCCAGGCCGTGTACGCGAATGATCCCGTCACTGACGGAAACAATCGTACCTTCGTTGTGAGCTTCGCTCACGACGTTGAACTGAGCAATCCGCTGCTTGATCAGTTCACTGATTTCGGTGGAATTCAGTTGCATGCTCCAGTCCCCTTAAGACTGCAAGACGTCTGCCAGACGTTCCAGACGACCGCGAATACTGCCGTCTATCACCATATCGCCCGCGCGGATCACCACGCCGGCCATAACAGACTTATCAATTTTGCAATTCAGCTTCACTTTACGTGACAGACGTTGTTCCATCGCAGCGGTTATCCCGGATAACTGCTGCTCGCTCAACGTGGCGGCGGAAATCACCTCGACATCCACGGTCGATTCCAGCTCCGCGCGCAATTGAACAAACTGTTCCAGCACTTCAGGCAGCACCGGCAAACGTCCGTTTTCAGCCATAACCCGGATCAGGTTCTGGCCCGCTTCATCCAGTTGATCACCACACACGGTAATGAACGTTTGCGCCATGGTCTGGGGAGCGATGGCCCCGGCAAGCATCCCGGCAATATGTTCATTACGCGCAACCTCGGCGGCAAATGCCAGCATCTGCTGCCAGCGATCAAGCGCCTGGTTCTCAACGGCAAAGTCAAAAGCTGCTTTGGCGTAGGGGCGAGCTACCGTGACAAATTCAGACATCGGCCCCTCCCTCCTTACAGTTCAGCGACCAGTTTATCAACGATGTCGCTGTTGGCAGCTTCATCCACGGAACGTTCAATAATTTTCTCGGCACCGGCAATCGCCAGAATGGCAACCTGCTTACGCAACTCTTCACGGGCACGTTTGCGTTCGGCTTCGATTTCAGCCTGCGCCTGCGCCACGATTTTGTTGCGTTCCGCTTCCGCTTCCGCTTTGGCTTCGTCCAGAATCTGAGCACGCTGTTTGCTTGCCTGCTCGATGATCACCTGAGCTTCCGCTTTGGCTTTCTTCAGTTGGTCGGTCGCATTGGCCTGCGCTAAGTTCAGATCTTTTTTGGCACGTTCGGCAGAAGCAAGACCGTCAGCAATTTCTTTCTGACGCTTTTCAATGGCAGCCATAATCGGCGGCCATACATACTTCATGCAGAACCAGACAAACAGGACGAACGCAATGGCCTGGCCGAGGATTGTTGCGTTAAGATTCACAGCACAATGCCTCTTTCATGAGTTAAATGAGTCGATGTCTTTTTACCTGGTAAGCTCACGCTTACTTAGGCCACTGCGAACATCACGTACAGACCCAGACCTACCGCGATCATCGGGATAGCATCCACCAGACCCATAACGATAAAGAACTGTGTACGCAGCAGCGGGATCAGGTCAGGCTGGCGGGCAGCACCTTCCAAAAATTTACCACCCAGAATGCCGATACCGATTGCAGCACCGATTGCCGCCAGACCCATCATCACAGCGGCAGCCATGTACAGCAGATCCATACTCAGGTTTTCCATGACAGTCTCCAGTTTGTTTCAGTTAAAACGTTGTAGTGTTGTGAAAAATCAATGCTCTTCAGATGCCATCGAAAGATAAACAACTGTCAGAACCATGAAGATAAAAGCCTGCAGCGTAATAATCAGAATGTGGAAAATGGCCCAAGGCACATTCAGAATCCACTGTGACCACCACGGCAACAGACCGGCAATCAGGATGAAGATCAACTCACCCGCATACATGTTGCCAAACAGTCGCAAGCCGAGAGAAACCGGTTTGGACAGCAGGCTGACCCCTTCAAGAATCAAGTTGATGGGAATAAAAACAGGATGATTGAACGGTTGCATGGTCAGTTCTTTGACGAACCCGCCCACGCCTTTCATCTTGATGCTGTAGAACAGAATCAGGATGAATACGCCCAGCGCCATAGACAGCGTGACGTTCACGTCGGCGGAAGGCACCACACGCAGGTAAGCATGCGCAGGATCATGACCAAGAGCGCTATAGATATGCGCCCAGATTTGCGGCAGCAAGTCGATAGGCAACAGATCCATCAGGTTCATCATGAAAACCCAGACGAAAACGGTCAGCGCCAGCGGTGCGATCAGCTTGCTTTTTCCATGGAACATGTCGCGCACGCTGCCATCGACAAATCCCACCACCAGTTCGACCGCCGTTTGCAGTTTACCCGGAACGCCGCTGGTCGCGGTCTTGGCAACCTTGCGGAAGATCGCCAGAAAGAGTACGCCGAGCACCACGGAGAAAAACATCGAGTCGACGTTAATCGCCCAAAATCCCGTGCCCACCTGCAAATGGGTCAGGTGGTGACCGATATACTCTTGCGGAGTAGATGCAGACATGATGTCTCTTACCCTTTTGTTGTTAACTACGGTAACGGTTAATTACAGCCGGTGCCACGATCTGCGTGATCAGCACCACTAAGTACGTCAGGCCAAGCGGAAAAAATGCCGCATGAAACACACCCAACGCCACCACCAACAGCACGATGGTGAAGAGCATTTTCAGCGCTTCCCCAACGGCAAACGACCAGGCTACCCGACCTTCCGGTGGCTTGTCCGTCTGATGCCGCACGGCAAACAGTATGAACACCATGTTTGGCAGCCAGGCTGCCAACCCCCCAGCCAGTGCGGAAACGCCCGCCTTAACGCCGCCAACGCAAAACGCCGCGCTGACAACGAGAATCACCGTTAGCTGCAACAACAGTGACAATCGGGCGATTTTCCCACTGTAAAGGGATACAGACATGACGATTCTCCGTACCTTTTCAGAGGTATGCTGAATGACCGTATAAAACTGCCTTTGCAGTACCGAGTCAAGCAGCGAAAAACGAGCAAATTATACGGGTCATCCATGCGAATTCAATCGATAAGTAGCAAAAAGGTGAACGATTATTTAAATTTATTTCCGAAGCCTTATTTTCACCAACTATCCCCGAAGTCCATTTTGGAGACCCGGCGCATCCAACGCCGACAATATGTGATATTTCTCACATAAAATTGAACTAGTGCTTTTATATCTGAATTGATTTTTTTTTGTCTTTAGCAAAAAAAGCCATTTATCTTTTTTAATTTCAATAATTTAAAAAAGAACATTCACAAAACAGCACGAATACAGCCTCAAAACCATCTATTGACAAGCAGGATATTTTTTTCTCATGTTTTTAACACAGTTTTGCCATCAAATCCCTTTAGAAACATGAAAGCATTCTGCCGCCAGATCGATTTTCTTTCCCCGCGATAGAAGGTTATACAGCAGAGTTGTAAAATTTCAGTGAATGCGGAAGATTACTCAGGTCATTATTTCATTTTTAGCTATCAGCCTGAGAATCTTACAACTATTCATGATTTTTTTGATAAATGACAAAATCAGTTGGGCTTAAGCACCACCAGATGTCGTTCCCCTTCCAGTTCGGGAACCGACAGAGGAAACACGTTCTCGACCGTCACGCCCTGCGGCAGCAATCCCATCTCTTCATGCGGAACAATGCCTTTCAGAGCATAAAAACGCCCCTGCGGACGCGACGGCAAATGATGACACCAATTCACCATATCCTGCAGCGACGCGAAGGCCCGGCTAATAACGCCGTCAAACGGCGGTTCTGCCGGAAAATCCTCCACCCGGCTCTGCACGGGTTCGATGTTGCCCAGGTTCAGCTCATGTTGAACCTGACGCAGGAAACGAACCCGTTTTCCCAGGCTATCCAGCAGGACAAAATGCGCATCCGGGCGGGCGATAGCCAACGGCACGCCGGGCAGGCCGGGGCCGGTGCCGACATCAATGAAACGGTTTCCGACCAGATGCGGCTCAACCACCAGGCTGTCCATGATATGCCGGACCAGCATCTGCTCCGGTTCACGTACCGATGTCAGGTTATAAGCCTTGTTCCATTTGTGGAGTAACGCCACATACTGAAGCAACTGGTCTTTCTGCCGGTCGGTCAGCGCCATTCCGGCGCGCTGCAGCAGGCTGTTGAGTGTATCGAGCACGAATGAATCCTGATTGTCGGTTAATGCAACATGGCCGCGAAAAGCGGCCATGCGTCAACGTAAGCGGTAGCGTTTCTCAGGCGCTGCGGCGCAGCATACCCTGTTTTTTCAGCCAGACCAGCAGAATCGAGATGGCGGCGGGCGTGACGCCGGAAATACGCGATGCCTGACCAATCGATCCCGGTTTGTGATCGTTAAGTTTGGCGATCACCTCGTTTGACAAGCCGGTCACCTGACGATAATCCAGATCTGCCGGCAGCAAGGTGTTTTCGTTGCGTAGCTGCTTTTCGATCTCATCCTGCTGGCGGGCGATATAGCCTTCGTATTTGACCTGAATCTCCACCTGCTCGGCCGCCTCGGCATCACACAACGCCGGCGCGAACATCGGTAACCCGGTCAGTTGCGCGTAATCCATTTCCGGGCGTCTTAACAGCTCTTCGCCATTGGCCTCGCGCGATAACGGCGATTTCAGCAGGCTGTTGATCTGCTCTACGCCTTCAGACTGCGGGTGGACCAGCACATCGCGCAGACGCTGGCGTTCTTTCTCGATATTTTCCAGCTTCTCATTGAAACGCGCCCAGCGTTCGTCATCCACCATGCCCAGCTCGCGACCCATCGCGGTCAGGCGCAGATCGGCATTATCTTCGCGCAGCATCAGGCGGTATTCGGCGCGGGAGGTAAACATGCGATAAGGCTCTTTCGTCCCCAGTGTACAGAGATCATCCACCAGTACACCGATGTAGGCCTGATCGCGGCGCGGCGTCCAGCCTTCCTGATCAAACGCCAGGCGAGCGGCGTTCAACCCCGCCAGCATCCCCTGCGCCGCGGCTTCTTCGTAACCGGTAGTGCCGTTGATCTGCCCGGCGAAAAACAGATTGTGGATAAATTTGCTTTCCAGCGTCGGTTTCAGGTCACGCGGGTCAAAATAATCATACTCAATGGCGTAACCCGGTCGAACGATACGCGCGTTCTCCATGCCGTCCATAGAACGAACGATTTGCCACTGCACATCGAACGGCAGGCTGGTGGAGATGCCGTTCGGGTAAATTTCATTACTGGTCAGCCCTTCCGGCTCCAGGAAAATCTGGTGCGCGTTACGATCGGCAAACCGCATTACCTTGTCTTCGATCGACGGGCAATAGCGAGGGCCGATCCCTTCGATCACCCCGGCATACATCGGACTGCGATCCAGATTGCTGCGGATCACATCGTGGGTGCGTTCATTGGTGTGGGTGATGTAGCACGGCATCTGCGCCGGATGTTCGCTGGCTTTGCCCAGGAAGGAGAAGACCGGCATCGGATCGTCGCCATGCTGCGGCGTCAGAACGCTGAAATCGATGGTACGGGCGTCGATACGCGGCGGCGTACCGGTTTTCAGACGGCCGACGCGTAACGGCAATTCGCGCAGACGGTGCGACAGAGAAATGGAAGGCGGATCGCCGGCGCGCCCGCCGCTGTAGTTGTCCAGGCCAATATGGATCTTGCCGTCTAGGAAGGTGCCAACCGTCAGCACCACGGCTTTGGCGCGGAATTTAAGCCCCATTTGGGTAACCGCGCCGACGACACGATCGTTTTCCACAATCAGATCTTCCACCGCCTGCTGGAAGAGCGTCAGGTTAGGTTGGTTCTCCAGCGCGGTGCGTACCGCCTGACGGTACAATACCCGGTCTGCCTGAGCGCGGGTGGCGCGTACCGCCGGGCCTTTGCTGGAGTTTAGTATCCTAAACTGAATACCGGCGCGATCGATCGCGCGCGCCATCAGGCCGCCCATGGCATCGATCTCTTTTACCAGATGACCTTTCCCGATACCGCCGATCGCCGGGTTGCAGGACATCTGGCCCAGTGTATCTATGTTGTGCGTCAGTAAAAGGGTTTGACGTCCCATTCGGGCTGAGGCCATAGCGGCTTCAGTGCCCGCATGACCGCCACCGATCACGATGACGTCAAAAGGATCCGGATAAAACATGGTGCTACACCTCGCGTGGTTGCGAACGATCGTTACTTGCCCTGGGGTGGGGGATTCTACTTAAGTTTGTGCCGTCGACCAAGTGTGTTGGATCGTCGGGTAGTTAAAGAAAGATCTTTTTTATTTAAAGATCTCTTTATTAGATCTCTTATTAGGATCCCGGTTGGTTGTGGATAAGGCGGGATCCAAAAAGAAGATCAATGGGTTATTGCCGATCACTAGCTGTGAATGATCGGTGATCCCAGTCTGTATTAGCTGGGATCTGAAAGGGTAATTATGCACAGCTCAAAAAAGCATCTGACGTTGTTATCTGGATAACTACGGGTTTTCCCCGGCATTTAAAGTTATTTATCCACAGATGCAGATCTAAAAAATAAGATTATTTGAGTAAATTTACCCATGATCCCAGCCAGGCTTCCGCGGGATCTTCCGGAATGTCGTGTTGGGTAATGTCGATCTTCAGCATTTCGCCGATCCGACGAGCACCCAGATCCTGCAGCAATTGATCCACTTTGACGATCGCGCCGCAGAAAGTGTCGTACTCGCTGCTGCCGATCCCGATCGCGCCATAGCGGACCGCGGACAAATCGGGGCGTTTCGTTTGCAGATCGTCATAAAACGGCTGCAGGTTGTCCGGCAGATCGCCTGCACCGTGGGTGGATGTCACCACCAGCCACAGATTTTCAGGCGTGACCTCATCCAGTTCCGGACCATGCAGCAGCGTGGTTGTGAAATCGTTTTGTTGCAGCAGCGATTCCAGGTGCTCGGAAACGTACTCGGCGCTGCCGAGGGTGCTGCCGCTGATGAGGGTAATGTCTGCCATACGCGATCCCGCCTGATTGAACGACGGCACATTGTACGCTGTGATCTTGGTGGGATCTACCTGTGGATAATAGGGGGATAGTAAAAAAGCCTTAAGGCACGATGGTACGCATGATCGGGTTTTGCAGGGAGATCAGGGTTTCAGTGGACTGAATTTCATCAATTGTCTGAATCTTGTTGATAAGTACATGTTGCAGCGCATCAATGGAACGGCACATCACCTTGATGAAGATGCTGTAATGCCCGGTGGTGTAATACGCCTCCACCACTTCTTCCAGATTACTGAGCTTCTCCACCGCGGACGGATAGTCCTTGGCGCTTTTCAGAATGATGCCGATGAAGCAACAGACGTCATATCCCAGCTGTTTGGGATTCACGTCCAGCCTCGTTCCCACGATGATGCCGGCCTGTTTCATCTTTTCCACCCGGACATGGATGGTGCCTGGGCTGACGGAGAACTGTTTGGCCAGTTCGGCGTAAGGCGTGCGGGCATTCTCCATCAGCGCATTGAGGATGCCGCGATCGAGTTCGTCCATTGTGTAGGTGTCTGCTGCCATGGTGCTGCTCCGTGAAGAACTATCTGAAGCGTTTTACTGATTATTGCCGAATGAATCAACGACCAAACCGGCGGGGTATTCGGGAAAGCTATATATAAAAAGCGCTATATAAGAAGAATAGATGGTTTGGGTTATCAGACTTTTTCGTGTTGAAAGCGACGCAGCAGACGGCTTTTCAGCCCGGTGTCAAAGCGCCAGATATGATCGAAGATGCGCAGAATGCCGGGCTTGCCGTGCGCTGACATGGCGACCGCATGGAAACGGTGTTGCAGCCGATGCTGGCGGCGTTTGACTTCATTGACCAGATCGTCCGGCAGACGCTGGGCGATAAAGTCCGAAATAATCACGGCATCGGCATCCTGCCAGGACTGACTGTCCATTTTTTCCAGCAATGCTGACAGGCAACTGGCCAGGTCAGTGCCGCCCCGAAAGGTCTGACTGAGAAAACGAATCGCTTCCTCCAGCCCGCCTTCCGACGTCAGGTCGTAACTGACGATGCCGGTGGAAAACAGCATGATGTAACAACGGCGGTTGTCCGCCAGCGCAATTCGCATCAGCGCCAGGCAAAAGGCTTTGGCGCAGCGTTCGTTAAACCCGCCCATCGAGCCGGAGGTATCCACACAAACAATAAACGGCCCGCGCGGCTGCTGCTCGTTATGCTGATGGATGACTGGCCGCTCCAGCGTTTTTTCCCGCCAGTTCTCCCCCTGCAATCGGTAAGTCAGTAACCGATGTTCCGACAGACGACGGTAGAACTCGAACTCCAGCTCACTGATGCCGAGGGTGGAAAGCTCGGTAGGAAGCAGGCGCAGAATATCGTCGCTCTGGTGGATGCCGCTGACCTGCTCCGGCGCAAAAGCCGGTTCACGCACCATGATCTGAAAGGCTTCTTTTGGGGCATCCTGGCTGAGGACCGATTTAGTCTCCCGACTACGGCCGAGACGTTCCGCCAGACGTTGCAGTTCCGGCTGTTGCCGCAGAAAGGCGCCAACTTCCAGCAACGCATTAAATGGCTGCTTCATACGTTTGCTGGCGCTGAGATCCCACAGTCTCCCGGCGGCGGTATCGTTGTCGGCCAGAACAGGCTCAAGCGCGCCGCTGATGGTCAGACGTTTTTGGATCTCGTCCAGCAATTGATCCCGTTCCTGCTCCATGATTTGCTGGTGCAGATTCAGGGTCTGCAGCGTCAGGCTGATGCGCCAGCGCTGCATAAACAGGCTGTGCTGGCTGCTGCTGATACGGAGTTCCGACGCATGCGACGCGGAATTAACCAGCTTTTCTGCCTGACTCAGGAAGGGGGAATCAACATGATGCAAGGTGGACATGATGTCCGGCAGGTTGGACTGAAAGGTGTTATCGCTGACCAGTTGGGTCTGTTGATAGCAGGTGAATTCTTTCTCCAGTTCGGGCGGCGCCTGGGTATTACGCAGCCGTTGCCGGAGATTTTCTTTCCACTCCGGCAAATCACGCATGACGGCATTTTTCAGACGCGGGTATTTGTCGAAGAACATCACCAACTGAGGCGTTGCCATCAGGGTGATAATCACGTCATCCAGCAGATCGTTTTCATCGATGGACAACAGCATCTCCAGGGATTCCAGCGTCAGCATGATCGTTACTCCCGTTGTGACTGCTCTATTTGTTCATCGACCTGCTGCAGGCTTTCTTCAATCCTGGCAAGCCATTCTTTAGGCACAAACAGACAAGGCTGATGACGTTCAAACAATCGGCGTTGCTCACGTAACTGAATTTTCAGCGTTTCATATTCCTGAAGCATCTCTTCCGGCAGTTCGCCTTTTATTACGCCCGGCAAAGACAATGCGGCGCTTTGCAAACTGATATCGCGGATGATCAGATGCTGGCGCTCATCCACTTCCATATCCAGACGCTGGCTAAAACCGACGCCGTTGAGCTTGCCGCGTATTTCGCCGCCTTTTTGCAGCCAGCTCGCCAGCGCTTCCCGGTCGATCACCACGTGGGTTACGGTGTAATCGTTGAGCAGCAGCGGTTTTTGCAGCATCAGCGTCAGTTCGGTGGATGTCAGGCTTTCCGGCAGCGTGTGATGCGGTTTGCGGCCGAAAAAGTTGACCTGACGTTCAACCCGGAAGGCTTGCTGCTCACTCTGCTGTTGCTGGTATTGCTGACGTTTCACATTCAGTTGCTGCAACCGGTACAGCAATGTCCGTTGCTGATAGGCCTGCTCGCTCATCAACTGCTGTAATTGCTGCTCCACCAGATCGTGGGTGCCAAGGTCATGCCACAGGCAATCCTTGAGCAGGATCAGGTCAACCGGGGTAATGGTTTCCCGCCCGCTGAAGAAAGCGCAGGCCTGCAACAGGCGGATGGCTTTTTTCCAGCGGCGGTCGGAAACGTATGGCGAACCGTCCTGCGAGTCCAGACGCTGGCGCAACTGATAAATCAGTTCGAAGCAATTTTCCGGCAACGGTATATGATCGATATGAGACTGCCACTGTTGGTATTCTTCGTCGCTGACGCTCAACGCCGGGCTGACCAGATTGTCCTGTTCGCCGGGCGAGGCGGTGAGCATGGCGCGAAAATTGTGTTTGTCCTGCACCCGGTCCAGCCAGATGCGGATCAGCATACGGTCGTACAAGGCTTCCAGACTGCTGTCGGCTTCCGGCAGTTCGTTGGACGCAGTGACCAGCAGCCGCATCGGGATCGGTTCTTCACTGTTGCCGTTGCGAAAACGTCGCTCGTTAATGGCGGTCAGCAGGGTGTTGAGGATAGCGGGGCCGGCTTTCCAGATTTCATCCAGAAATACGATTTCTGCTTCCGGCAGGTAGCCGGTCGTCAGGCGCTGATAACGCCCTTCGTCTTTCAGCGCCTGAATGGATAACGGACCGAATACTTCTTCCGGCGTTGAAAAGCGCGTCATCAGGTATTCAAAGGCGCGTGCATGTCGGAAGGCGTATTTCAGGCGACGGGCAATCAGGCTTTTGGCTATCCCCGGCGGACCAAGCAGAAAGACGCTCTCACCGCTAAGCGCCGCCAGCAGGCAGAGTCGGATGGCGTGTTGCCGTTCGTAAAGACCGTGTTCGAGAGCATGGCTCAGGCGAGAGATACGGTCGGCCAGCGCTGTGGGTTGTATCATAATAGATCCGTCATTGCTGTGAATCGCCGTCGGGAAGCGTGAAAAAACAGTTATCCAGGAACGTTGGGAAGATTACGTTTTCTTCATTAGCCATACATTAATTATTGTCACCATTACCGGTGTTAATCAACCAAGGCACCTGTCCTGAATCAGAACGAAGGTAATATTAAAAATGGGCTTTTAACGTGATTTGTGCATACTGTGCGTTTTCGGGCTAGTCCAACCAGAATAAGGCCCGATTTGTTAATGAATTGATAACAGAAGACAGGGTTTATGAATTCAGAACATAAACGTTCACTTCCGGCGATCACGCTGGCTGCCATCGGGGTGGTGTATGGCGATATCGGCACTAGCCCGCTTTATACGCTCAGGGAGTGTCTTTCCGGACAGTTTGGTTTTGGGGTTGAGCCCGATTCCGTTTTTGGCTTTCTCTCCCTGATATTCTGGCTGCTGGTGCTGGTGGTATCCCTTAAGTATCTGAGCTACGTTATGCGCGCCGATAACGCCGGCGAAGGCGGCATTCTGACGCTGATGTCGCTGGCCGGGCGCAACACCTCCGATAAGGTGACCGCCATGGTGGTGATCATGGGGCTCATCGGCGGCAGCTTTTTCTATGGCGAGGTGGTGATCACCCCGGCGATCTCGGTGATGTCGGCGATTGAAGGGCTGGATATCGTCGCGCCGTCGCTGGATACCTACATCGTCCCGATTTCGATTGTGGTGCTGACGCTGCTGTTCATGATTCAGAAGCACGGCACCGGCCGGGTGGGCAGCCTGTTTGCGCCAATCATGATGCTGTGGTTTCTGTCGCTCGGGGTGCTGGGCGCGCGCAGTATCATCGCCAATCCTGAGGTGCTGCAGGCGTTGAATCCCAAATGGGCCATCAACTTCTTTATTCAGTACAAAGCGGTATCCTTCTTTGCGCTGGGGGCGGTGGTGCTGGCGATCACCGGGGTGGAAGCGCTGTACGCCGACATGGGGCATTTCGGCAAACTGCCTATTCGTATCGCCTGGTTTTCCGCGGTTTTACCGTCGCTGGTGCTCAACTACTTCGGCCAGGGCGCGCTGCTGCTGAAAAATCCGGAGGCGATTAAAAACCCGTTCTTTCTGCTGGCGCCTGACTGGGCGCTGATTCCGCTGCTGGTGCTGGCGACGCTGGCTACCATCATCGCCTCTCAGGCGGTGATTTCCGGCGTGTTTTCACTGACCCGACAGGCGGTGCGTCTGGGGTATCTGCCGCCGATGCGCATCGTGCATACGTCGGATATGGAATCTGGGCAGATTTATATTCCGTTTATCAACTGGCTGCTGTACGTGGCGGTCGTGATCGTTATTGTCAGCTTTGAACACTCCAGCAATCTGGCCGCCGCCTACGGTATTGCGGTGACCGGCACCATGGTGCTGACCAGTATCCTGTCCTGTACGGTGGCGCTGAAAAACTGGCACTGGTATCGCTATCTGGTCTGGTTGCTGCTGGTGGCGCTGCTGGCTATCGACCTGCCGATGTTCCTGGCTAACGTGGTGAAGATTATTTCCGGCGGCTGGTTGCCGCTGGCGCTGGGGATGGTGATGTTTATCATCATGACCACCTGGAAAAGCGAACGCTTCCGGCTGCTGCGCCGTATCCACGAGCATGGCAATTCGCTGGATGCGATGATTGCTTCGCTGGAAAAGAACCCGCCGGTGCGAGTGACCGGTACTGCGGTTTATCTTTCGCGCGCCACCCACGTGATTCCGTTTGCGCTGCTGCACAATCTCAAGCACAACAAGGTATTGCATGAGCGCGTGGTGCTGCTGACCATGAGAACGGAAGACGCGCCTTATGTGCATAATGCCCGGCGTGTTTCGGTGGAACAGCTTTCCCCGACCTTCTGGCGCGTTGTCGCCAGCTATGGCTGGCGTGAAACCCCCAATGTGGAAGAGGTTTTCCACCGTTGCTGGCAGGATGGCTTAACCTGTCAGATGATGGAGACCACCTTCTTCCTGTCGAACGAATCGCTGATGATGGGGAATCGACCCTGGTATCTGCGAGTTCGCGGCAAACTGTTCATGATGTTGAGTCGCAATGCGCTGCGTGCGGCAGACCAGTTCGAAATCCCACCGAACCGGCTGATCGAACTCGGCATTCAGGTAGAAATCTGACGCCTGACTTCGCGGCAGGTTAAGCGGGTGAGATTCGGTAAGAACTCACCCGCTTTCGCGTTCGTCACCGAAGTCTCGTCGTTTGCATCAGTCTCAGTCTCTGTTTCCCTTTCGCCGGATGAGTTTCTTCACCAGGTCAGCGTCGCAACAAAACCGCCCCCCGGCCGGTTGGTAAAGCGCGTGCGCATGCCATGTAAACGGGCGATATTATTGACTATCGACAAGCCCAGCCCGCTGCCGGACTTTTCCTGGCCGGGAGGGCGGAAAAAGCGCTCGCCAAGACGTTCCAGTATCGTTTCATCCACGCCCGGCCCGTCGTCGGCGATCTGAAGGCCGGAGGCGGTCAGCGTCAGCGTGATGACGCCGCCTGTCTGACTATAGCGAATGGCGTTATCCAGTAAATTACGCACCAGCAGGGTCAGCAGCAACGGATTCCCCAGACTGATGACCGGGGAATCCGGCGCTTCCAGCCGAATCTCCACCTGAGCGGCTTGGGCGGCGGGGTAGTGTTCGATTACCAGTTGCTGCAGCAATGGCTGCCAGTGCACGGGAGGCGGTTCGCCGGCGGCGGAGGCAGCGTCCAGACGTGAGAGGGTCAGCAATTGATCCACCAGACGGGAGGCGCGATCGATGCCGGCGCCCAGATTTGTCAGCGCGTGCTGGCGTACCGCGACATCGTCTTGCGCCAGCTGTGCCACTTCAGCCTGCACTTTCAGCGCCGCCAGCGGACTGCGTAATTCGTGGGCGGCGTCCGAGGTGAAGCGACGTTCGCGCAATAGGGTGTCCTGATGACGAACGAACAGCTGGTTGAGCGCGCTAACCAGCGGCTGAACTTCCGGCGGCACCTGGGCTATGTCGAGCGGCGTTCCGTCATCCGGATTACGCTGATGCAACCGGGCGGCGATTCGCTTCAGTGGCGCCAGTTCATAACTGAGTAACCAGAACAGCAACACCAACATAATCGGAAGCACCGCCAGCCAGGGAATCAGGTTGGTCTTCACGATATCCAGCGTCATATCCTGACGGTAATCCCACTCTTGACCCACGACCACCACATAGCGGTTATCCTTGGTAGCCAGCCACATCAGTCGCCATTTGTCGTCATCATCCCGCAAACGGGAATCGGTAAAACCATTCTGTTGATAGTGAAAGACAAAGTCTCTGCCGTTTTCGCCATCGTTCAAAACCATTTGCCCGTCCCGGGTAAAAATGGCGAACGCCAGCGCGTCGTCGTCCAGTTCGCCGCGCTGGTGGTGCGCCAGTTTGGGCGATTTGGGCAAGGGCTGGGGGCTTTGCCGCCAGTTTTGCGGATCGATACGCCAATTTTGCGGATCGATAGTAGCCAGCCGTCTGGCAAACAGCATTTGCTGGGTATCAAACAGCTCATTGATGTTATGACGGGTTTGCGTCCATGACAGTATGGCGGCAGCCCCACCGACCAGCAGCATCAGCAGCGTAAAGCCCAGCAATAGGCGTAGCCGCAGGTTAAGCGTCAGCATCAGCGGCTCCCAGTGCGTACCCCACGCCATGCACGGTACGGATGAAATGGCTGCCGAGTTTCCGGCGCAGATGATGGATGTGCACTTCTACCGCGTTGCTTGAGACCTCGTCGTCCCAACTATAGAGTTTTTCTTCCAGTTGGTTACGGGTCAGGATGTGGCCGGGGTTCATCAGAAACAGTTCCAGCAGCGCCAGCTCACGGGATTTCAGCGTAAGCGGCTCCCCATTGAGCGTCACGTGGCGGGAACCGGGGTCCAGCGTGACGGCGCCATGCGCCAGCACCGGCTGTAACTGACCATAACGCCTGCGGATCAATGCCTGCAGACGAGCGGCAACCTCGGTCAGTTCAAAGGGTTTGCAAAGGTAATCGTCCGCTCCCTGCTGTAGCCCCTGAACGCGTTGTTCAATCGCATCGCGCGCGGTCAGTATCAGCACGGGTACGTCGTGTCCACGCTGGCGCCATTGCCGCAGAATCTCCAGACCATCGATTTTCGGCAGGCTGAGGTCAAGCACCACCGCATCGTAAGGTGCGGCGGGTAGCGCAGCCAGTCCGTCGTCTCCCTGGGTGAACCAGTCCACGTTAAAACCGAGCTTGATAAGCCCGGCCTTGATGCCGTCGCCAATCAAACGATCGTCCTCGATTAACAGTATACGCATCGTCCCTCCTACTTTTTTCCGCTGTGTTTATACGTTATTTCCTTTGCTAACGAATAGGATGACAGCGCCACGACGCGAGGCGGCCCGCAATCCGGATAAATACCGCTGCAACGCTGTGGGCTTTAAGATCCTGTTAAGAACTTTTTGGTTTAGTAGCCGCAGTTAGTCATTCGGCTTAATCCATCAAGATCTCAGGAGAGAATTCATGAAGAAACGCATTGTACTGGTTGCTGTTGCGGCGTTGTGTTCCGCCTCGTTATCCGCCGCTCAAACCGGAGGATTTCTCGGCCCCAGCGAATCGGCGCCGACGCCGCCTTCTTCTGCGACTGGCGGTTTTTCCGGTCCGGATGGCAGCCTGACCACGGTGGCGCAGGCTAAAGACATGCGTGACGACAGCTGGGTAAGATTGCAGGGCAATATCATTCAGCGTGTTGGCAAAGATGACTATCAGTTTCGCGACGCCACCGGCACCATCCTGGTGGACATTGATGACAGACGGTGGGAAGGCCAGACCATTACCCCGGAAGATCGGGTCGAGTTGAAAGGCGAATTGGACAAAGACTTTAGTTCGGTTCAACTGGATGTGAAACAGATACGGAAAATCCAGAAATAGCCTGCCTTGTCAGGCGGGCTGCGGTCCGCCTGTTGCTCCCGGCAGGGCATTTTTATTGGTTTTAATAACGTAAAATCTTCCTTTTATTACGCCAACGAAACGTTTCGATAACGATCACATTTTCATAAGATAATCGTTGCCTTCTCCTGTTCTTTTTCTACACTTGTCATACAAGCGAAACGTTTCGCTATCAGGGTAAATAAAAATGAAGAAAGGTGCGTTACTTAATTCCGATATTTCATCGGTGATTTCCCGGCTGGGGCATACCGACCAAATTGTCATAGCAGATGCCGGTTTGCCGATTCCGGAGACCACAACCCGTATCGATTTGGCCTTGACCCATAATGTGCCCGGTTTTTTGCAGGTGCTGAATGTGGTAACGGCGGAAATGCAGGTTGAAGCCGCGATTCTGGCGCAGGAAATCATCGAGAAGAATACGCAACTCCATGACGCATTATTGAAACAGTTAGCACAACTTGAACAACACCAGGGAAATACTATTTCACTGCATTACGTCAGCCATGAGGATTTCAAAAAGCAAAGTGGCCAAAGCCGGGCCATTATTCGCACTGGAGAATGTTCTCCGTATGCGAATGTGATCCTTTGTGCCGGCGTCACCTTCTGAGGTACCGATGCAACCTTTACTGCAATTGCAAGGCATCACCAAAACCTTTCCCGGCGTTAAGGCGCTTTCCGGCGCGGCATTGAATGTCTATCCGGGGAAGGTCATGGCGCTGGTGGGTGAGAACGGTGCCGGCAAATCCACCATGATGAAGGTACTGACGGGGATTTATCGCAAAGATGCCGGCAGTATCCATTTTCTGGGTAAGGACGTGGCTTTCAGCGGCCCCAAAGCCTCTCAGGAAGCAGGGATCGGTATTATCCATCAGGAACTGAACCTGATTCCTCAACTGACCATTGCGGAAAATATTTTCCTTGGCCGCGAATTTACCAACCGCTTGGGGCGTATCGACTGGAAACGGATGTACGCCGAGGCGGACAAACTGCTTAAGCGTTTGAATCTGCGTTATGACAGTCGTCGTTTGGTGGGCGAATTGTCGATTGGCGATCAGCAGATGGTCGAAATCGCCAAGGTGCTCAGCTTTGAATCCCGGGTTATCATCATGGATGAACCCACCGATGCGTTGACCGATACCGAAACCGCGTCGCTGTTCAGCGTGATTAAAGAACTGCAGTCTCATGGCTGCGGCATCGTCTATATCTCCCATCGACTGAAAGAAATCTTTGAAATCTGTGATGACGTGACGGTCTTTCGCGACGGTCAGTTCATCGGCGAGCGCCCGGTGAGTGAATTGCAGGAAGACTCGCTGATTGAAATGATGGTGGGGCGTAAGCTGGAAGATCAGTATCCCCGCCTGAATCAGGCGCCCGGCGAGGTGCGTTTGCAGGTCAGCGAATTGTCCGGGCCGGGGGTGGAAAACGTGAGTTTCACGCTGCGCAAGGGTGAGATTCTTGGTGTCGCCGGGTTAATGGGCGCCGGTCGTACCGAATTGATGAAAGTGCTTTACGGCGCGTTGCCGCGTACCCACGGCAACGTTCATCTGGACGGTAAGGATGTGGTGACCCGCAGTCCGCAGGACGGGCTTGCCAGCGGCATCGTCTATATTTCCGAAGACCGCAAGCACGACGGGCTGGTGCTCGGCATGTCGGTGAAGGAAAACATGTCCCTGACCGCGCTGCGCTATTTCAGCAATGCCGCGGGGTCGCTGCGGCACGGCGATGAACAGCAGGCGGTGAGCGATTTCATCCGCATGTTCAATATCCGCACGCCGTCCATGTCCCAGACGATTGGGCTGCTGTCTGGCGGCAATCAGCAGAAAGTGGCCATTGCTCGCGGCTTGATGACTCGTCCCAAAGTGTTGATTTTGGATGAGCCGACCCGCGGTGTGGATGTGGGTGCAAAAAAAGAAATCTATCAGTTAATCAACCAGTTCAAGCAGGAAGGGTTAAGCATCATTCTGGTGTCGTCGGAAATGCCTGAAGTGCTTGGGATGAGCGATCGCATCATCGTGATGCACGAAGGGCGTCTGAGCGGCGAGTTCCCGATTGAACAGGCGACACAGGAAACGCTGATGGCTGCGGCCGTTGGTAAGCAATACGGCGTAAAGCAGGAGTAAGTCAGACATGAGTTCCCAAACTATCACAGCAAAGCGCTGGCTCAGCAAAGAGTGGCTGATGGAGCAAAAATCATTGATCGCCCTGCTGATTTTGATCGCTGTGGTGTCTTCAATGAGCCCCAACTTTTTTACCCTGAACAACCTGTTCAATATCCTGCAGCAGACCTCGGTGAACGCTATCATGGCGGTGGGAATGACGCTGGTGATCCTCACGTCCGGCATTGATTTGTCCGTGGGGTCGTTGCTGGCGCTGACCGGCGCGGTAGCGGCTTCCATCGTCGGGCTTGAGATCAATGCGCTGGTGGCGGTGTTCGCCGCGCTGGCGCTGGGCGCAGTCATCGGCGCCGGCACCGGCATCGTGATTGCCAAGGGGCGGGTGCAGGCCTTTATCGCCACTCTGGTGATGATGCTGCTGCTGCGCGGCGTGACCATGGTGTATACCAACGGCAGCCCGATCAATACCGGTTTTTCCGATGCGGCGGATGCGCTAGGCTGGTTCGGCATCGGACGTCCTCTGGGCATACCCACGCCAATCTGGATTATGGCGGTGGTATTCCTGGCAACCTGGTACATGCTGCACCATACCCGCATCGGCCGTTATATCTATGCGCTGGGCGGAAATGAAGCGGCAACCCGCCTTTCCGGGATCAGCGTTGATAGAGTGAAAGTGGTCGTTTATTCGTTGTGTGGTTTGCTGTCGGCGCTGGCGGGCATTATCGAAGTAGCTCGCCTGTCATCGGCGCAACCAACGGCAGGGACGGGTTATGAATTGGATGCCATTGCGGCGGTGGTGCTGGGTGGCACAAGTCTGTCAGGTGGTAAAGGACGCGTGGTGGGAACGTTAATCGGCGCTCTGATTCTGGGGTTCCTGAATAACGGACTTAACCTGTTAGGTGTTTCTTCTTACTACCAGATGATCGTCAAGGCGGTGGTTATTTTGCTGGCGGTTTTGGTAGATAACAAAGGCAGTAAATAACTTTTCATTCACACAGGAATTGAAATATGAATTTGAAGAAGATTGCTACTCTGGTTTCCGCTGTCGCGCTGAGTGCCACCGTCAGTGCCAATGCGCTGGCGAAGGATACCATTGCTCTTGTTGTTTCCACGCTCAATAACCCGTTCTTCGTGTCTCTGAAAGATGGCGCGCAGAAAGAAGCTGACAAACTTGGCTACAATCTGGTGATTCTGGATTCTCAGAACAACCCGGCCAAAGAACTTTCCAATGTGCAGGATCTGACCGTTCGCGGCGCCAAGCTGCTGCTGATCAACCCGACCGATTCTAACGCGGTAGGTAATGCGGTGAAGCTGGCTAACCAGGCCAAAATCCCGGTCATCACGCTGGACCGTGTTGCAGCCAGCGGCGAAGTGGTTAGCCATGTGGCTTCCGACAACGCCTTCGGCGGTAAAGTCGCCGGTGATTTCATCGCCAAAAAACTGGGTGAAGGCGCCAAGGTGATTCAGCTGGAAGGTCTGGCGGGAACGTCTGCTGCCCGTGAACGCGGCGCCGGCTTCATGAAATCTGCCGAGAAAAACAAATTCGCCATGCTGGCGAGCCAGCCTGCTGACTTTGATCGCACCAAGGGTCTGAACGTCATGCAGAACCTGCTGACCGCTCATCCGGACGTTAAAGCTGTGTTCGCCCAGAACGACGAAATGGCGCTGGGCGCCCTGCGTGCTTTGCAGACGGCAGGTCGTGACGATGTGCTGGTCGTCGGTTTTGACGGCACTGCCGATGGCGTGAAAGCCGTAGAAGGCGGCAAACTGGCGGCTACCGTGGCGCAGCGTCCTGAGCAAATCGGCATCATCGGCGTGGAAACCGCCGACAAGGTTCTGAAAGGCGAAAAAGTACAGCCGATCATTCCTGTTGACCTGAAACTGGTTACCAAACAATAACAGAATCAAAGCGTAATACCGCACGTGCAGTACTGCGCCACCCCTGACGGGTGGCGCGTAATCAACATCGGGGTTCATGGTAATGAAATCAGGCAAGCTGGTAGTCTTGGGAAGTATCAATGCGGACCATATTTTGAATCTGGCGCAGTTTCCCCGCCCGGGCGAAACGGTGATCGGTAAACAGTATGGCGTGGCATTTGGCGGCAAAGGCGCCAACCAGGCGGTGGCTGCCGGGCGCAGCGGCGCTGATATCGAATTTATTGCCTGTGTCGGGGCAGACGATATCGGTGAGCGTATTCGCCAGCAACTGATCAACGACCGAGTCGATGTCTCCGCCGTTGAGGCGATTTCCGGCCAGACTACCGGGGTGGCGCTGATTTTCGTCAATGGCGAAGCCGAAAACATGATCGGTATTCATGCGGGAGCCAACGCGGCGGTAACGCCTGATTACCTGAATCGCTATCAGCAGAAAATTATTGATGCCTCCGCGCTGTTGATGCAGTTGGAATCGCCGCTGGAAACGGTGACGGCCGCCGCTCGTCTGGCCCATGACAATGGCACCAAAGTGATCCTCAATCCGGCGCCGGCCTGCTCGTTGCCTGATGAATTGCTGTCGCTGGTGGACATGATTACGCCGAATGAAACCGAAGCGCAGATCCTGACCGGCGTCACGGTCGAAACGGAAGACGACGCGCAACGTGCCGCACAGGTATTGCATGATAAAGGCATTGCGACCGTACTGATTACGTTGGGGAGCCGCGGCGTCTGGTTAAGTGAACAGGGTAAAGGGCAACGTATTCCCGGTTTTCGCGTAACAGCGGTCGATACCATCGCTGCCGGCGATACGTTCAATGGCGCGCTGGTGACGGCTCTGCTGGAGTCACGCCCGATGGTCGCTGCGGTTAAATTCGCTCATGCGGCAGCGGCTATCGCGGTTACCCGTTATGGCGCTCAGCCTTCGGTTCCCTGGCGTGAAGAGATTGATGCTTTCCTGAATGCACAGGAGTGATCCTTGGCAACGATGAAAGACGTGGCCCGTCTGGCCGGGGTATCCACATCAACGGTTTCTCATGTTATCAACAATAACCGCTATGTCAGCGATATCATTCGCGACCGGGTGATGAAAGCGGTTGAGCAATTGAATTATGCGCCGTCAGCGCTGGCGCGTAGCCTCAAAATCAATCAGACCCGAACCATCGGCATGTTGCTGACCGCCAGTAGCAACCCGTTCTACGCCGAAGTGGTGCGAGGTGTGGAACGTTGTTGCTACGAACGGGGTTACAGCCTGATTCTGTGCAATACGGAAGGCGATCACCATCGTCTGAGCCGCAGTCTGGAAACACTATTGCAGAAACGGGTCGATGGGTTGTTGCTGATGTGTACTGAAAGCCACATGCCGTCACCCGATATTATTCGCCGTTATCCTTCTATTCCTGTCGTGATGATGGATTGGGCGCCTTTTGAAGGCAGCAGCGATGTCATCAAGGACAACTCGCTGCAAGGCGGCGAAATGGCTACCCATTACCTGATTTCTCAGGGATATCGCCACATCGCCTGTATTGCTGGTCCGCAGGATAAAACCACCGCGCATAATCGCCTGGAAGGCTATCGTAAAGCGATGCATCAGGCGGGGTTGTCGATCCTTCCCGGTTATGAGGTGGTTGGGGACTTCGAATTCGAAACCGGCTTTCGCGCCATGCAACAATTGCTGGCATTGCCGCAGCGGCCCGAAGCCGTCTTTACCAGTAATGATGCTATGGCGGTGGGCGTCTATCGTGCTTTGCACGACGCTGGTTTGTCTATCCCGGACGATATGGCCGTTGTTGGTTATGACGATATCGAACTGGCGCGCTATCTGTCTCCACCGTTGACGACGATTCATCAACCTAAAGATGAACTGGGCGAACTGGCGATTGATACGCTGCTTCACCGGCTGGAACACCCGGATGAGGAACACAATGTACTGGTGTTGACGCCGGAGCTGATCATTCGGGATTCGGTCGGCAAAAGAAGTTAGTGGCTGATTGTTTTCCTTAATTCTGACGTTTTATACCGCTGAAAAGCAGCATATTGATGTATTCCTGCCCGTTTTGCCTGAAAACCATCCAGTTGATGATTTTTTTGCATTTATCGCTTGTCAGGCCAGAAGAACTCCCTATAATGCGCCTCCACTGACACGGCAACGGCGATGAGCCAGCGCGGTGTGAGGCGGAGAAAACGGGAAAAAAGTCGTTGACTCTGAATGAGGAAAGCGTAGTATACGCCACCTCGCGACAGCAGGCTGTAAGCCGGTCGCACTGCTCTTTAA